>Ga0209192_10003597_pt1 | contig 10331 bp, 21 predicted proteins | sample ArcticOcean_MG_C_11_FD_187433 | JGI IMG/M metagenome (GOLD analysis project Ga0209192, IMG submission 187433) | Marine microbial communities from western Arctic Ocean - ArcticOcean_MG_CB2_154 (SPAdes) (version 2) | ecosystem: Environmental > Aquatic > Marine > Oceanic | place: Arctic Ocean...
GAATGTTACTTTGATTAGTTGATTTTTACCTACTAAGGTTTGACGGATTACGAATCTTTTAGATTCAAGAATTTGATTACTCATGATTTAAATTTATTTATTATTATTATTAGTTTGTTACAGTTATATTATCTATGCAACTTTGTATTTAGTTTGTAATTATTATATTTTATTTATTAGTTCGTCGAGAGATATCTGTAGACTAGTTTTAGTTACGTTACCGTTTAGATATTGGTTTAGTTCGTCGATTACAGATAGTATTTCGGATTTAGTATTAGAATTTAATTTTGACATAGTTATTAGATTTAGTTATTATTATTATTATTAGTTTGTCTTCGTATATATTATCTAATTAGTTTCGTATTAAGTTTGTAAATTAGTTTAGAAGAAAATGTTGTAGAAAAAACGCAAATCATAAATCATAATGCATTGGAAATCAATTATATATGTGCAGAAAAACGTAAAAGATTAGGGGGGTGGGTGAATGAAAACGCGTTTCGTAAATCGTTGATAATCAGGGAGATAGGGGGCAACGCTAAGGTCCTATATATGTTACAAAAAATTTTTTTCAGGAAAATTATCGTAATATAAAGTGTGACACTAGGCTACTAGGTATAGATAGTAAGGGGCTAATGTCACAGTATTGGCCTATTTGTAAGAATTACTCTTTCTATGTAAGTATTATAAGTATAATAACACCACGATGAAATGGGTAAACAGAAATTAAGTCCTAAAGCTGCAAAAGCAAAGGCAGTAAGGGATTTAGCTTGTGCAAATACGGACGACAGGAAAGCTAAAAGAGCAGATAGTCAGATGAAAAGAAGGAAAGCTATAAAGAATAACGGATTAGCTTTTTTACTTGGTAAGGATTATGACCATAATACAAGGAAATTTGTGTTATCGTCGCATAATAGAGGTGGAACACAGAGTAAATACAAGAAAGACGGTACAAAGGCCGAGAAAAATAATACATAATCACATGAAATCAAGAGGTTTAGGCGACACTATAGAAAAGCTCACTACCGTAACCGGTATAAAGCGCTTAGTAGACAAAATCCCTGGTGAATGTGGTTGTAAAAAAAGAAAAGAACTATTAAACAAAGCTTTTCCATACAAAAAATAAATAAACAAAACACATAAAAATAAAAACATGGCAATAATTTATTCATACCCATCTACCACACCGGTTGTGGCTGACATATTAGTAATAACACAAGCAAGTGACAGAGCTACCAAGTCAGTAACTTTAAGTAGCGTAAAAACTCTTTTCGGTCTTAACGATAGCCTTAACGGTGTAGGAACCCCTGGTTATATACCTTTTTTTGAAACCGATTCAAGACTAGTTGATTCCTTCATAAGTCAAGACGGCAATGGTCTTGTCTTTATAGGTTCACAAGCATCAGGAACTAGGTTTACGAATACAAGTGTAAGCTCAACTACTTTGTTAGGTACTGATCTATACGCTGCTAATATTTACGGTCAGAATGGTGGACTTCTTAATATTCAAGGAAACACTACTTTCGGAGGAGACATTGAAGTACAAGGTTCTATTTATGCTACGCCTATCATATACTCTTCAAGTCAAGATGCTTATGCTCTTAGAATGGGAGCAAATAATAATACTGCATTTGATATGGGTATTAAGATAAAATCAACTCCAGGAGGAGTTCCTTATATGTCTTTACGCTCACATAATACTGAAGATTTACTTGTTTTAAGAAGCACCAATGTAGGTATTGGATTAACTGCGGGACAGGAACCTAAAGATAAGCTCCACGTACTAGGTACTGTAAGAGCAGTTGCTACTTCACCAAATGACTATGCTTTTATTGGGCTTAACACAAGTGGTAGTGATGCTTTAGGACTTCGTTACGCGAATGGCTCAGGTGAAGTAGAACTAAAGGACAGTTTAGGTGTTAGAAGGGTAAGACTTTCATGTGATCCCGATGACTACACTTATTTCAACGGAGCAAAAGGCGTTGGTGTTGGAAGAGACGTTAGTGGTGATGCTAAATTTGAAGTTAATACAGCTTTGAGTGGTGAAGTTGGTGCTAAAATAATATCAACAGATGGTGTTGGTTTAGAAGTAGAAACAATAGCTGCTAATAATGCAGATATACAAAGATGGAAAATTGGAAATACAATTAAAGCTGTAGTAGATTCTGAGGGCAAGTTTGGAATTGGAAGATCAGATGCAGCAGCAGAGTTGGATGTACTTGGTAAAATTAGAGCAGTAGCTAAAGATACAAGTGGTTTTTCGATATCTTCTTTAAATAGTAATTTTACAGCAGCATCGGGATTATTTTTTAATACTGATAGTGCATCACTTATACTAAAAAATGATGAAAACGTTGAAAATGTGAAAATAAACTCTGATGGAGATTCTTTCTTAAAAGGAGGTAGACTAGGTGTAGGAGCTGATCTTGCAACAGCTAGATCACTGACTAAAGTTTTTGTAGAAGGCGGAGATATACAAATTGATCAAGGTAGTGCAGCAGCTGCAACCGGTATAGTACTACAAACGCCAGATGGTTCGGCAAGATATAAGATAACTATAGATAACAATGGAAACATAGTTTCAACACAGGTATAAATAAGTAAATATCGAATAAAGTAAGTAATGATATTGATATACCAAAAAGGTATAAATTAAATCAAATCAAATTATTTTATGTCAGATGCAATAGTTAAAAATCTTAGCTTTGGTGAAGATGCCAGGGTCAAAGTATTTAAAGGAATACAACAACTCACAAAAGCCGTTAGCTCTACACTAGGAGCTAGTGGTAAACGTGTGTTACTAGAAGACGGATCAGGAATGCCTATTATCACTAAAGATGGTGTAACAGTAGCTGATTCAATAATCTTGCGAGACCCAGTTGAAAATATGGGGGCTACACTTTTAAAGGAAGCAGCAAGAAAAACAGTTAGAGAAGCAGGTGATGGTACCACTACGGCTACAGTTCTAGCACATTCAATATTAGAAGAAGCTTACAAAGTTTCTGATAAAACTAACTTAAGAGAATTAAAAGACGGGATTAATTCTGCTGTTGTAAAAGTAGTTAAATTTTTAGAGCTAAACTCAGTACCTGTTACAGGTAACATGATAGATCAAATAGCTACGATATCTACTAACAACGATCCTGAACTTGGTAAAATTATAGCAGATGCTTTTAGAGCAGTGGATAACACAGGTGTAGTAATGATGGAAACGTCTGCTAATGGTAAAACAGAAGTTGAAGTCGTCGATGGTGTTCAGTACAACAAAGGACTGACAAACTCTCATTTCGTTACAAACCCTCAATCAAAAACCGCTGAACTTGAAAATCCTTTAGTATTATTAATAGAGTCTCCAGTAGACACTATAAGACAAATACAATCAGTGTTAGAGTACGTTATAAAAAACAATAAACCTTTGCTTATTATAGGCGATTTAGATCAAGGTGTTTTATCGGCTCTAGCTATGAATAAAATGAAGGGTAACATAAAAGTAAACGTTATCGATGCACCTACATTTGGAATTAGTAAGAAAGAAGTCTTAGACGATTTATCTCTACTAACTGGTGCTACAATTATAAATGAAGACTTAGGTGACGATATGGATATGATCCAAGTAGAACACTTAGGATCTTGCTTAAAGAGTGTTACTTCTCACGAAGAGACGGTTATACAAGTTGAAGAGTCATCTCAAGAGATACTTGATATAATCAAAGGGATTAAGTCTGAGCTATCGAAAGATAACTTACAAGCTTATCAAATAATCAAGTTAGAGAAAAGACTAGCAATGCTAGCAGCTAAAATAGCTATCGTTAAAATCGGTGCTAACTCTGATATTGAATTAAAAGAAAAGACAGATAGAGTTGAAGATGCTATCTGTGCTACTAAAGCAGCAATCAAAGAAGGTATTGTACCGGGTGGTGGAATTGCTTTACTAAACGCTTCGGATTATATAGTAGCTAAAACAGAAGGCGAGACAGTATTGCTAGAGGCCATTAGAGCGCCTTTTAAGACAATACTAGAAAATGCTGGTATAAATAGCTACGATATCCCAAAGGGTAAAGGAAAAGGTCTCAATGTGGTTACAGGGAAAATGGTGAATATGATTAAATCAGGTATTATCGATCCCTTACTTGTTACGAAGAGTGCGCTTGTAAACGCAGCTTCAGTAGCGACTACTATTTTATCAACAGATTGTGTAATTAATAATTTGAGAATCGATGAAAGCAGTAGGTAGAAATATAATTATAAAGAAAACAAAAGAAGGGACCACCACTACAAAAGGTGGTCTATTTCTTGCAGAGAACCAAAGAGAAGATATTAGGTATACTCAAGCTGTTATTGTCTCCGTAGGAGATGAAGCAGCTGCTACTGGTCTACAGCAACAGTCTGTAGTATTCTTTGATAGACATGCAGGTCATAAGATTGAAGTAAATAAAGAAACATTTCATGTTATAAAATTACAGGACATAGTTGTTGTTCTATGAGAAGGCTAGATGCTAGGGATATAAAAGATTTAAACCTACTTAAGCACTACAGAATAATAAGAAGATGGGCGTGTAAGAATAACGACCTTAATGATGCTGATTTAGAATTGTTAATCTACTTTGATTGTATGGAGTTTTTCACAAAACAAGATTTCAAAACAGGTAGCTACTCTTATAGCTGGGATAACAGAAGGTGGAATAGATTACTGCAAGAAGGCTGGATAGTTGTGTGGCGTAATAGAAACAGAACTACTCAGAAATATAATATATACAAAGTAAGTTTTAAGTGTAAACAACTTATAGCTAGAATGTATAGGATTATGCTTGGACAAGAAGACATACCAACAACTAAAAGATACAATAAAATAATAGCTGGTAAATCATATACTGATAAAGTAATGACAGTGGCTATAGATAACGTTAACAAAGATAAAAACAGATAAAATTATGGCAGGAGGAGCAGCAAGAGCAGTCATGGGTAGAAGCACTGGTGGTAATTCAAACAGTAACAAAGTAACACTTAGGCAGAAGTTGTCAGGAATGGGCAATCAATCGGCCGGTGGTTCTCAGCCACAAGCAAATGATCATACTCACGAAGAAAACAACAGTGTGCCGTCTGGTGGAATGACCGGGGTAGGTGGCGGAATACAGCCTGGCTTGCAAGGGCTAGCAACAGCTGTAACAGGTAGTCCTCAAGGAGTTGGAGCTGCAAGCTCTCAACCTCAATTAAGAGGCATGGCAGGTATGGCAGCAAACAAAGCGGCTATAATGCAAGCTGGAGCTTCTAATGTAGTGTCTCAAAACCAAGCTGGTCAAGATATGTTTAGCAGTCAATCTATTCCTGAAAAAGGAGCTATTGGTGTAGCTGGTGTGGATCAAATGGAACAGTTTTAAAAATAAAAATTATGATGAACAAGAAATCAACGTTACAAGGACAAGTAGGAGAAAACGCTTTATGGGACGGACCTTTAAGTAAGAAAGGTTTTCCAATGGGTAAAGGATCTAGCTCAGGAGCCAATGGTATGGAAGTATCTAAAGCCGATTGTGGATGTGGTTCTTACAAGCTACCTATTACTCAAAGAGCTAAAGGCAAAATGTAATGAACCTTGGAGATATCAAATTATACACACTAAGCATAGGCACTATGGCTATAACTATGACTCAAATAGATAATTATTTGAAGATACTACTATTGCTAATAACTATAGGTTATACAGTGCATAAGTGGATTCATTTAAAAAAGAAAGAAAAATAACATGCCATATATTCAACCAGATTCATCACCTTTCTTAAGAGTTCGTAAAACAACTAAAGGAAAAGGTAGAAACTTTCTATCAACGAAAGAAGGAGCTGGTATGACATCCGCTGGCGTTAAAAAATATAGAGCTGAAAACCCTGGAAGCAAACTTAAAACAGCGGTGACAGGAACTCCTAAGGTAGGTACAAAAGCTTACAAAAGGCAAAAAGCTTTCTGCTCTAGATCAAAATCTTGGACAGGCGAAAGAGGAATAGCCGCTAGAAAAAGATGGCGATGTAGTAGATTTTAATAATCAATAAATAAATATAAAACCTATAAAACAAAAAAAATGGCGTACAATAATTCAGCTAAGGCTAAAATGGAAAGAGTAGCAGCAGACGAAAAAGATTGGAAATATGCTTCTAAAGAAGCTAAAAAAAGATTAGATCAAGATATCGAATCTATGGTAGACGGAAAAACGACGCCGAATAAGATGTATGGAAAAAGCAAAGGACCACACATGGAGTCTAACGGGCAAGAAAAAAGCAATTTACTAAGTGACAATCCTATAGCTTCTAGAGCATCCGGTTCTTGGATGTCTAAGCACGCTAAAGGAGGAATGTAAAATAAAAACAGTAGAGGTCTGTTATAAAACTCAAAACGCCACACACTAACACTAACACTAACACTAACTTAAACACTAACAAAAATGGCAAAGTACATTAAATTTCCTTTAACAGGAGCACAAGAAGAAGTATTGATTCCAATATCTGAAATCGCAAACGTAGAAACAGTAACTACTACTACTACTAAAATCGACTTAGCAAACGGTCTTAAAAAGTTTACAATAACTCACGTAGCTCCATTAGTAGCTAACGCGGTTGTTATAGCTATTTATGATGCTATCAAAGCTAATCCAGGAGGAGTAGTATCTACAGTAGGAGCACCTATTGCTGTTGCACAAGCACCACTAGCTCAGACTGGATCTGGTAGACAAGTAATTACTACTCGTCAATCACAAGCAACTTATACTTCGTCTGCATACGCAAACGTAACGTAGGTCTTAATTAATTAAATATCCACAGAGCCTAAAAATTCTGTGGTATTTTTAAATTATCTTTATGAAGACAACAAAAACTGGATACTTAAAAAATAGCCCTGACGTAAAAAACTCTCAAAATAAAATTATGGGAAATAAAATTACAATGAAAGGAGTTGAGTTCAAGGTTTTAGGAGTTGACAACAATGGATACGCAAAGACTATGTATCCAGGGCATGACTATATTTTTCCTGGAGCTAAATACGTAATAGAAACACCTATAAAGTAATATGGCTTATAAAATGAGAATGGGTAAGTTATCTATGGACAACACCCCTATATACCAAATGGATACAGAAGAAGGTGTTATGGGTATGGCTAATAAAAACGGTTCTATAATAGTAGACAAAGACTTAAGTCCGCTAGAACAAGAAGATGTAATAAGGCACGAAGATATTCATCTGCAACAAATGGGACTTAAAAAAGATGAATCGGGTAAATATAGAAATGATCTAGACTACGACGATAAGTATGTTTATTGGAAAGGTAAAAAATACCCAAGATCTACTATGGACGAAGGTTGCAAAAACCTGCCTTGGGAAAAAGAAGCCTACAAAGCAAATAAATTAAAGACATAAAATAAAATTCAATTTAATTAAATATAATGAAAAAAATACTATTATTAGCAGCCTTAATGACAACGTCGTTGTTTAGTGCGCAAGTGAATAAAATGGAAGGTTCTTGGGTGAGTGAAACATCTTCATATGTTATGACTATTATAACCAAAGACTCTATACCTGTAAAAGTATTTAATACTAGCTTTTCTGAAGATAATTTTATAGAAGAGTATATCGTAAGTAGTAATGGAGAATCTTTTACAACTAAACTTCACAACCCAGACAACGGTTACTATGTTGATATTAAATATATTTTAAAAGATTCAAATACAATGATATGTGAATATACCGGTGACTTAAATAAAACCGTTACCGTTAAAAAATTATCACATTTTTATATAGACTTAACAACAAGTAAATAAATAAATAAATTATGCCATACGATCAAAAAAATCAAGCTGGACGAGGTCCAAAACAAAAGACAGGCGCAGGTATTCCTTCTGCTTTATTACAAAGAACCCAAGACCCTAAAAAGGCACCAGTAACACCTCCTAAGAAAAAAGAAAAACAAGGATTCTTTTCAACCGTAGGAAATGCGTATACTAACGCTTATAAAGGTGGTAAAGGTGCTGCAAGCACGTCTTCAGCTTCCCAAGGAGCACCAGGGTCTGGTTCTAGAAAATCAAATAAAGACTTATCAGTAGGTGTTAATGCTGCAGTAAAAGCAGGCTATAATTACCTTACTAGAGACTAGTAATTGAATAAATTATTCCAATGGCTTACAGGTGGCGTTGAGAAGAAAAACAAAAAGAAAGCTTAAAATAAATAAACAAACTATGGCATTTTACATGAAAGCTGGACTAGGTCCAAAACAAAAAACTGGAGCGGGAATTCCCTCAGCTTTATTACAAGAAACCCCAGCAACAGACGAAAAAGAAGGAACACCGGTGTTAACACCCCAGCACCCTGGATTTGATCAAAGTTATCACGGTAAAGGATTTCAAGCTTCCACAAAAGAGGGCAGTGATGTAGCAAATGTTCTTAATAAGAGAACGTACGAAGAAGAAGTGGAAACAGCAAAAGCTTGGGAGGCACTAAATAAATTTCCAACTGTGGACAGTAAGTTGACAGGTCGTTTGAGAAAATTCCGTGTAAATAGTATTGACCCAAAGGGTGATTACATTGTTAGCCCAAAAGATGGCTTTCGAGCTAATAACAATAAAACAATTACAAGAAGACAAATGAAGCAACATCTTATGAACGATACTTATGATCCTTATCTTACAAAAAATAAATAAATAAAAAACAAATCATGGCGTACGATCAAAAAAAACAAGCTGGACGAGGTCCAAAACAAAAGACAGGCGCAGGTATTCCTTCTGCTCTGCTACAAAACGATGAAAAATCAGGGTCAAAACCTACTAGAGAAGAGGAAGTTCAAAAAAGATACCCAGGAGCCACTAAGCGTGAGGGTACACTTAACGAATACGATTGGAATGGTGTAACTTTAACACCTGGAACCAAAAAGAAAGAAGAGATTAGCGACAAAGAGACAGTTAAAAAAGCTATAAACGAACAATCGCCAGTAACAGACAGCTAGTCAAAAGAAAAATTTACCAAAGAAAATTGTAGATGCAATTGCGGCTAAATCGCAAGCTAAAAAAAAGTAAATGAATAAGATATTTGCATGGCTTACAGGGGGTGTTATCAAAGAAGTTGGTAATGTTATTGACAAGCTTACGACAACGGAAGAAGAAAGACTTGAGGCAAAGAAACAACTTCAAATTATTTTTGAAGAAGCTGACAATAATGCTCAGCAGCAAGTAACAGACCGTTGGAATGCAGATATGAATTCTGACAGCTGGTTGGCTAAAAATATTAGACCATTGGTTCTAGTGTATTTAACATTTGTATTTAGCTTATTGGCTTTTACAGATGGTAACATAGGCGAATTTAAAATAGCAAAAGAATACATACCAATATTTCAAACATTATTGGTTACCACTTACGGGGCTTATTTCGTAGGAAGATCTTGGGAAAAAGCAAAATCAATAATTAAAAACAAATAAATAAAATGGGACAATTCGGAAATCAACCTGATTTTATCACAAATGACATTAAAACAGTAACTCCTGTTTTAGCAGCTAATCTAACCGCAGCTGACTCTTTAGACGGTTCTATTATATACGTAGGAACTAGTGCTCCTGGTAATATTCAAGTGATACCAGTTGGAACTGTAGGGCCAAGTGTTGTAACTGCTCTTTCGTCACCTGGGTTTGCTGGGTCTGGCGGATCTGATTATGAAGATGCTAGATTTAATATCGATACAATAGGTGGAAGCGGTACTGGTTTAACTGTTAATTTTACAGCTGTAAATGGAGTTGTTCAAACAGTGGCCGTTAATACAGCTGGTACAGGTTACTTAAATGGAGATTTAATTACTATAGATCCTCAAGGGGGTGATCCTGGCGTTGGCGCTACATTTAGAATAGTAGCAGCACCTGGACTACCAACAGCAGCTCAAGCTATTACTTTTACAAATGTTGTTCAAGGAGAATGGTTTTCAGTAGTTGTAGATTATGTTTTATCTGATGCAACAACTGTTACTAACTTGGTAGCGGGTAAATAGCAAATAAACAAGTAACTATATAAATATAAATCAAATCTAATAAAATTATGAGTGAAGTAACAAAAATTACAGAAGAGCAGTTAAAAGAAATTAAAGATCAACAAGCTAAATTACAAGCAGCTTTTATTGACATTGGTTTTATTGAGAGCAAAAAACACGAAGCTTTGCATATTCAAGTGCAGGCATCAGAAGCTCTAGAAGCAACTAAGAAACAACTAGAAGAACAGTATGGTCAAGTTAATATTGATCTAACTGATGGTAGTTATACTGTTATTGAGAAAGAAGAATCTGCAAGTACTTTGGAAAAAGTATAATGAGCTCTATTGTA
>Ga0209192_10003600_pt1 | contig 10325 bp, 7 predicted proteins | sample ArcticOcean_MG_C_11_FD_187433 | JGI IMG/M metagenome (GOLD analysis project Ga0209192, IMG submission 187433) | Marine microbial communities from western Arctic Ocean - ArcticOcean_MG_CB2_154 (SPAdes) (version 2) | ecosystem: Environmental > Aquatic > Marine > Oceanic | place: Arctic Ocean...
AGAAAGGGCTGATTAATAAGGCTCCAGATATCCGTTTTGATATGAAGACGCCCATTTGTGGATTGACTGACGGCGACAACGGCCTCGGCTTCGTTGTTGCACAATCGGCAATGGCGAAGGCTTTGGAAATTTCGGATGAGTTTGGTGTGGCTGTCTTTGGTGTTATGAACAGTACGCATTTTGGAATGGCGCGATTATATATAGAACAGGCCGTCAAACACGGCAGTGCTGCAATCGTCATGACGAATGCATCGCCGTCTTTGCCACCATGGGGAGCTAAAAAACCTGTGCTAGGAACGAGTCCTTTGGCAATTGGATTTCCAGGGTCTTGTGAAAAAGATCACTTTTTGCTTGATATGGCACCCAGTGTCGCGGCAAGAGGCAAGATTCGAAAAGCAATGCGTTCAGGGCAGTCGATCCCTGAAGGCTGGGCTCTTGATGGGGATGGAAAAAATACTACGGATCCTGCGCGGGCATTGGAAGGCGTCGTCCTGCCGATTGGCGGTCCAAAAGGTTCTGGTATAGCGATGTCTTTGGATCTGCTTTGTGGAGTGCTTACTGGGGCAGGTTTCGGTGGGTCTGTTGGCGATCAGTTCTCCGTTTTTGATAGACCACAGAACGTTGGCCATTTCATTATTGCTCTCAAACCCGACGTGTTTTTGTCGCGTGAGATGATTGAGGTCCGAATGAAAGAGTGGGTATCAACAATAAGATCGGCAGATTTAGCGGATGGGTTTGATCAGGTATTTCTCCCAGGCCAAATCGAGACTGAAAATCGCGAACAGCGAAAAATAACCGGTATTCCTTATATTCGGTCTGATATCGAATCCTTAAATGAGTTTGCTGGCCCACTAAAGGTTCGGCCTTTGGAGTTTGTTTAAATGAAAATTGCGTGTATTGATCCGTTTGATAATAAAATTGTTCAAATTATTCGAAATAATCTTCCGTCCGATTGGTCTTTAGCACTCGCTGAATCGCAGTCTGACGAGTCTAAAATAGCCGTATTAGCGGATGCTGATGTGTGCTTTTTAATGGCTGCGCCACTGACACAAGAGCTGTTGGAGCATGCTGATAAATTGCGTTTTGTGCAGAAACTTGGAGCGGGTCTCGACCGTATTGATCTGGATGTGTGTAAGAAAAGAAAAATTCGTGTCGCGAAGTTATTTGCAGGGAACTCTGTACCCGTGGCCGAGCACACGCTCATGCTAATGCTTTCTGCGTCACGACAATTGGTATGGCTTGATCAGCAAACGAGACTGGGTGCCTGGGACAAAGAGTCTGTGCGTGGTGTGAATCAGCAACTTTCTGGAAAAACTGTTGGCATCATCGGTTTTGGGGCAATTGGGCGGCAAGTATCGCAATTACTGTCTGGGTTTGGAGTTCGGAAGCTTTATTTCGATCCCATGCGTGCATCCGCTGGCGATGAATCTGAGCACAAAATTGAATACCAGGATCTCGATAGCTTGATTGAGCAATCTGATTTAATTTCTTTGCATATACCCTTACTAGAAAGTACTCGAGGAATAATCGACGCAACCCGCATTTCTAAAATGAAAAAAAATGCGATTTTGGTTAATTGTGCCCGCGGTGGTTTGGTCGATGAGCAGGCTTTGTACGAGGCGCTGGAAAATCGGCGCATTTTCGCAGCTGGTATTGACGCTTTTCCTCAAGAGCCTCCCGGAGACAGCCTACTGCTGAAAAGCCGTTTTGTGACCGTCACGCCGCACTGCGCGGGTGCAACCGTAGACAATTTTGATGCGGTTGCGAAAAGAGCGGTGGCCAATACTCAGAAAGTGGTTCGTAGTGAAATATTGCCGGTTGGTGATGAAGAAATTTTGTGGAGTTGAGGCAATGATAGTTATGCAAAAACTCTTTATTAATGGCGTTTGGACTCAAGGCAAAGGAGGTTCATTTTCCCCCATAAATCCGGTATCAGCGACTGTATCCGGTGTGTTTTCGATTCCGTCTGACCGACAAATTTCTGATGCGATCGAGGCGGCTGGAAACGCCGTCGAAGCCAGAGTATGGTCTGGCAAAAAATGGCACGAAAGGGCTCGGATCTTAGAGAAAATCGCGTCCACAATGGATGCTCGAATTGATGACCTGGCGCGCGCACAATCGGTGGGTAATGGTAAAACATTAACGGAGTGCAGGGCGCAGGCGCGAGCTGCTGCTGATGTGTTCCGTTATTATGCGTCTGTTGCTGAGACGTATGAATCAGAGATAACAACGCAGCGAACGGAAAGCGTTACGTTCTCGATTCAGGAGCCGGTTGGAGTAGTGCTAGCAATTACCCCATGGAACTCGCCTTTGACCCTGGAGGCTCAGAAAATCGCCCCAATTTTAGCGGCTGGAAATTCTGTGATTCTTAAGCCGAGTGAAGTGACCCCTCACGTATCTTGTTTGTATGCGGAAATCCTTCAATACTCAGGGATACCGTCCGGTGTATTCAATGTGTTGTTTGGTGAGCGCGAAGTGGGCGAAAAACTTGTCAGCCATTCTGGGATTTCCATGATCACGTTTACGGGTGGCACCGGAGCGGGTAGAGCAATAGCGTCTGAAGCTGGAAAGCATTTGCGGCCGGTCATCTTGGAATTGGGTGGAAAGTCTCCCAACATTATTTTAGCCGATGCTGATCTTGATCAGGCGGCAAAAGGTGCTGCTGCGGGAATTTTTTCTGGCGGCGGTCAATCCTGTATTGCCGGTTCACGAATTCTGGTAGAGAGCTCAGTCTGTGAGGAATTTACGAAAAAATTTCTGAGTGTGGCTAATGCTTATCGATATGGTTTGCCTGACGATCCAGACGCTCAGTTCGGTGCCATGGCTACGTTTCAGCACAGGGATAAGGTCCATCAAATGGTTCTGGAAGCGGAAGCAGCTGGTGGGGACATTTTGTTAGGAGGAGCGATTCCGGCAGATGCACCGTTTGATGTCGGGGCCTTCTATCCGGCAACAATTATTTCTGGTCTTTCTCCAGATGCAGAGCTTTGCCGTGAAGAGGCATTCGGGCCGGTTTGTGTGATTCAATCCTTCAATAATATGGATGATTTGAACGCGTTGGCGAATGGAACTGATTATGGGTTGGCGGCTGGAATTTGGACTAAAAGTGCGAACAAAGCATGGTCGATTGCACGTTCAATTAAGGCAGGCACTGTATGGATTAATACATATAAAGAGCTTTCGATATCCACACCCTTTGGTGGATTTAAGTCAAGTGGTTTATGGCGAGAGAAGGGTCTTCAAGGCATGCAAATATATATGGAAAACAAAGGGATTTATTGGAATTTTGAGAACTCATAAGGAATCATAATTAATGAGTAGTACTGTCGAAGTATTGGCCGATGCGTTCAAGGAAATGGGCACCCCATTTATTGTAGGGCATCCAGGCGGTGAATCAGTCGAGCTAATGGATGCTGCTCGGGAGCGGGGCATGCGTTTCATACTAATGAAACAAGAAGTCGCGGGCGCGATGCTTGCAGCCACTTGGGGTGAAATAACGGGTTCTCCAGGCGTTTGTCTTTCAACAAGAGGCCCAGGCGCTGCAAATATGGTCAATGGTGTTGCACATGCAATGCTTGATAGAGCCCCGTTAATAGCAATTACCGACCGCTACTCTAATGCACCTCAAGAAATTGGGTTGCGACAGAAAATTGATCACAAGGCATTGTATACGCCGATCGTGAAGTGGAGCACAACGATTGACGCCGATGCCGTGCGCCAACAAATTCGCAAGGCCATCAGAGTGGCCACCTCCCCACCTCCCGGTGCTATTCACTTTGATTTACCTCAGGATCAAACTACGCGAGAAGCTAAAGAACTTCCGGTTGCGCCACCACTTCTTCCAAATCAGTTAGTTACACAGCCATCCCTCGCCTCCTTGGGTGGGGCGACTGATCTCCTGTCAGGAAGTTCGAAGCCGGTCGTATTAGTTGGCCTTGGCGCATATTGGGATGAAGCGCACGATGAAGTTAAACGTTTTGCGGAAATGCTTGGTGCACCAGTTTTAACGACTTCAAAGTGTAAAGGCATCCTTTCAGAGGATCATTCGCTGCGTGCGGGTTGTGTAATTGGTGGGACTATTGAGCGTGATCTTATTAATCAGGCTGATCTAATTATTACGATTGGTCTTGATCCGATTGAACTGCAGCCGAAGCCTTGGCCTTACCCAACAACGGTACTTGCCATCAGTAATACGCCAGACGCAGACGCACTTGTGGCTCAAACGCTTGAGGTTGTAGGAAATATTAAGTCAACATTGTCGGTCCTTATTGATTCGCAGTCTGGTCAGGGTGACTGGGGTTATCAGCCAGCTCAGAGTTTTAGAGAACAGGTCCGCGAAGCACTAAATGTCAAGTCACAGGGTCTATCACCTCAACGTGCTATGGAAGTGGTGAGAGCCATTGCCCCACGATCAACGGTTGCGACCTGCGATGCCGGAGCGAGTCGGTTACTGGTCGTTCAAAAATGGGAATCGTATGGTCCAAGAGAGTTCTTGACATCGAATGGGCTGGGGTCGATGGGATTTGCGATTCCCGGTGCTTTGGCTGCGAAACTTGCGTACCCAGACCGACCTGTCTTTGCGTTTACCGGAGACGGGGGATTCTTGATGGCAGTTGCCGAGCTTCAGACGTCCGTCCAAGAAAACCTACCAATCACAATCATCGTACTTGACGATGAGGAGCTTGGGTTAATTCGGATAAAGCAGGAGCTCAAAGAAGTCCAAAAATATGGGATTAGCTTGGGTGGAATTGACTGGGAGAAGTTGGCCCAAGGTTTTGGCGCGAATGGCATCGTTGTCTCTACGGAGGCTCAGCTGCAATCAGCTGTGTCGCAGGCAATTGGCGCAACAAAAACAACTCTAATCGCTGTTAAGATTGATGGTTCGGGGTATGTTGATCAATTTAATGCATTAAGGGAACTGTAATGGAACTTTCGGATTTGCAGGTTGAGCCTACTGGTTCTGTGATCGGGGCCAAAGTATCCGGGATTAACCTCAAAAATGAAGTGTCTCAAGCAGTGTTGATGGAACTACGTGGACTGTTGGATCAGTACGCGGTTTTGATTTTTCCACAGCAATATCTGAGTCCTGATGAGTTTGTTCGAGCAGGTCGTATTTTTGGCAGTTTGTTGCCTCAGCAATTGAAGAAATATGTCCTCAAAGATCAACCTTTGGTGGGATACAATTCGACTAGTGATTTGCCAAGAAAGAATGGGAAGCTTCATGTAAGGGGCGAAAACTATCACACGGATCATTCAAACTTCATTGAACCGCCGCGGGCAACAGCGCTTGTCGCGGTAGAGATACCGGAAATAGGCGGAGATACTCAGTTCGTGGATACTCGCTTAGCATACGACAATCTATCTTCTGAGCTGAAAGAGATCTCTACTCATTTATTTTCAAAACATGTACATCAAAGTTCGCGGAGTCCCCGAGAACTGACGAAGCTGACTCAGGAAGATCTGGCTAAGATCCCACAGACTATCCAGCCTCTGGTTATTCGCCATCCGAATAGTGGCAGGGCAGCACTTTACCTAAATACCGGGCGTATGGAGGGTATTGAGGGAATGGATGATGACGGGGCTTATGAATTGATTGATGCCCTGTATTCTCACGCTATCCAACAAGAGTTTGAATATCGCCATGTATGGTCAAAGGGAGAAATGGTGATTTGGGATAACCGGTCCGTTATGCACCAGGCGAATGCTGACTATGATCCGGAGAAATCTAGGTACCTGTATCGCATCATGATCGAGGGCCCTCCCATTGAAGCATTTGCCAAAAATACCCTAAAAGATTAGATAATTATTGTTAATTTGAAATAAATCCCTTGCATAACCAGAGGGTGTTCTATAGATTCCGCGTCTTCTCAGCGCATAGCGGATCGACGCGTTGAGCCGTTCTGTTTGCTTTGAACGTTGATGACTGATCCGCTTTATGGCGAATTTCGCCCTATCTCAGGATATCTGATGCGCTTCCAAGAACTTGGACTACTGCCCGAACTCGTCTCTAATGCAGGCTATGAAACCGCTACTCCCGTTCAATTCCAAGCAATTCCAGCAGTGCTGGAAGGCAGAGATGTTTTAGCTGGTGCCCAAACCGGCACAGGTAAAACAGCTGCTTTTATGCTCCCGATACTTCAAAAACTTATGGCGGGGGAATCCACCGGATGTGCACGTGCCCTAGTTCTTGCCCCAACACGTGAGTTAGCTGCTCAGGTAGCTGATAGCGTACGCAAATATGGTAGAGGTCTAAAGCTTAGACATACCTGTATTTTTGGGGGCGTGAATTACGGCGGGCAGATGAAGGCAATTCGAGGTGGTCTCGATATTTTAGTTGCAACACCAGGCCGTCTTCTTGATCACGTTAATCAAAGGACTATCGATCTATCTCAAGTTAAAACTTTAGTGCTTGATGAAGCTGATCGGATGCTCGATATGGGTTTCATTGGAGATATTGAGAAAATTATTTCAAAATGTCAGCCGAAACATCAGACCCTTCTCTTTTCCGCTACCTATAATAAAGGCATAAAAAATCTGTCCGGGCAGTATCTGAATAACCCGATCGAAATCGCTGTTGCAAAAGATAATACTGTGGCTGCATCGGTTGAACAGACTTTTGTTAGAGTTGATAAAGAACGTAAACGTGATTTATTGATGCAACTAATTAGGATGAATGAGATGCATCAGGTTTTGGTATTCACCAAGACCAAGTTTGGGGCTGATAAATTGTCCCGAGCACTTACTGATGATGGACTTCCTGCAGTTGCGATGCACGGTAACAAAACGCAAGCGCAGCGAACAAAGGCGTTACAAAAATTCAAGCGCGGTGATGCCCGAATCTTAGTGGCGACTGACGTCGCGGCTCGTGGCCTCGATATTCAAAAATTGCCCCACGTCATAAATTTTGAACTGCCAATGGTTGCTGAGGATTATATTCACCGGATTGGTCGAACTGGTCGTGCGGGTGAAACTGGTGCAGCCATTTCATTGGTTAGTGCTGATGAGCATGGTTTACTTTTAGACATTCAGCGCGTTCTTAAGGTTGAAGTCAGCTTTGAAGTTGCTGATGGCTTTGAGCCGCGTACTCCATTTCCGACTAGGAAACCAAAACAAAAATCGCGACCTAAAAGTCATGGTAATTATGGTGGGAACGCTAGAGGTGGAAATTCACAAGGTCGATCGTCTCGTCCTGGTGGTGAGCGCAGTGATTCAAGGCCAGCCCGTTCTAATGGTGAGCGCAGTGATTCAAGGCCAGCTCGTTCTAATGGTGAGCGCAGTGATTCAAGGCCAGCCCGTTCTAATGGTGAGCGCAGTGATTCAAGGCCAGCCCGTTCTAATGGTGAGCGCAGTGATTCAAGGCCAGCCCGTCCTAGTGGTGAGCGCAGTGATTCAAGGCCAGCCCGTTCTAATGGTGAGCGCAGTGATTCAAGGCCAGCCCGTGATGCAGGTTCGCAGAACCGAAATCCACGTCAAGCCCGTGACGGATCTTCAGCACCAGTCCGGAAAACTCGGACAAGTACCTCGTCGGACCGATCAAGGCCAGTTCGTTAGCCGGACATAGATCTGGCTCAGGGTCTAATTTCTCTGAGCCAGGTATGATTATTTTCTCTGGTCTTGGAAACACATCGAGACTAAGACAAATTGATTTTTACCTTTGATACGAGACTCAAAATAATTTTCCCTCTGTAAGCTGCTCCCGTCATATAATCCATTAGTTTTTCTGGTTCAAAATAAATTTTTTCATAGAGTTGGAATTGATGAAAGGTTCTACGAGCCTGGATCCTTCAGAGTGGATTTCGGGGTTACTGCAAACGTGTGTTGCTGATGGAGCCACTGCTTTTGATTTGGCGTGTGGGTCGGGCAGACACAGTGTGTTGTGTCGAGATTTGAAATTTAAGGTAACCGCGTTTGATCGAAATTCTGATTTAAAAGTTAATTTTGAGAACTTAGGTATCCCATTTGAGTGTGTAGATCTAGAAAGTGGCGTTTGGCCGCTTACTGGAAAGAAAGCAGATGTAGTGATTGTTTCAAATTATCTCTACCGTCCGCGACTTCTTGAGATTTTTTCGCTAGTCGCCAATGATGGATTCCTAATCTACGAGACCTTTGGGATCGGAAATCAACGTTATGGTAAGCCAAGTAATCCTGATTACCTGCTGGAACCGGGTGAGCTGGTTGAACTGCTTCCATCTGGATTTAAAATCCTTGATGAGTTTTTTGGCGAGACGATAAATCCTTCACCAGCTATTCGCGCCCGGCTTTTCGCCAGACGGGATGGAAGCTTATGAGTACGTATTAATGGCCGGTAAATTTGTTTTCCCAGGATATCTAATGTCTCGGGCCACCATCGGTGTGGCGAACACAATGCTGACAGTATCACTTGGTTGGCACCTCTATGAGGAAACTGGCGATGCTTGGAGCCTTGCATTGGTTGGCTTGATGCAAATTTTGCCGGTCTATTTATTCTTTTTTGTATCTGGTTATGTAATTGACAATGTGCCTCGGCGATTGGTGGTTCGTGCCTGTGCGTTACTTGAGTCATTAGCAATTTTTGGCATTGCTTATGTGTTTCATGAAGATCAGCTCGAACTTGCTTGGCTTTATTGTTTTATATTTATTCATGGTATTGGCCGGGCCTTTCACGGGCCAGCTCTCCACGCAATTATTCCAAGTTTGGTTAATCGGTCATTTCTCGATCGAGCGATTGCGCTGTCATCAACAGTATGGAATGTTGCTGGGGTGATTGGCCCTGTGGTTGCTGGTATTTTGATTTTGTGGATCGATCGCCTGATTTATCCATTTATTGCACTGATTACCTTATCTACGCTGCTTGGTTATCTGGCTCTGCCGATCATGAGGATGAAAGCTTCAAACAATCGGCGCCTAGATGAAATCCTCGCAGGTATGAAATATGTTCGGGGGCATTCTATTATTTTGGGGGGGCTAACAATTGATTTGTTAATGGTTGGCTTCGGTTCGGTTCTTGTGCTTCTACCTATTTATGCGGCGGATATTTTGAAGGTAGGTCCAGATGAGTTGGGCCTCTTGCGTGCAATGCCAGCTCTTGGAAGTATTCTAGTTGGAATATATATTGCTACTAGGCGGACGGAAATGAACCATTCTGGCAAAAAACTTTTTTGGGCTTTGATCCTGTTTGCCTTGTCAGTATTAGCTTTTTCCGTATCAAATATTCTGTGGATTTCTTTGGTTGCTCTCTTTATGTATGGGGCAGCAGATATGGTGAGCGTCAATATTAGGATGGGAATGGTTCAGGCGGCAACACCAGAAAATTTAAGAGGGCGTGTTTCGGCCGTTAACATGCTATTTATTCAAACCAGCAACGAAGCGGGAGATTTTCGCGGCGGCGCCTTTGCTGCTTCGTTTGGGGTCGTTCAGACTGCCATTATTGGAGCCTTGCTTGGGTTTGGTTTTCTTTTCTGGACTCGATGGAAATTTCCGCAACTATTTATGTTAAGCCGTATTTCTGAATTATCCGTCAAGGATTCGGGTTCGCCAAAGGACTTAGGAAATGACTGATGCGCTAAATTGTTTGATGCTCCCCGGAGATGGGATCGGTCCGGAAATCATTGAATCTGCGGAAACGGTCTTGCAGCGTTTAATTTCGATATATGAACTTCCTGTTCAAATTTCTCATGGAGTGATCGGATTAAAGGCACTTGCGCAGACAGGTACTACAATGCCTCCAGATGTGGAGCAGTGTATGCGGGCAGCTGACATGATTGTTCTTGGGCCGTTGGATACGATGGCTTATGTTCCCGACGAAGGCGGCATCAATGTTTCTGCTTTTTGTCGAACCGAGTTGGGAATGTTCGCAAATCTTCGTCCCTGCGTTTCGCTGAATTCTTCGGCCCTCAAATCGATGGATCTATTAATTGTTCGCGAAGCGAGTGAAGGATTCTATGCTGATCGAAATATGTACCGCGGGTTAGGGGAAATGCAACTTACAGAGGATGTGGCTATTTCAGTACGAAAAATTACGCGCCAGCAATCTGAGCGGATTGCGCGGATCGCATTTGAGGCAGCTCGGGAGCGGCGATCTCATGTAACGGCGGTGCACAAAGCGAATAATTTTAGAATTACTGACGGTCTGTTCCTTGAAGCTGTTCGTGCAGTAGCGACTGAGTTTCCCGATGTGATCTTGAGTGATCAATTGGTCGACTCCATGGCCGCGCTCTTGGTGCGTCAGCCTGAAGTATTTGATGTGATTTTAACAACTAACTTATTCGGCGACATTTTGTCTGATTTGGCGAGTGAGCTTTCAGGTTCTTTGGGTATCGGTGGCGGTCTTTTAGCTGGAACACATC
>Ga0209192_10003621_pt1 | contig 10289 bp, 7 predicted proteins | sample ArcticOcean_MG_C_11_FD_187433 | JGI IMG/M metagenome (GOLD analysis project Ga0209192, IMG submission 187433) | Marine microbial communities from western Arctic Ocean - ArcticOcean_MG_CB2_154 (SPAdes) (version 2) | ecosystem: Environmental > Aquatic > Marine > Oceanic | place: Arctic Ocean...
TCACAATCTTTGCATCTTCCCAACAAGCGTCTAAAGAATCATATTTTCTAACCTCTTGAAACTGGGTCACCCCCTGAGACAAGAAAACAAATACAATACCCATCACAATTAACATAGTTATTTACCCTTAGTAGTTACGACCCAATATAGGATGTAACCACATATCCCAATAGCAGAAAGGGCGGCCAAGGTAACAGCAACACCCACACCCCACTCTTTAATGACTCTATTTCTATTGGCTCTCTTATCTTCAATGCGTTTTTTATCATCTTTCCTCTTTTGCTTTTGTGAACTTTGAAACTGTAGCCACTCCTGCCACATCCCAGCCCTTCCGCTGTAGATAAGTAGTTGTTTTAATTCAGCTTCTTGTTGTTTAAGTTTTTCTAGTGCAAAGAATAATTCTAAGTCAGAGCCTGACCCAGAAGAATTGGCATTTAATTGTATCTTCGCCTTTGCATCGAAGTACGTGCCAAGCTGTTTGCCGCAGGACATCAAGTCCCCGCCATTATTAATCATCTCTTTAACTGCACCAATTGCGGTATTGGCAGTTTGGATTATGGCTATGGCTTCAAATATCAATTAACTAGCCTGCGTGAGGAGAGCAAGCACTGCGCCAATTACGGCAACTACATTTAACATAACCATTGCTTCTAATCTCCAGAGTCTTTTATCTAAGCCATCTAACTTATCTTGTACATATGTGTACCGTAACAAGCACTCAGCTTCGTGTTTTTCAAGTTGTGCTTGTGTTTCCATATCCATCAGGGGTTCCATGGTGAGTTTCATTCATTAACTAATTTTTTCTAGTATTACTGAGCACCCTTGGGATGCCATGCCTTCGGTGGCGGCAGCACCTCCTGCTACGACCTGAACCGCCTGATTAGCTATAGTCAGTGTAAAAGTACCCGCTGTTGCGACAACTGTTGTGCCAGTAGCGATGTCCATCCCATGCTGATTCCGTCCTTTACCTGATGAATTGTTATGTAGCCGTATAGAAGTTACTAGTGTGGTACTATTAACACTGGTATCACGAGTTGCTAAATACGTATAATTTAGCTCGCCATCAGTCAGGTCAGCAAAAGTGTCTGTTACAATAATTTGCCATGTGCCTGCTGTTAAATAGACATCACGAGTATCGCCAGTGCCTGCTGTAACAGCAAGGGTGTACATAGTGGAGGATACTTGAGCATCGACATATGCTTTAATAGACTGCTGTGTAGCGAGAGCGTTGTCATCGTTAGAACTCATAGTGTCTTCGTCACGAATAATGTCTACAGTTTTGTTGCCTAACGTGAAACTACCATCGCTCCCGTCAATTAATAGCTCCCGCCGAATGGATACTCTGTTCGCCGTTACTGAAAGCTCCGCATTTCCAGCGGCGTAAATACCAGAACCATCTACCGACAACGCCTGCACTATCGACGTAACCCCAGCTTTGCTGGCATACCATTTAATCGCCCCGGTTCCGTTTGAGGAAACGTCAGATGCTATAACATTCATGCTGGCGTAAGTCCTGTCAGAAAATCCAGCTAGACCAGATGTTCGGTAATCCCACTCGAATATCTGCATGCCGTTTACAGGATTTGAGTTTATCCACTTAGAGTCTACCCTTGGCCCATATCCGAGTGTGCCGGTACGATAAATTGCTAAATCCTGACTGCCGGAATGTGTTGTGTAAATTCCATGTTCATTGGAATTAAATTTAGCATATGAGTATGTAAGATTTCCAGTAGTGTCCGCTGTATCTGTGGTAGTACCAACAGCAAATTGATCGCCGCTTTCGTCCCACAGTAATACTGCGTTATCTCCAGTAGAACCCCGCTCAATAATGATACCGCAATCATTTGCATTTGAAGTAGCACCAGAGTTAAGCTCTAATAAATTATCTGTTATTAGAGTATTAGTAGTGCTTAGTGTAGTAGTGGTTCCATTAACTGTCAGATCACCAGATAGGGTAAGATCTGCGGCTTCTACAGTACCTGTAAATGTGGGGTCTGCTAGTGTTGCGTAGGTAGCAGTGTCCGCAGTTGCCATAGTCCCTAGACCCAAAGTTGATCTCTGAGCAGTGGCACTCGTATCGTCAAGTAGTGCTAGTCCGGCGGCAGTGAGACTAGCTACAGCGTACACATCAGAGGCTGTCGTGTAGATCATTTTATCAGCGGCTGTTGTCAAGCCTGCAATAGAAGCTAAGCCAGCGTCATACGCCTGTACGTCAGTCCCAATAGTTAGCCCTAAAGATGTTCTGGCTGTAGAACCTGATTCAGCGACCCAGTTATTACCATCCCCTACAATAATATTCCCGTCAGTTACAGCTAGCCCGCCGAGGTCATCAAGACCTGCATCATATGCCTGTACGTCAGTTCCTATTGCTAGACCAAGAGTTGTACGTTGTGCAGAAGCGTCTGCGTCATCGAGAATAGCACGGCCTGCGGCAGTAAGACTTGTCGTTGCATAGGTGTCAGAACCCGTTGTGTAGACCATCTCATTTGCGGCAGTTGTTAAGCCTGCAATAGAGGTTAAACCAGCATCGCTTGGTTGAAGTCCTGCTTCCGATGGAGTTTGATTAATAAACTTACTAGTCGAAGTATCATATGCGACTACCTCATTGTCCGCCAGAGTCCCACTAATTGTTACGTCAGTTAGTTCGGCCAACTCATTTGTCAGAGCGTCTACATATGTTTTAATGGCTTTAGCTGAAGCCAATGTATCATCTGCCGATGAGGCATCAGATAGATCCGTGTCAATGGAAGTTACAGCAGTACCGGATGTTATAGTAAGACTGTCAATCGTAGCACTATCTGCATCTAGGTTACCTGTTATATTGCCTGTTATATTTCCGGTAACTGGGCCAACAAAACTAGCGGCTGTGATTGTTGTAGTCGAGTCGATCTTATTACCAGTGACTGCATTGCTAGCTAACTTACCATTCGTTACGGAAGCACTGGCTAGACCTGCGCTATTAATTTGCGGCCCTTCTCCTGCGTCTCCACTATGGCTATGTCCAGCTACACCCATAGCTGTTTCAACTTTGTCGAACTCGTCGTTTAAATCGTCCGCACTAATTATACCGCCATCAACAATTCCTGCCGATGATTGTCGAGTATACCCAGCCATTATTTATCTCCTAGTCTGTGTGCTGTACTCTAGAGCCAAGGCATCTAGCGCAAAAGGTTGTGTTGATCCCGATGATGTATATTCAACTGATACTACAAAACCAGAGCCTGTTACTTGTTTTCTAAGTGTGAGCCTTACAGCATCACCATATAAAAATCCTGTTAAGACTGTTGCTCCACTATATGTGGCGTAGGTAGCAGTTCCATATATACCCATGTCGAAGTCGTCGGAATCAGAGGTTAAAATATTAGTTAAATCAATTGGATCAGGTTGGATGACAGAGCTATCTCCAAAATCATAATTCATCCTTGCTGTAGCCCGTAGACTTCCTTCTGGATCAACATAAGAATGTAATACGTACATTGTTTTTCTTAGCGCAGGATCGTTGATAGGAAGAAAAGGAGTAAAATAAGATGCTTCAATAGCCACACCGTTAAAAGAATTACCGCGCTCTAGTTGATAAACAAACCCATCGGCATTAGCAAAAAATAACTGCTCTTCATTTGCATTGTATTCTCCGTAAGCGGTGTATGCCTGTATGCCACGAGTCTCAGCCCAAGCGATATCACCTGCACCCTCTGCCGCAAAGTGAGTGCCTAGTAGTCCACGCGCATTAGCTGAACTATCTCCAGATCGATACCCAAAAACACGATACTGCGATTTACCACGAACCAAGACGGAGCAGAATACGCCATGCCTATTTTGAAAATTAGAAATCTCGCCTTGTATATTTTTAGTTACTGTTGCTAATCCTACATCCCCTATTCTAGATGTACCAGACAACATTCTTATTCCGTCTGGAGCCATAAAGGCAACGTCACCCGCGATTTCTTGTATCGTATCCGGGTGAGTACACCCCATGTCTTCTGATACAGGAACCCGTGTAAAGTCACTCCATGTACTTCCTGACAACTTATTAATTGCAGTCTTACTAAAAATATATAACTGGTCTCTAAAGGCAATCATGCCAGTTATTTCATCATTATACTGTTGCTCTTGAGCGTTGTTCGCTGGAGACCATCCATTTGCATCTGCGTATAACAGAGGAGCAGAGGTAATGATACTTGTATCTTTGGCTAGGAAAATATGATTCTTAAATATAGTAACAAAATTCGCACCTTCCTGCGCGTCCGTTAATGTTGGCTTAGTTAAAGAAGTACCATCGTAAAAAAACGGAGTGTTAAGACCGTCTACTATGACAACACGTTCTGTGCCGTCAAAGTTAAATTTAGCAAATCTTACTTTTCCTGTGCCTGAAGCGAAACGAATAGAGTTTGTGCTTTTCCTTGTCCACGCACCTGTTCCAGAAGACTCATACAATTCTCCTTCACCACCAACAGTGTTATTTCTAACAGCAAGAACCTTTCCACCGTAATAAAATAATCCTCTTACTAAGCCTGCCGTGTTAGGTATTTCAGTAGAGTCATACTTATCGAAACCTAGTACTCTTTTGTATCCTCCCTCAATGGAAGGCTCAAAGTTTCTAAGTTGACGGGCGCTTCCCGGTGCGTTTATTCCTTGTTGAAGAGGAGACAGGTTAGTTAACAAACCTCCCTTAAACTCAATAGGAAATGTTTCTAATGACTCAGGCATTAACTGACCCTTAATGAAACAGTACTACTGCTTCTTTCCACTCTGGTGTCTAGAATATTAATATACTCGTTAACAAGAAGACTACGCATTGCTTTGAGTCCCTCATCAAATTTTTGTTTTGCTAGAGTTGCAGACTGCGCGTTGTCCCTAAACATATAACAGTGGTACATTGCACCGTCTATAATTACGTGCTTAAATGATTCGGGTATAGAAGGAACATCTTCACTACTCGATAGATCTGCTGGTACAACAAAATACTCTAGTTGCAGCTTGTATGCCTTGTCTGGTTTAGGCGCAAGTGCTAGCTCATTTGTTCTGGACTTAGCAACAAATGTTGGGACATTCCCACTGGTATTGCTATTTGTCTCGTCGTCTAAATAGCGCCTAATGTATTCGTTATACTGTATCTGTCCTAGTATAATAGTCGCAACATCTAAAGCTTGATCCCTAACAATTCTGATTGTATTAAGGTCTACCGTTTTAGCATCTTGTGGTAGGGCATACCTTGCCACACCAGCTTCTAATATTATTTCTGCTGTGTTGTGATTAAACGGGTAGTTATACTCTTGATGGTTAACATCTTTAATGGCGGCGTTAATAGAATCTTTTATGCTAGCGTAAAAATTAACAGCAGAAGAAAAGTTACTGCTAGTTAGTTTTGTTTCATTCAACCGGCCACATATCTCATTAGTTAATCCTAAAAAATCGTAAGCCATTACACCCTCTCCCTAACTTTTAAATTAATTTTTCTGCTCGTTGTGATAGCGGCAGTTGTTCTAGGGGAATTTGTTGTTGTTATCTCAGCTAGTAAAGTATAGTTTTTATTAGTTTCTCCTTTATCCAAAACTGCTGTCATTGTTGTAGTCGTAAAATAGGTAGAAGTGTTATCTGATGCTCGTATTAAACCAACAACAGTAAACGATAATGCAGTAGCGTCCTCAATAGAAACGGAAGAAGATACTGTAATACTTGTACCTACAACCGCAGTAACATAAACACTACTGGTTATGCCTGTTCCTGTTACCTTATGTCCGACCCTTATTGTTCCAGATACAGAAGTAACAACTAAAGTTGTAGATGAGGAAACCGCACCACTTAACGTAGCGGAAGCAGTTTCGTTGACTACAAGAACGTCATTTTGAAATCCGCGATTAGGTAGTAAGTCAATGACACTACCGTCTTCTTTTTGTATCTTCCAATTAATCTGACTTACAGATATAGTATCGCGCTCTAAGTACCGCGACCAATCTACTGTGTAATCTAATTTTTCATTTGGATCTTTGTCTGGGAATTTAAACGCCATTATGCCGCCACCTTAATTATTCGGGATAAATCAGCTAATATTAAAGTAATTCTTTTTTCTTCCGTGTCGATAAACACTTCCCTTAGTTTATCAGCAGGAACAAAAACAGTTCTTTCTGGGGATAAAAAGTTGGTGTTGAAATACTGTTGTTGTATTCCATAAGAATTACTGGAAGCTACTGACTCAGATGAACCAGTAACAGGATTTACGTGAGTAGCTGTACCTACAGACGCAGACTCACTAGTTATACTTAAATTTTCTAAATTTGCAACTGTTTTCGCACTTGCACTGGCTGTAGCACTAGCTGAAGAAGCACCCGTACCAAGTAAAATGAAAGCCGTAACGGCAGTCGTTACAGGAGCAGTTACAGATATTGTCGAAGCGGCTACTGCAACTTCGATATTAACAACTGTGTTGGCTGTCGGAGATACGGATATTGATGATGCAGACACAGATGTCAGCGCACCGCCTATAGCTATACTAGACGGTGGAGTTATTGATATAGTAGGTAAGGTTTCTGGGAAGTCCGCTACATTTTCACTAACAGAGGGTGCAGTAACGCTAACTGTAGGTGCGTTAACCGTTGCCCCAACTGAAACAGTAGACACAGGAGGAGTAATTGTTATTGTGCCTGCTACTAGATTTTGAGTTGTATTAACAACTGCGCTACTAACAGGAGCAGTTGTTGTAATGCTATTAGATGTAACAGTAGTTACTAGTCCACCTGTTGCCGTTACTACAGGAGCGGCGACTGTTACAGTATTAGATGTAACAGTGACTGTATCTGATACGGAAGCACCCGGAACAGGAGCAGTTACAGTTATAGTAGGGGCTACTAACTGTACAGCTACACTGACAGAGGAGGTTGGTGCAGAAATAGCTACTGTTGGTAAATCACCTACCGTAACTAATGCGCCACCTGTGACTACTGAATCTGCGTTAGAAACAGTTATTGCAGGAACAGATACAGTTGCTATTATATCTGGAATAATTGCTGTGGCAATAGGGGAAGATAAAGTTATTGTAGGCGCGGTGACTGTTGCTGTGGAGTTAGTGTCGTGAAGAACAGTTTCGGTAAGCCGTAGCGCTTTAGCGGCTTTTTCTTTATACGTAGCACTGTCATCATGCCACCACTTATGCAAATTGTTAGATGTAGATAAAAGTGTTGGCCCTACACAATGGTTAAAATACGAAAATCCATTCGAGTAAATCGTTGTCAGGGTTGGATCATTAAATCTTTCAGCCGCTGTTTTATGATTAGCCAAGCTACTGGACTGCTCAAGCGAAACGATTGATCCATCTTCAGCGGCGGCTTTGAGAACCCAATATGCCCCCTTTTTATAAGACCATATTAAATAGTTTTTTCTTGTTGCCGACACCGCAGTAGTCATGTCGCCACGCCACGGCAGAGTTACTGCACCTGCGGGCCACGTTCCTCCGGGTGCGACAAGCTCCGTATCTGTTGCTGAACTTGAGACTAGCCCTAAAGAGAATGTTGAAGTGGTTATTTGATTAGAATCAGCATAACTAAAGCCCGCTGTGGTTTCGGTGAACGCCCTAGCATTACAATAAAGATGTGTTCCTTGGTAAGTGCCGCTAGCCCTTTGTGACATCAGCGGGGTATATAGTTGTACAGCGCCGCTGAGGGAAGGGTGCGTTTCAAGGTCACCGTGTATAAACCCGCCGCCTCTAACTACTCCGGCAGTAGCTCCAGAAGCCCAAGAAAGAAACGTAGCAATATACAGTAGTGTAAGGTTGCCTGCACTATCAAACGACCAAGTGGCATTATACAATTGATTTGTGGAGTCGCTGTCTCTTTTCCCATAAAAAACAACCCACGCAAACTGTCTATCCCAATCAATATAATAGGTATCAGCAGTTGAATAAGAGTTAACTGTCCAATCACCTAGCACACCTGAAGCGAAACCAGAACCGGAGACTGTAAAAGTTGTAGGGAATACAAGGGTTGCTTTATTCGCCGCCGTTGTTATAGGGGCGGTTATAGTTATAGTAGGGGCGGTTATAGTTATAGGAGGGGCGGATGCCGCTCCAGTAGAATTTGGTGCAGAGATAGCTACTGTCGGTAAGTCACTTACAGTAACTAATGAACCGCTTGTAACAGAAGAGGAAGGGGCAGTAAGAGATATTGTTGTTAGTGTTGCTCCCGCCGTTACATTTTCAGAAATAACAGGGGCGGTAATTGAAATAGTACTGGCTGTCGTAGTTACAATCACACCAGTAATTACACTGGTAATAGGTGCAGTCAGGCCAACTTCAATTGTATCCGCAAAGGTTGCTATAGCACCAGCAGTAGCACTTGCTTCTGCCGCAGTCAAAGACACAGTATTCGCTTGTACTTGTGTAATCGCACCACCCGTTGCAGATGATGTTTGCGGAGAAAGGATTACAAAGAATGGAACTTGGCTAAATTGCTCACTGAATGCAATCGCACCGCCCATACCTGAGTGGTAGCTACAATAATAATAAAGATCAGGAGTCGATGTAGTCACTACGATTTCTAAGTAAGCACCTGCCTGTCCAGCAGTTCCGACTGTTGTTACCCCAGTGGTGTATGCGCTCCCGCTATTATGCGTTCCGTCCGATGTTGTCGAGAAATTAAAAGGATGCCCGCCAACAGATGAAGCGGAAACATCAAATCGATATGTTCCTTCTTCGTGCAAAGACAATGAAGCTTGCTTAACTCCGTCAATGTAATACTTATTGCCACCGCCATCATTCACGACAGTGACCGCAAACGTCTGACTTGCTTTTCCAGCGTCTACAGTAACTACTGCCCCTGTGTTAACGGAAACAACGGGTGCAGTTAATGTTATTGTGTTGGATGCGGCACTCGCATTACCTTGAGTAGCGCCAGAAGCAGTCGCTGTAGGAGCGGTTATTGTTAGCGTATTAGATGTGACAGTGGCTGTTACGTCAGTCCCACCACTGCCTTCAGTCGCACCTCTACCAATGGCGTGTGCGCCAAGAGCGGACGAACCAATCGCGCCAACTGGGACGCTTGCAACACCTGCAACAGCGGCATCAGCGTCACCTAGAGGTTGTTCTGCGAAGGCACTAAAGCCGAACATTAATCTTCCACCTGATTACCCCTGCCTTGTTCAGCCGCAGGGACTGTAAAGCCAGTTACATATTTACAGGTTCCGGCAAGTATTTGCACACCCTCTATATTTCCAGCAAATGGATATGCCGATGCATCACCAAGACCACCCGTTCCTATGTTAAGCGGATTACCGGCTTCATCATTCGCAAGTAGATCAGTTGTAAAAGATGCAGAAGTTCCCGCAATAACACCATCCACAAAAATCCGTAGGTTGCTACTTGCATCGCGTGTTACGGCGATATGATGCCATGTGCTTCCCGTAAGCGCCGCTCCTGTTGATAGTACAGACGAGCTTGATTGATAAAAGGTAAGCCCTGCCGTTGTCGCTGTTTTATAGATCCGCCAGCCGCCTGCACTACCATAATCTCGCGTAAAAATGCTTTGCCATGTCCCGGTTACGGATGTTGAATACATCCAAAACTCAACTGTAAACTCATACTTCCCTAATGCGGGAGCGCCTCTGACCTCATAAAGTTTATCGGCACTGGTTGCACCAAAATTCATTGACGATGCCGCATATTTTTTAATTGACGTATCTGTCAGTGGTGCGCCCGCTGCGGCTTGAGTGGGTTCGTAAAATGTTGTCGTACTTGTTTTATCAAATGAACCCGGATTATCCATTGGCAAATGCAAAACGGTATTAGTTGCGCTACTCGTGGCTGGTGCAGTCGGCAAGGTATAAGTCGCACCCGTGTAATCAGCAGTGCCGTTCTTAATAACAACGTCTGAAATCTTCCCAGTAAAATACACATCAGCGCCCCCAACGTCACGACCAATTTCGGTTGCTGCGTTATTAGAAATAGTGCCTGTATATGAAGCAATTGTTTGATACCGCGTACCATCCAGATACAAGTGCAAATCAGTGCCAGATCGACACGCCGCAATGTGATGCCATTGTTTAGGTTTGATGTAAGCGGCGGCCTGCGTTGGAAAAGTATTGTAATACCATTGCAATACCCCAGTGGCCCGCGTGATGTAAAACTGCCATCCGACTATCCCAGACCCATTCCCACCTAAAATAGCCTGATAGCTTGTTTGAGCGCCAGCTCCAGTGGAAGCCTCCTGATAAATCCAACAAGACACCGTAAAGTCGCCAGTAAAGTCAAAGTCAGTTGAAGTTCCTAAACCCAGATAACTAGAGCCGTCAAAATATGTAGC
>Ga0209192_10003622_pt1 | contig 10286 bp, 6 predicted proteins | sample ArcticOcean_MG_C_11_FD_187433 | JGI IMG/M metagenome (GOLD analysis project Ga0209192, IMG submission 187433) | Marine microbial communities from western Arctic Ocean - ArcticOcean_MG_CB2_154 (SPAdes) (version 2) | ecosystem: Environmental > Aquatic > Marine > Oceanic | place: Arctic Ocean...
ATATATTTGAATACTTTATAGATTATAGAAGTCTTACAGATACTGATAAAATAAATGAAATTAATGGTGAAATTATTCTAAGTGGAATTATAAATACAACATTAAGAGATAATTTCGGAATATTTTTAACTAAAAATACAGATGAAACAATATTTTTATTAGAAACTTTTACAAAAAGAATGATTAAAAACCCATCAAAATATTTTGATAAATCCAATGCAGCAGGCGAAATTAATAATAGTTATATTATGAAAAAAAGAAAGAAAGATAATATAACCAAAGATAATATTCTTATGATTTTTCTTAATCAAATACCGGGTGTAAGTGATTCAATTTCAAAAACTTTATCAACTGAATTTAAATCTCTAAATGAGTTTATGACTTTTTTAAATAGTCTATCTGTTCAAGATAGAATAAGTTATTTAGCAAATAAAGAGGTTCAATTAAAGAATAATAAGAAAAGACGAATTGGTGAAAAAACAGCAAAAAAGATAATAGAGTTATTATTTTAAAGTAAATTATAAAAATTTGAAATATAATTTTAATAATAATATTAATTAGCAAATAATATTAATTAGCAATGGTTAATAAAATTTTAAGAGAAAAAACATTTATAGTAGATGAAGATACTTATGAAGAAGTTTTGAGCAATTCAAATTTTTTTAACAAAAAAGGATGTGAAAGATGTTTGAAATGTAAAAAAAAAATAATAACTAAATTTGCAAAAGATTGTGGTGATTTTGAAGAAAATATTTTAATAAATAGACAAAATGGAATAAGAATACAAAAAAAAAAATATGGTGTTTATTCATATTTTGAGGAAGAAGAATTAAAAACAAAATATAATGTAATTTCAGCAGTAGATTTTACAAATGTTGCATTAACTAATATAATTTTTAATACACCTGAATGTAATAATATATATTTCCGGGTAGGAGTTTTACCTATATGTGGAAAAAAATTAAAATGTTTAGATGATAATAAATATTATATTAAAATTTATATAGATATTATACCAAAGGCAATAAGTCGTATTCCGTCAAAAAAATAAACTAGAAGAATAATAACAAATATTATTTAATTTAATTTTTTATTAAAATTAATTTTTTATTAAAATTTGAAAAGTTGAGTTAAAACTAAATTAATTATAATAAATAGACTGAAACACTTCATTACTAATTAAAAGAATAAAATGAATGTAGATACAGATGATTTTCCATATAACAAAAGTAATATTTTAATAAATGATAATGACGTTAATAAAATATTACGAACATTTGGTATTAAAATTAAATGTTTAAATGTTGATATTTACCGTAAAGCATTTGTTCATAAATCATATATCACACGAAAGAATGATAACTATATCAGTGGTAATAAGAATTGTCCAGAAGATTGCTTACCTTTACAAGAAGAAAGTTATGAAAGATTTGAATTTTTAGGAGATAGTGTATTAAGTACAACTGTTGCTAATTATCTATATGAAAGATTTCCTAACCAAAATGAAGGATTTCTTACTAAAATGAGAAGTAAATTAGTTAATGGTCATATGTTAGGAAGTTTATGTAAAAAAATAGGATTAAATAAATGGATTATAATATCAAAACAAATTGAAGAAAATAAAGGCAGAGAAAATTATAAAATTTTAGAAGATGTCCTTGAAGCATTTATATGTGCAATATTTTTGGATTTTAATACAAAAAAAATAAAATTAAAAACATTTGAAAGCGGAATAGGATTTCAAATTGCGGAACAATGGATTATAAATGTTCTTGAAGATAAAGTAGATTTTGCAGAATTAATAAAACAAAATAAAAATTATAAAGACCAACTAATGAAATATTTTCAACATAATTTCATTAATTTACCATCATTTTGTGAAACAAATATTGAAATGATAAAGAATAAAAAAATATTTACAATAATTGTGAAAAATGAATCTCAGGTTTTAGGGACTGGTCAAGGTGATACAAAAAAAGGAGCCGAACAAATTGCATCAGAAAATGCTTTAAAATATTTAAATGTAATTTAATAATCACTGCTAATTTCATCTTTTGGTAATATATCACCAACTTTAGTTTTATTTGCATCTTCTAATAATGTTCCCAGAAGTGCTGTTTGTGAATTGGTTGGTCTAAAAGAACAATCAACACCATCAGATTGTTCACATCTTGATTTAAGGTCTTGGACAAATCTATTATTTTTAAATTCTGCTAATGTCATAGTGCTTAATTTATTATTTAATTCTGAACACATACCTTGATCCATTAAATTTAAATCTTCATCTTGCTTATTAGTATCTAATTTAGTAGTTAGTTGTTTTAAAAATTGTGTCATTTCTGGATTACCTCCATAATATTGATTATAATGATTATGGACAATATTAGGTTGGACATGTTTAGTTTCATCTTCCTTTTCTATATCTTTTCCATTTGAACCAATTACAACTTGAGCATATTCGTTAGGGTATTGTTTTTTTAAACTATCTAATCTATCCTTTGTATTATTTAATGTTCTTACATTAACATAAATAGCAGCACTAGAAGTATTTTTTTTATCACTTAATTTAGTAAGTTTTTTATTATCTGATTTATTTTCAACAGCTAAATTATATTCTAATGTATCAGCACTATACTCTTTATTTCCTTTATCATATGTTTCTTTTGCAGACAAATATGAATTATATGCTATTTTAATCATATCTACAACTCTAGTTTCTTCTTTTTTTTCAATTTGTTCTTTAGTTTCGAGTGCTGTAGGTGTTGCAGATGGTGTTGCAGATGGTGTAGCAGATGGTGTAGCAGATGGTGTTGCAGTAGATCCATTCAAAAATTTTTCATACAATTTATTATTTTTGTTAAACATTGCATATTTTTCATCTACGGATGAATATTTATCATCTATATATTTATTATTCATAAAATTAATTAAATATACTATAGATACTAATAATAATAATATTATAAGAAGTGTGTCATATGGCATACATTTTGATAAATTTATATTATACTTCATTTTTAATTTAATTATATATTTTATTTTAATTAAATCATAAATTTATTAACATAACATCTTTCTCAACATTTTCTTTCTCAACATTTTCTTTCTTAACATTTTCTTCTTTTATTATTAAAGTGTCCATATTTTCAGATATATTATAATTATTATTAATATCTGATATTATCTTTATATTATCATTAATGGTATAATTACTATCACTATCGCTACTTGAATTATTAATTAAATCATTATCTGATTTTTTTAATTTAAAGGATTCTTCTTGTAAAGGATGTGTGGAAATTAGATCATTGTATATATTAGTATCGAACTTAATTCTTGATTTTTTTGGTATGATTTCAGTATTATTTATAATAGGATTATCAATAGGATTAACAATAGGATTAACAATAGGATTAACAATAGGATTAACAATAGGATTAACAATAGGATTAACAATAGGATTAACAATAGGATTAACAATAGGATTATCAATAGGATTAACAATAGGATTAACAATAGGATTAACAATAGGATTAACAATAGGATTAACAATAGGATTAACAATAGGATTAACAATAGGATTATCAATATTAGAAGTTTCAAATATACTTTTGCTTCTTTTAAATGTATTAGACATATTTGATTGTAATTTATTAGATTTTTTTTTATTATTATTAAGATGATACATGCTAGAACCTAAATAATTATTATCATTTAAAAATTTTAAATTCTTAGTTAATTTTTCTTTATTTATTTTTTCTTGTTCTTCTTTGAGTTCTTTATTATATTCATCCATTTCTGTATTTATTTCATCACTACTAGAGGTTAATGATGATAAATTATCACTATTTATTGTTGTTAAATCAGGTTTTGTTAAATCAGGGAAGTTTTTAACAAGCCCTTTTCTTCTAATATCAGCTAATTCAATTGTTGTATGTTGGTTATTATTTAATTTTAATAAACTTTTTTTTTTCTTTTCTTCTAATCTTTTTTTAAATCGCGATGCCTCATCTCCAACAATATCAGTTATTACTTCTCTTTTAGTTGGTTTATATACTTCAATTTTACTAATATTAATTATTTCTGGTCTAATAATATCTTTAAATCTCTTATCTTTATCAAATTTTCTAATAATTTTCATAGTAATTTCGGGTGATTGTTCAATAAGTCTATCCATTTCATTTCTACATATTAATATATAATCTATTCCATTATAGGTTCTTTCAGATGGTGGTAACGATAGTTCGGTTGATATATTACGTGCAAATTTTCCATATGATATACTGGAATTTCTATGTGCTTCCATTAATTCACTAATTCTCAAAAATTGTGTAATTGTAGTTATTATTCCAGCTAATAAATTTAACGCACCAATAATTAATGGTAAATATAATTCACATCTTGGATATAATTCTGTAATAGTTCCTTGTGAAAAATTAGCAGTGCCTGTAATTGTTGATAAAATGATAACAGGTAAAGTAAATATAATATTTCTATATTTATATTTTCTATATGCTTTATTATGTAAAACTCTATATGATGCAGATTGTTCACCCCATTTTTTAAGTAATCTCACCTCGGTATCATTCCAAACTTTAGGACCAATCATTATATTCTCTTTTTCATTATTTTTATCAGTACTCTTATTATTCATTTATTTTTAAAATAGAATTTTTTATTCATTAATAAAAATAAATAAAGTTATAAAAATAATAATAGTATAATTATATTAAGTGTTTTACGTTATCGAATGTCCTACATTATTTAGTTATAAATTTTGTATTAATTGACATTGCTTCTATTTCCTGAAATAGCAATTTACAAGCATACGGAATTCTAATTTGTGAAAAATCAGTAGTATTACCACATTGAAAACATTTATAAATATTTTTAGAATCATTTACATTTGATAAATTATGACAATTTTTACAAACAAATAATCTATAATTATCAGAACATTCTAATAGACGCTCTTTTAAAAATGATAAACTTCCATGTGCCCAACTACATTCTACTTCCATTTCTCCAAGACGAAGACCTCCTTCTCGTGCTCTACCTTCTGTAGGTTGTCTTGTAAGTAATATAATTGGACCATTTGCACTACGTGAATGTATTTTATCTTTTACCATATGTTTTAGTCTTTGATAATATGTTGGACCAAAAAATATATTAGTTTTCATTTGTTCACCTGTAAAAGGATTATATAATATTTCATCACAATGTTTATTAAAACCATTATCTTGTAGAATTTCACCAATATCATCTCTTTTTTGATTAACGTTTTTAAAGGTAAATGGAGATGCATCACCAGTTGTTCCTAAATTAATACATGCTTTTGTCATAACACATTCTAATAATTGTGCAATTGTCATACGACTAGGAATTGCATGAGGGTTTATAATAATATCTGGTACAATTCCATCTTTATTAAATGGTAAGTCTTCTTCATTATATATCATACCTATTATACCTTTTTGTCCGTGACGACTCGACAATTTATCGCCGATGGTTGGTATTCTATTAGACCTAATTTTTATTTTACTAAATTTATAACCTTCATTATTTGTATTTAAGAAATATTTATTATTACTATAGGTTTTATCAATAAATCCTTGTTCATTTTGTTTCAATGATATACTATTATCTTTAAATTGATGAATATCATTTTCAACATTTTTAATTGGCATTGTTTTACCAATTATGATATCATTATTATCAACATATGTATTTTCTTTTACAAACCCAGTCTCATCAATTTTATCGTAATTAAATGGTTTATATCCCTTTGTTAAATTTGGATCTGGATTACAATATTTTTCTTCCTCACCAGTAGAATGATTTTTATTACATTGATCTTTATAGGTTCTTAAAAATGTTGAATTAAACAACCCTCTATCAACTGCTGATTTGTTAATCATTATGGAATCTTCTTGATTAAATCCAGTAAAACAGGCAATCGCTACAATAACATTAATTCCACAAGGTAGTTTATTACAATTAGTAATGTCACTCATTTTAGTTTTTACTAATGGGATTTGTGGATAATTTAAAATATTTCCAAGTGTATCCATTCTATAATTAAAATTACTTGTATATACACCTATTGCCTGTTTACCCATCGATGCCTGATATGTATTACGGGGTGCTTGATTATGATCAGGAAATGGAATATTACTTGCACATAGTCCTAATATTAAAGAAGGATGCAATTCTAAATAATTAAATCTACTTGGATAAGTATTTCCTTTAATACCTTTTAAAATATCTTTAAAATTGATAGAAATCATTGAAGTGTTATTTTCTTCGACATCTAAGAACTCAATTATAGATTGTTCTTTATTAATATCATTACTTTTTAAGTCAAATAATTCTGTAAAATTAATATCATTATTTAATAATTCTAATATGTGTTTTTTATTAAATCTTAAAATATTTTTATTTTCAAAATTATCAATTATATATGTAGGTCTAATTGCACGTCCTGCTTCGGTAGTGATAGATATATTATTATCTTGATAATTCCATGAAATAGATGTATAAATATTTATACATCCTCTTCTTTTTAGATTTTTTAATATTTGGAATAAATATTTAGGATTTTTATGATATCCTGTTATATTACCATTTAAAATAATATGTGTAAATTCATTAAAATATTTTAACATATTTCTTTCTCCATTAAATGAAACCGTTTTATATTCTTTCAAATAATTTTTAATTAAATTTGTATCTGATGCAATTGAAATTGTTGACATCATAGATAAATTTTTAACTAATCCAATTGATCCACCTTCTGGTGTTTCTGATGGACAAATAATCCCCCATTGCGTTGGATGTAATTTACGAGGATTGATTAGTTTTCCATTTTTTTCCATTGGTGTATTTACGCGACGCAAATGAGACAATGTTGCCATATATGTAAGTCTGTTTAAAACTTGTGCAACACCTTGTTTATTTTTATTTAATTGATTTTTAATACCCCAATTACCAGTTGCTAAAGAATATTTAAAACCACCTTCTATAATAGAACTTTTCATAATTTTATAAATGTTATTAGATTTTATAATATCGATATAATTATTATTAACTTTCCATGAACCATGTTGTATTTCTTTATATATCATCATTTTCATATCTCTTACTACTTTTCCATAATATTGTCTAAATAAATTTGCCATCAAAATACCTGGTGTATCAATTCTTTTATTAATGTAAGAATCCCTATCATCTAAAGGTAATAAATTAATTGAACATTTAATTAACTTATTTACCATATAACCTAAATACAATGCCTTATTACTATAATGTTCACCTACGTGAGGTAAGAAATCTTCTTTTAAGATTGATTTTAAAATATTTATTTTCCTATTTTTATTTAATAACATTTCTTTTGGATAACCAGTTATTGAAAGATAATTACTTAAATATTCCATTGCCTGATTCTTATATAAACAATTATTTGCATCTTCAATAGAACCTTTTAAATATTTTAATAGTTTTAAATTCTTTTTATCTTCCAAATCGTATAAAATGTATTCTACTATTTCTTTGTCACTTTCAATTCCTAATGCTCTAAATAAAATAAATATTGGAATATCATGTTTAACATGATGTATGATTACACGAATATATTTTCCAAATTGTGTTTCTTTTGTAGAAAGTTTTAATACAGTTAATTTTGGAGGACTAAATATATTATCTGGAACAGATCTAACTTCCGCAATATATGAATATGTTGATACTTTGTTATCTTTGAATACATAAGTTTTATTTTCTGCAATTCTATCTTGTGATACAATTACTTTTTCATTTCCATTTATTATAAAATATCCACCATGATCATATAAACATTCATTATTTTTACGAAATTCAATTTGTTTATTAAGAACACAATAATTAGAATTAACCATTATTGGTATTTTTCCTAAATTTATATTTTTTATTTCTTTGTCTTTACATACAATCTTATAATCGGTTTCATCTGTTTCTTCATCATAATCTATATATTGAACTTCTATCATCATATCCACATATAAATTACCAGAATAACATAGATTTCGTTGTCGCGCTTCATTTGGTGTCATAATTTTAAATTTCCCATCTTTTTCGTGTATTATTGGTTTTGAAATTTGTGGATTTTTTATTGTAATTGATATTTGATATTTATATAAATCTTTATCTTCAATATAATCACTATATATTTCAATTGGATTAAATCCATTAATAACATCATCTAATTTTTTAAGAACAAAATCATTATAAGATGCTAATATGTGTTTGATAATATAATCGCCTTTATCTTGTTGAAAAAATTTATTTATTATATTCCATGTATATTTTTCAAATTCATTAGGATTTAATGATAAATTAAGTTATATACTAATAATGAAATTCTTATAAATTAAATATTAATTGTTAATATATTCTTAAATAATAAAATCAAATTTTTTTTTTATTTAGTGTTATTTTTTAATCTGCTATTTCAACATTAATTTCAGCATTGGTATTATGTAATAATTGTTTCATATCTGATTTACAAAGTGGACATTCTACATCTTTTTTAAGCCAAGTTCTAATACAATTATTACAAAACTTATGACCACATAATATTTTAACTCCTTTATTTTGCTGTTCTTGTTGAAACATATTGTCTTCGGTATTTATTTCATCGTCGTGTTTGAAGTTTTTTAATTTTTCATAACATATTGGACATTCTACCGAATTTCCATATTCGTCATCTTTAAAGTCATCATTCTCTAAATCACTTATTACTTTGTCTAAATCCAGTGATATTCTTGTTAATTCATTAAAAAATTCAGTTACATTCAAATATATTGGATGGGAATTATTTATATTATGTCTAACTGCATTTACAATATCTGAATAATTAATCCCATTTATCCCATTTTCATTAAATAAATTAGTTACATTAGAAAAATTATAAATTTCATCATCGATTAATGGAGATATTTCTAAATTATCATCATCGATTAAATCTGGTAAATCTTCACTTATACCTGAACTTACACTTATATCAGTGTCATCATTGTGTATATCAATAGATTGTAGAGGAAGTTCTACTCCATTTATATCATAATTTCTTGTATTGTAACCACTTTCTAAATTAAAACTAATTGGTCTAAAATTTATATTATAATTATGGGTTATTTCTTGTTCTCGAGTTCTATTAATTATATCCATTCTTACTCTGTTTGCAAGTTCATTTCTTTCAAAACAAATTTGGGAATGTATTTGATAATTTTGAAATGAAATTTGTTGATTACATATTTCACAAGGTATTAAAACATCCTCAAATGATACATCAGGTTCATCTCTTAATCCATCTATTTCTATATCAACATCAACCTCAACATCATCTAAAGATGATGAATTTATTGTATTTATTAATGAATTTATATATTCACTATCCTGTTGTCTTATTTCGTCATTTGATAAATCATCGCGATTTGGAACATTATCTGACATTTATATCTAATAATGTATAATATAGAGTGTTTATTTATATATATTTAATAATTATATTTTTTAATAAAATTATATATTTTTAATAAAAATCATTTAAACGATAAAATAGATATTATTATTAATAACGATTACCATTATGGTAATGAATACAAAGAAAAACGTTAAAAATACAAATACTGTTTTTAATGAATATATTGAATTATACAATAAATTCCAAAAATTATATGGAAAACAATCCATAGTTTTATATCAATTAGGTATGTTCTATGAAATGTATTCATTAAACAATAATGAAACTGGTCCACCATTAGACGAATTAACTACTTTATTAGGTGGTATTTTATACACAAAAAAAAATAAAAGTATTCCTGATGTTTCTCCAGCAAATCCTTACATGGCAGGTTTTCCAATTGCAAGTGTTGATAAATACATTAATATTTTTATTGATAATAATTATACTGTTATAATAGTTGATCAATATGATAATGAAATGGGTGCAAATGCAAAAAAAGAAAGAAAAGTATCAGAGATTATTTCACCTTCAACTTATCTGAAAGATGATATTACAAGTTATAAATGTAATTATCTAATGTCAATTTATTTTTACTCAATAAAAGATAGAAAAACTAAACAAAATAAATTATATTTTGCAATAAGTGTTATTGAATTATCAATAGGAAAAGTATATTTATATGAAGATTTTAATAAAGATGAAAAATTATTATTTGATAATATTTATAGAGTTATATTAAAATATAATCCGAATGAAATTATTATTTTTGGAGATGATATTGATTTTA
>Ga0209192_10003624_pt1 | contig 10277 bp, 16 predicted proteins | sample ArcticOcean_MG_C_11_FD_187433 | JGI IMG/M metagenome (GOLD analysis project Ga0209192, IMG submission 187433) | Marine microbial communities from western Arctic Ocean - ArcticOcean_MG_CB2_154 (SPAdes) (version 2) | ecosystem: Environmental > Aquatic > Marine > Oceanic | place: Arctic Ocean...
CCCATTCAGTGAGTAAGCTACTGCTTGCAATAGCACTACCGCATCCGTATGTTTTAAACTTAGCATCAGTGATTATGTTATCTTCTACTTTAATTTGCAATCGCATAACATCGCCACAGGCAGGAGCTCCTACCATTCCAGTTCCAATGCTATCATCTATTTCCCACTTACCAACATTACGAGGGTTTTCGTAATGGTCCATCACTTTATCTGAATACGCCACGGCTGCGTCCTCTATTTTAGTTTTTAGTATATGTTATTCTGTTTTGGATTGTTCTTCTTGGGGTTCGTAGTACTCGCGATACTGTTCAAGTGTTAAACCTTGTTTTATCATATAAGCACGTATCTGTGCAAAGTTCTTAGATAACAATTCATAGTCATCGTCACTTAGTCCAAATAGAACAGGGTCTTTACCTTGCTCTTGCATTTTAGCAAATACTTCTGCTGCATTTTCGCTAGTAATAATAGTCCATCTAAGTTCTTCTAACTTAGGTGTTTCTGGATTAGGAAGATTAAGAGGTGCTCTTTCTACTTCAGTAGACCACACATCTAGCTTTTGTACCGAGCTACATCCACTAATAAGGAATGTAGTTAGGATTAGCAATACTAGGGCATTCGGAATTAATTTCGGATTTCTTAGTAGCATTTTCTTCTTTCTCCGTTAGTGGTGATCCCATTGCAATTTCTACACATCTCATTGCTTTTTTAGTAGCACCATTTATAACACGCTCAATTGACTTAGTACGTTCAACAGCAAGTTTGCCAATATCACGTACTTCACCTTGTGCGTTAATTTTATTAAAACGTTCGTCTAGTGCTGAAAACTCTGCGGCTAGTACTTTGTTTTGTTCTTGTAGTGTTGCATTGGCTGCTAAGATTGATTTAAAATCATTTTCTTGTTGTGCAATTACGGCTTTTTGTCCTTCAACTGATTGCTCAAGTAAAAGGTTGTTTGCTTTTGCTGTTTCCAAATCAGCCTTAACTGTTTTGTAGTGTAGAAAGCCACCGCCCGCTGTTGCAAGGGCGATAACTATCATAGCAATTTTTATTGAACCAAACATAACAGTTTAGTCTTCCTTTTTGAATATTGTCCAAGCGCCGTATGCAATAGCTGCATATGCTGCAAGTTTTGCAAATGGTCCTGCAATTAGTACAACAACACCGACCGCAACAAGCATTGCTCCGTTCCATGATGTACGTTCTTCTATTCTATCTTTAATCCAATTTTTCATATTAGTCCTCCAGTAGTTTTGCAAGTGTTGCTGGTCCTGCAATGCCATCAGCTACTAAGCCTTTGCTTGCTTGCCATTCTTTTAACTTGCGTTCTGTACCTGGTCCAAAAATTCCATCTGCACCAATGCCTAATGCTTCTTGCATCATTTGTACACCTTCGCCTTTGCAACCTTTGCGTAGTACTCCAATATCATCGACATCAAAATCATCATCGCCTGCATCTTCTGTAATACTAACTGGGTTGCCAAATACTTCCATTGCTTTTGCATAACGCTGTTGTCTGTCTGCAAGACCGATGTTACCACCGTTAATAACTTTAGTCATCTTTGTAACATTATCTGTGTCTGCAATGTTATTAAGTTTCTTAGTGTCCCAGAACCAGCAAGCTGACTCTACTGCACCAGCTGGAGTTGCAACGTATTCTGCTGCTTCTTCTGCTGTCATATTTACACTTTCGCCAAACTTGGTATAGTTCTCACGACCAGTAAGTTGCTTTAGTCCACGTCCGCGGAACAACCAACCGTCACCTTCGTTTGTATTGCCCATCTTGTACTTACGATACTTGTCGAAGTAAACACGGTTTGCAATCTTTTCTGGGTTACGTGCATATTCTGCTGCATTAGCTTTAGGAGGATTACCAAAGTAACGTCCAAACACTGCTTTGAGTGCTTTTTCACTGTAATTTAAATTCTCTTGTAACGATCGAAAGTTATTACTTTCGTGAGCGCACTGACTGATAAAGTGTGCAGCTCTTCTTTCTGTATTAATACCATACTTTGGCATTACGTCTACAAGGGCTTCGAACCATTCGTCAACGTTTTTGTTCCCTGGGATGAGCTTAGCCAGGTGTTCTTTTTGTAGTTCAAACATAATTTAGATCCTTTTTAAAACGAGAGCCTTGGTTTCGTTTTCGAACACCAGTTTGTCTCCATACTTACTTATGTTATAGTCACCAATGTACTTGGTTAAAAAGAGCATTTCAGGGTAAGCATTTACATTAAATACTTCGTTTAGTTGCATACTAAGCACATCAGTAAAATCAATAAATTCAAATTGTAGTGGCTCTGCATATGCTTTCTTGATAGTAAGAACGTCTTGTTTCATAGTTATTGATTCAACAAGACTTTTGTTAAAGAAATTTGTATAATTACTTAGGTTGCTTTCAACAGCTAAGATTCCGTAGTTTTCTGGAGCATCTGGAATGTATGCTTCATACTCTTCTAGTGTTGCATTTCTGCTTTTGAAGTCCTTGTAGTAACGAAATTTAAAGTTTTCTACTGCTCCAAGTTTTGCAACGCCGTCAATAATTTCATTGATGTTGTCGTGTATTCCACGTTCTCTTTGTAGCTCTACAAATACTTTGTATGTACCGTCGCTTTGTTCTCCAGCTGTAACATCAGCATCTAAAATAAAGTTATAACCTTTTTCTAAAAAGTTTGATAAATCTTCTGCTGGCTGTTTATCTTGCACACTAAAGCTCAATGTTACAATGTTTTTATCGTCGCCCATCTTGCTAGAAAATGAATCTACTTCAAATACACTATCAATAAGGTCGACTAAATCTCCTGGACGTAAACTCATTAAATTACATCCTCGCCTGCTGGAGCTGCTGCCGGAGCACCTGGAGCTGCTAAGGGTGGCATTGCTGGTGGTGCCGCCGTAACATCAGCTTGTTGTGGTGCTTGTTCTACAGCATTTACATCAGTTGCTGGTTCAGCATTAAAGTCGTTTGTATCTGCATAGCTAGTGTAAATGTCTGCTATTAATTTTTTTGGCATTTGAATTTCAACAACCCATACAGGCATACGATCAAGTTTGCCTTTTTTAGTACCAGGGCGTACATCATCTGGTTTACGAATTTGTCTAGGATTTATAATATAATCTTTTTTAAAGCCAATTTTGCAATCATATTCGCTTAGTCGTTTAGCACCCATTGGGTTTGGCATTTTTGCTCTCGGCCACATAAACTTACAGGTAATCCAATGACGGCTAATTTTAGGCCCATCAAGTAACTCACCGTCTTGCCAGTTTTCGTATACATATAAGTCTACTTCGTCGAGAACTCTTTCAAAGTCTTTAAGAATTTGAAATGACGTATCACTACTGTAAATTGTTTCAACGTTCTTGACTAGATCGTAAATATCTTCCATTAAGTTATCCTATTTTCTTTACTATACTTATTTATCGTAGTTTAAGAGTTAACATATCTTTTTATTCTGATATCTCGATGATAAGTAAATGTGTAGGGCAAGTGCTTTACTATAAAGCATACGGTCTTACTCCACAATCCAAAAGGAGAACACTTAATGGGTGCAAAGCGAAAAGCTGCTAAACAGCAGAATTCAAAAGGCAATTACAATAATGTAGTTGACATCAAATCATTTCAAAAATCTAAAACCGTTAACATACTTCCAAGAAACAGAAACCAAGAAACATATGTATTATCACTGTTAGACCCGTCGAAAGATATAGTCTTTGGCATCGGGCCGGCAGGTACAGGTAAAACCTTGTTAGCTGTTCAAGTAGCCGTAAAGCTATTTAAAGAAGGTGCGATTGATAAGATTATTGTGACGAGACCAGCTGTGTCAGTTGATGAAGATCTAGGATTTTTACCAGGTACGCTAGAAGAAAAGATGGCGCCATGGACGAGACCTATATTTGATGTATTAAAAGAATATTTTAATGCTGCTGAAATAACTGGAATGATTCAAGAAGGTATTATTGAAATTTCGCCTTTAGCATATATGCGCGGCAGAACGTTTAAGAATAGTTATATTCTTGCTGACGAAATGCAAAACGCAACACCGAACCAAATGAAAATGTTATTAACACGTTTAGGTGAAGGTAGTATGATGGCTGTAACAGGCGATCTTAATCAGGCAGACAGATTAAAGGATAATGGTTTAATTGACTTTACAAAACTATTAGAAACTAGTAATCAATCATGTTTGGACGTAGTCCAGTTTGACCAAGGAGATATAGAAAGGCATGCAGCCGTTAAGGCAGTTCTTCAAGTTTATGGTGATGAATAAGTTCAACACCTGACTTTTCAAGGAACAGTACGCCCTGTGTACTACGATAACTATTTTTGTAGTACACAGTGGCTATTCCGCTTTGATAGACTAGTTTAGCACAGTCTATACAAGGAGCATGTGTAACAAACATTGTTGCACCCAATCCGCTTTCACTACTTTTTGCTAATTTAGCAATAGCATTAGTTTCAGCATGGAGAACTTCTGCTTTAGTTTTGTTATCATCTTCACAACAGTTATCCCATCCACTAGGCATACCATTATAACCGATACTTATAATGCGATCATCTTTAACAACAATAGCACCAACCTGCAATCGTGTTGCAGAACTTAGTTTTGCAAAACGTTCTGCAACGTCCATATATGCATCAATAAATTTAGATTTCATTTTTTAACACCGATATTAAGTATTCATTTTTAGACCATACATATGTCCAACTACGTCCTTTGATAGGTGGCTTACCTAAGTTATCGTAATAGGTATGTTGGATGTAATATTTCTTTAGCCATATACGTTTACGAGATCCGCTACGTATAGGCCACCAAGCAAACTTTTCTTCTACAGACCGTTGAGGATCTGCTTGCCAGTTGGCACCCATCATACTGCCATAGGCGCCTTTATACTTGGCATAGGATTATAACCTACAAGTTTGTAATCTTCAGTTTTAGTTTGCAATAGTTCTTCTAGTGTAGTAAACTCAGGCATCTCTAGTATAGGGCCATTGCGTGGAGAACGTTCTAGTTGTTCCTTAACTTGATCCATATGGTTATTGTAAATGTGACAATCGCCGCCAGTCCATATAAATTCACCTACTTCTAGATCGCAAATTTGTGCTAACATATGTGTGAGCAAACTATAACTTGCAATGTTAAACGGCACACCTAAGAACATGTCAGCACTACGTTGATATAGCTGACAACTTAGTTTGCTGTTTATTACTTTAAACTGTGCAAATGCATGACATGGAGGTAGCGCCATTTTGTCTAACTTACTTGGGTTCCACGCACTTACAATAATACGTCTACTGTCAGGATTGTTTTTAAGTTGGTCTATAACAGATGCAATTTGATCTACACCATCGCCGTTAAAGTTTCTCCATTGACTGCCGTATACAGGACCAAGCTCTCCGTCTGTGTATCCTAGTGCTACGCCTTGCTCGTTAAAGTTAGCTGTCCAGATTGTATTCTTTGTCTTGTCGCCGTGTGTAATTTCTGCTAGCCTAGGTTCTGATGTTGATCCTTCTAAGAACCATAGTAGTTCTCCTACTACACTTTTCCATGCAAGTTTCTTTGTAGTTACAGCTGGAAAGTTACTGTACGTTAGTGGAAAGCGCATTTGGTATCCAAACACTGTGCGAGTACCTACGCCTGTTCTATCACTTACATCTTCACCATTGTCTAAAATGTATTGTAGTGCATCTAAATACTGTTTCATAGTTTACTCCAAATTTGAAATTCTACATCGACATGATCTTCGTTCCAGGTCAATTCAAATAAACTTTCAATTTTCTTTAACGGTAAGAATGTATCACACGCATATGCGCCTGGAATACGACTTAGGTAAAACTCATCAATTACATCTAGTGTTTGTTCAATGATTTTTGGCCCGCCAATGACCCAAGTAATAATACCTTCGTTTACATACTCAATGTGTTTTAATTCGTTATTTAAGTCACCGCTGATATACATGTCTGCACCCGGATAGTCATCCTTACGTGTAGTTGCTAGTATATTAGTACGCTTAGGCAAAGGGCGTGGCATGTGCGGATCGTCCCAAGTAGTAGATCCCATTACAACAATGTGTCCTGCTGTATTTTCTTTAAACCATTTAAGATCTGTGCTGTTGTTGGGCCAAGGTAGTGTACCGTTTTTACTTACGCCGCCATAGTCGTCACACGCTAATATTGCTTTAATCATAACCTCTTAACCTCTATAAATTTGTATGTACTAGTTGCATCATGTACTGGACAAAATCTGTTTACCCTATCCATGCCGCCTTCTTGCACATCACCAAAAAATTCTTGTTGATATTGTGCAAACAGTTTCTTATATAACTTGTCGTCTGTTTCGGCTTCTTGTATTACATTGCGCATCTCTGGTCCAAAGTGTGCATATAAAGCAAACGTCTTTAATAATTTATCTAGTTCGTCTTCTTGTAGATACGGCTTGGGCATATCAATTGCCCACTTGTCCATATATCCACCGCTGTTTATATACGCATTATCTAAGAAGCCTGCCTTAACTGCCATTGTTCTAAGTTCTGTTCCCCAGTATGGTTGGAACATGCCTATTGTAAGTCCATCATATCCTCTAGCACGATGCACCATGTCTGCTGTGTCTATTACCATTTGTCTAGTTTCAAATGGCATACCTAAGATAACATTTAAACTGTATGGAATATTGCTTTCGTTTATGTAATTAAAATATTCATAATATCTGTCATTACTAGCTTGTCTTTGTAAAACCTTACGTCTGTATTCTTCGTTACCACTTTCTACACCAAATGTCATACGATATACGCCGGCTTCTTTAAGAGCACTTAAATATGCAGGCTTACAATTTTCAATCCGGGTATTGAACCAAAAAGGAATTTTGTACTTGCTCCACATTTCGCAAAATTCAAACACTTCTTTTTCTGGTCTTGCAAGAAAGCTGTCGTCTTGAAACATTATTAAATCAGGATCATATAAGTCTTTATATATGAGCAATTCTTTTTCAACTTGCTCTGCACTCTTACGGCGCATAAAGTTTCCTATATTAAAATCTTTAGCAAGTGTACGTGTTCGAGGACTGTTGCAATATGTACAATTATAAGGACAGCCTCTATATGATTCCATACTTACAGCACGTTCAAATACTTTGCCGCCCATAGGTCTCCGCCAACGTATTCCTTTAAAGCAACCGTAGTCAGGTAGTGTTTTATTAATGTCACATAGTTGTTGCGGCGCATTTTTCTTAATGTCACCATTAGGATTTTTAATCCACAATCCTTTTATATGATCAAAGTTTGTCTTTTCTTTAATTGCTGTAATTGCATCAGTAACAGTAATCTCACCTTCGTGCCTTGCTAACACATTTACAGAAGGATGATTGATTACAATGTCTGGCGCATTAGTAGGAAATACTCCGCCTACAATATGAGGAATGTTTCTATCTGATATACTATCCAACAGTTGAGATGCCATTTTCCAAACATCTTCTTGAACACTCATTAATATTAAATCAGGATTAAAGTCTTCTACACATTCAATAAAATCAGGAATAATGTCTTTAGGATCTTTAATCCAAAACATGTCTTCTAATTCTTCTTTTTTGTTTTGTCGACTTGCACCGATTTCAGTCATACGGATATGTCTGTTATTGTATTGTTCGCTATACTGAGTTGTCTCAAATAATTTTACTTGACAATCCATACGTTTAGCGATAGCATTAAATAGTCCCATACTCATAGCAGGCGACATCATTAAAGGTAAATTAGGATATACTAATAGTACCTTACTCATAGTCAGTAGTTTCTTTCATAATGTCTGGACCTTCGCCAATCGGAGTAAAGTATTTTTCGTATTTGTTAGGCTCGCCGTCATACTTTTCAGCATCGGGTAGAGGATCTTTTTGATCTGTAATTACTGGCCACTCGTATCCGTAGTGAGTATTAATCTCCAACCATTTAATTCGTTCAGGTTCTGGCAATTCGTTGTCTGCTACAATAGCATCAACAGGACACTCTGGAACACAAACACCGCAATCAATACATTCATCAGGATTGATTACTAGCATGTCTTCGCCTTCATAAAAACAATCAACTGGGCAAACAGCTACGCAGTCGGTATGCTTACACTTTATACAGTTGTCTGTTACTAAGTATGTCATTATAACCTCGCTAGTTTGATTAGCACCGCGGCTAAGTTAATCTCAGGATCAACTACTAGGGTGTGATCTACTAACCCTTGTTTAATAACTAGCACAGCTTGATCTGGATCTGGAAACAAATCAACGTTGTCATACAACCAACGATACACTTCTTCCATTTCTTCTGTACGTACTGTGCCACACAATAGTTTACGTGCTTCTTGTATCTTACCTGCTTTAAATAACTCGACCATACTTAACTTCCAGTCAGTTTCGCCTGTGTCGCCTTCGTTGGGCTTAGTTAGTACACCATCAACGCTATTCATTTGCACTGTGTTAATACACTTACGCAAATCTGGGTATGTACCTTTTACATATGTATCAAGTGTATCTAAGTCAGGAGTAACACCTTCTGTAATTAAGATCTCTGCTACGCGAGCTGTAAACTCTGTCTGGTCAATCTTAGCAATATGGAAGCCTTGACAACGACTGTGTAATGCTGGAATAATCTTATTTGGATAGTTACACGTTAAAATAAATCTTGCTGTATTATGATACTCTTCCATTACACCACGTAGTGCCGCTTGTGCATGAGTTGACAAGTAGTCAGCCTCGTCTAACAACACAACCTTAAAGTCACCAAACGGAATCATTTGTACAAAGTTCACAATCTTATCACGTACATCATCTACTGAGTTTGTTCGACTTGCGTTAATCTCTAAGATATCTAACGGATTAAGATCTAATTCATTAAACAACAATTTCGCAAGTGTTGTCTTACCAATACCTGCGTTACCACTAAACAGCAAATGCGGAATAGTCTTTTCTTTAATCCAAGTGTTTACTTGATTGCGCTGTGCGTCATCTCGAAATACATATCCTTTAACTGTTGAAGGACGATACTTCTCTACCCATAATTCTTTCATTTAGATGCCTCTATCATTTTAATATTATTAATTGTAACATTGGATTAGACTACTGTCAACTAATTATCTAGTCTTGTTTTGTTTCTGCTTCTTTTTTCTTTCTGCGCTTTGCGTAAAACCCACCTTTGTATTCGATATCTTCAGTACGGGCACCTTTTGCACACTGTGTAATTTCACCACCTTTGGCTAAAAACTCTTGTACTAGTTGATTTTCTTCTGTAGTCTTAGTCCTTGGTACTGGTGACATGCTCATCTTAATAGTCCTAACTCTTTATATGCAACTTGTATTGCTTTTGATTGAAAATATGCATCTGCTAATGCGTTGTGTAAATCTGTTTGAAATGCTTTACGTGGATCCTTCTCACAACAGCTAAAAAGGGTCCTAGAATCCCGTATAATCCAGAAGTTCCACGGAATAGGCTTTCCGCTGCGGCGGAACATGTCTTCCAGTATGGTATAGTCAAAACCATATCCTTGTCCCCATAATGTATCAATACCAACGACCCATTTGCTAATTTGACGTAAAGCCTCATCTACGCTTACAGCACCAGTCTGATCAAATGCTTCTTCCATGATCTTTGGATCTTGCTTGCTCCACCACTCAATGGTGCTGTCACTAGCTGTACGACCTAGTTGGTCTTGTTCATCAATATTAATTTTAAGGTATAATTCGCTGTGTGGTTCACTGGCATCTAACGGATTAAATTTAACTGCACCTAATGAAAGTACAGTTGCTTGTGGACATGTGTCAATAGTTTCTAGATCAATAGTGCCGTGTGTAGCCATCTTTATTTCCTCTTTGGTGCGCCTGAAAGGATTCGAACCTTTGACCTTCGGTTTCGTAGACCGACACTCTATCCAGCTGAGCTACAGGCGCAATTTAATTATATACTTATTATAACAAACTTAGATAGGATTGTCAAGTAATATTTTAAACTATATTAGTAATAAAGTCTGTAGTAAGATCTACTTGAGTAGCGTTATCAAAAAAGTTAATAACCTTGTTTGCTAGTATTTTGTGATTACCTTCTGAAAAGTGATTATATCTATTGTCACCACCTGTTCTTTCCATATGTTTCTGTACAGCTTTGTCGTTACCAATTTCTCTATGACTTGGATCAATTAAAGCACCTTCTACACCATCAACTGTATGAAAGCCCGGAAGGATTAACATTTTGATATCTAATTCACCAAATGGAATTGCCCAACTAAAAAACGATTGCATAAAAGCGTTGTA
>Ga0209192_10003628_pt1 | contig 10272 bp, 10 predicted proteins | sample ArcticOcean_MG_C_11_FD_187433 | JGI IMG/M metagenome (GOLD analysis project Ga0209192, IMG submission 187433) | Marine microbial communities from western Arctic Ocean - ArcticOcean_MG_CB2_154 (SPAdes) (version 2) | ecosystem: Environmental > Aquatic > Marine > Oceanic | place: Arctic Ocean...
TGTCCCTAATGTTAGAGGTTGATATTGTGGCATGCGCTCGTGATTTCAACGCTATGAACAGGCCGGAAGGTGAAAAAAATATCAATGACGAGGGTTAACTGCTGCGGGTCGTGAGGTAAAGTTAACGCCCGCCAATATGCCCTCTGCGCCAATTTGAGCGAACGTCATTGCCGCTAGCCAAGTTTATCAACTGAGGGAGAGGTGAAGGATTCAATTTTGTGGATAAGTTCAGCTGGACTGTCTGATACCAGCAACATTTTTTGGTGAGCCGCTTTGATAAAGCCCTTCGTTGCCGAGTCTTCAAGAAATTCGATTAATTTATCATAGTAGCCATTGACGTTAAGCACGGCGATGGGTTTTTGGTGAAAACCCAGCTGCGCCCATGTCCAGATTTCAAATAGCTCCTCAAATGTCCCCAGCCCGCCTGGCAGAGAAATAAAGGCATCGCTGAGGTCAGCCATTCGGGCCTTTCGCTCATGCATGGACACGGTAACGATAAGTTCGGATAATCCGGGGTGGGCAATTTGCTTGTCAGCGAGCGACTTTGGCATGACACCCGTTACGATCCCAGCAGATGCCAGAACCGAATCAGCGACAGTGCCCATCAGGCCAATATTAGCCCCGCCATAAACGAGCCCATATCCATGGGCAGCAATGGTGCTGCCCAGATCCTTGGCAGCAGCGACGAACGATGGGTCGTTGCCGCTGCTTGAACCGCAGTAGACGCAGATATTAGGCATTAGGTGAGTGGCAGAGTAACCAACAATCCCGGCACCGAGTTACTCGATTTCTGTTATCGACTTGATGACCTTGTGGACGATGCCGTATTCGATAGCTTCCTCAACAGACATCCAGTAGTCCCGGTCAGTATCTTTTTCGACCTGTTCAAGCGCCCGACCCGTCTCATCAGATATGATTTTATTGATCCGTTCCTTGGTTTTTAGAATTTCCTCCATCTGGATGGCGATGTCAGTCGCGTCACCTCGTGATCCGCCGCTTGGCTGGTGAACCAGGTATCGCGTGTTGGGCAGCGAGAATCGGTTTTCTTTCTTTGCAGCAAGGTAGATGTTGGTGGCAGCGCTAGCGACCCATCCTGTTCCTACGACCCGAACTTCAGGCTTGATGAACTTAATCATGTCATAGATAACGTCACCGGATTCAACGTGTCCGCCCGGAGACGAAATGTAGATCGTGATCGGGTCGTTACTTTCAGCAGACAGCGCAAGCAGCTGTTCCGCTACAGAGCGAGCAATACGTTCGTTAATGTTGCCAAAGATAGAAATGGATCGGGATTTGAATAATTTCTCGTCCATGAAATTTACGGATGGCAGTTTCGCATCCTGTTGCTCTTCGTTCATCTGTGTTCCTCAATATTCTGTCGTTTTCCCGCCGGAGCGACTCGCCTCGGCAGGCGCGCAGGATAGCATAAATCCAACCGCGTGAGTGGTGAAATTGGGGCCGGACACCCCAAAATCAAGGGGTCCGACAAACAATTATTCCCGGTTAAGCCACTCTTCCAGTAGCATCTGGAAGTGTCTTGGTTTGGATTCGTTGTAGTCAGCCAGTTGCACGAACTCTTTAGCAGAGGCTTTCAGGCCTTCTTGGACAAGAGGCAGGTTGCGGACGTCCTGATTAAAGACCTTGGCTAGCATTCCAAGCTCGGGTGCGTCAGTCCAGTCATCATCTGCGGATAGCCAGTGAATTTCTCTACAGGGCTCATACGCGCCATTTTCCGGGATAGGCGCGAGATAGATACATTCCATAATACATTCGTTCGGGTTTGTGCCATGGGGCCTGAAACGATAATTGATCCGATTGAAGGAACCCCAGGGATGAAAGTTAGGAAAGAGGGTAAAAAAGATGCTGGTAAACTCTATGTCCGAAACGTCGTCAGCAATGCTGGGTACAACATCACGCAGGGCATCCCTTTGGATCTCAGCGGCTAGCAGGCGGGGATGCACATGCGTTTCGTTTTTCTTGGCCTTTTCGGCAAACGCCTTGTCAAATTCAGTTTGTTCGACTAACGGCCCACCGGCCCAGCTGACCAGGTGTGGGTTAACCTCGGTCAGGTCTCCTTCAAGATGGCGTGCTTGAAGGTCGAACCTGCCTGTTCTTCCATCGGGTGCTGTAACTTCGACCAGGCCTTCTTCTATTCGCAGATAAACAAAGCCATTAAGGGGGTTTCGGAGCCGCATTTTCCCATCTTCCGGAAGGGAATCCCATTGCGGCATGCCGGAACTTTCTAAAGCGCCGCAACGAATGGCGCGAGAGTAGTTACCAAAGACATCGTATTTGGTGTCTACGTCGTGCGCACCGCCCATCAGGATTTGTGGGTGCGTTGCTATGACGTGGTAGGACTCCATAAATGCTTCGTTGGCTGCTTTCCAGTTGCACCGAATAATTTTAGCGACATGTGCCTCTTTGTAGCGGTTCTCATAGGGAAGGAGCTTAAAATGAGACGGTAGGTCGCCAATAAAGTCTTCGAAAGGTTCACATTGGTCATCCGGGTTGATGAAGATATATCTACCCCATCTTCCAACCTTAACTTCAGGTAATGATTGCTCTTCTCTCTTAAGGTCAGGAAAATCCCACTCGCAGGGAATCTGCTTGATGGTCCCGTCGAGTTTCCAGGCCCAACCGTGAAACGGGCAACGTAGTTCATCAGCCTGTTTGCCACGATGCTCTCTGAGCTTTCGGCCACGGTGTAGGCAGGAATTGTAGAACGCTTTGTATTCGTCTTCGCCGGACTTAACAATCAAAAAGGACATGCCGGCGATATCGTACGGAAGGTAATCGCCAACGTTGGGTAGATCGTCTTCGTGAGCGGCCATTTGCCAGACTCTTTTCCAGAGTTTTTCAACCTCCAGGTCAAAGAACTCCTGGGAGTAATAACTTTTTACCGGTACGAATGTTGGGCCGGGCCCAATCGGTGAATCACGTCTAAATGATTCTGGAATAGGGCGAGTTTCCTCGTCGAGCATTTTGTGGAACGCAGCGTCCAGTGTCCTGACTGATCGAGTAGCCATTAATTTCTCCAGGGGCGTGTAATCTGGGAGACCATATACCTTTTACCGTTGGCTGATCAATCCTCAAATGGCCATGTCTTTCGCTTGTCCTTCGCTTGTCTGCGGTATCCAGGTCTCCAGCCGGGTAAAGTCTGAATAACTGTAACCCGTTACAATAAAAATTGTGATGTGACATTATCAATGTCGACATTAGGCAAGAGGGCAAGCAATGAATGTTTCAGGCAAGGTAGCGCTGGTAACGGGCGCAGCGTCGGGAATCGGTCGCACAACCGCAAAGATGTTGGCGGAGGAAGGATTAAGGGGCCTAGTGATCTTGGATACAGACCCGGTAGGTCTGGCAAAAACGGCTGATCTGGTCTCTGGTGCCGAGATACTGATCATTCAATGTGACGTCACAAACGATGTTTCGCTTGCGGATGCCTACCAGCAGATGACTGACCATTTTTCGGCGCTTGATATTGTTTTTAATAATGCGGGAATTGTCTCAGGTCCTCCGCCTTTTCCGGATACGGCGCTTGCCCGCATGAAGCGGGTCGTGGATATCGACCTGACCAGCGTCATACAAAGCAGTGCGCTGGCGATTCGGTTCATGAGAGAGCATGGCGGTGGCGTCATCATCAACACAGCGTCAACCGGTGGGCTTAACCCGTATCTTGCGGACGCTCCCTATGCTGCGGCAAAAGCTGGTGTGATTATGTTTTCTCGTTCGTGCGCTGACCTTCACGCGCAATGCGGTATCCGAGTGAACGCCGTTTGTCCGGGCGTAACCGATACGCCAATCCTCGAAAAGACGGGCGGTGGTAAAAGGCCCGACTGGCTTGTTCCGCTGCTTGAAAACATTCAGGCGTTAACCCCGGAAGATATAGGACAGGCGGTCATTAATATCATTCAGGACGACGACATGGCCGGTGAGTTTGTCGTTTTGCAGAATCAACAAAAGCAGACAGGCACATGAGTGATACCAGAACAAAGCCAGTCGATGGCTTTAAGGAAATAGATTTCAACTCAGAGCCTTTCTTGACCGACTTCAAGAACGTGTACGAAGGCATGCACACGAGCGGTTGTCCGTTTGCACATTCTCCCCAGGGGGATCACTACGCGGTTGCCTCCCACGCAGAAATCATCAAGATCCTTAAGCAATATGATGTCTGGAAGGCGAAGTTTGGTCCCGCGCTTAATTACCTTGAGTCACCTGGTGTTCTGGTCAGCGTTGACCCGCCAGAACATACGTTTGAAGTGCGCATCGTTTCTGCTGCGTTCTCTAGGGAAGTGTTTGAGCGCATGGTGCCCGAGATGGAAGCTTTCGTGAATGAGCGCATTGACAGTGTTTTCGAGCAAGGCGAAGTAGACCTGCATGAACTTTTGTCGGTGTCATTACCACTGTTTGTGATCTTTAGGCTGCTAGGTATTGAGCGATACGACGAAGATGGGACGGATCGGTTTGAATGGACCCGTAACGGTATTGTTAACACCGTAGGTCTGATGCTGGTGCCCCCGGATGAAGTGGCGCAGATGATTAAAAACGGCAATATAGAGCAAGCGCGTATGCAAAACCTGATGCGTACGACTGAATTGTTCGTCAAACAACTAACAGAAACCAAATCAAAACTGGCGTCCGGGGAATGGCTGGGCGGTCAGAACCTGGTAACTCGTTTTCTCACCACGCCCGGGCCAGATGGCAGCTTGCTGACCGATGACAAGATCCTGGGTTTCATGGGGTTCCTGTTGACTGCAGGAAGTGCGACGACAACCATTATGCTGTCAAACATCATTCATCGACTGCTGACGGAAGAAGGTACCTTCGATCGGGTGAAGGATGACCCTGCACTTATTCCGATAGCGATTGAAGAAACCCTTCGTCTTGATGCCCCCGTTCAGGGACTGTTCCGGACCAACGACGAGGAGGTTGACCTGGGGCGGGCTCATCTAGAGAAGGATACGAAGGTTATGTTGCTTTGGGCCGCCGGGAACCTTGACCCTGAAGTGTTCGACCACCCCATGAAATTTGACCTGAACCGTGACCTGGCGAAAGTTCGTCGGCATCTGGCCTTTGGGTATGGTACTCATTTCTGCAGGGGAGCTCCCCTGGCTCGCCTCGAAGGTGAAGTGTTCTTGCGTACTGTGATGCAACGGTTCAACAACCTTCGGTTAAATGGCCAGGTGGTCATGGAGAAACGAATCCCGGTTTTGCAGGGCATCCTGAAACTACCGGTTGCATGGGATACCTGATCCTGCGGTATAGTGATCCTTCAGTATAAGAAAATCGGAAGCTATGAATCGATTCAAAGGGAAGAGTGTCATTGTCACCGGTGCAGCTTCAGGTTTTGGAGCAGCCATAGCGCGTAAATTCGCAAGTGAAGGCGCCAGTGTTGTTTGTGCTGACTTGAACATGACAGGGGCAACGGAGGTTGCTGATTCGCTGGCAGGGGCAATCCCGTTTGAAATCGACGTCTCCGACGAGGCGCAAAACAAGGCCATGATTCAGTCCGCTGTAGATCATTTCGGTAAGATCGATGTACTCTGCTGTAACGCCGGTGTCCCCCACAAAGGCAACTACATGATCAGGATGCCGGTCGAGGATTTCGATCGCATGTGGGCGGTCAACGTGCGTTCAATTTTCCTGGCAGTGCGTGCTGCCATTCCACACATGCCAGAGGGCAGCAGCATCATCAGTACGGCGTCGATAGGTGGTAAACGGCCAAGGCCAGGGCTGACGCCTTACAATGCCTCTAAAGCCGCCGTGATTAATCTGACTCAGGGGATGGCTGTTGAGATGGCGCCAAAGGTTCGAGTGAACTGTGTATGCCCTGTGTCAGCGGCAACGAACTTTGATTTCCAGACAATGGGCCAGAAGAACCTTTCAGAGGAGATGGAAAAGAAAGTGATCGACGGGATTCCCATGGCGCGCAGGGCTACCCCAGAAGATGTCGCGGACGCCTATGTCTTCCTGGCGTCAGATGAGGCGAAATTTTTAACGGGCGTTGCGCTGGATATCGATGGTGGGCGCTCAATCCAATAAGGAGAAAAAGCATGGCAGATCTGCCTCACGGCAAAGAAGGAACAGATGACCTCTGGGATACGATGTATACCCAGCGAGCGATTCGCTACTGGCAGGACAAGCCGGTTCCGCGTGACCTTCTGGAAAAAGTGATTGAATCTGCATCAAAAGCGCCCAGTGGCAGTAATCTGCAGCCCTGGGTGTTTGTCGTTATCGATGAGCAGGGCATACGGAAAAAGATTGGTGATGCGCTCAATGACTTTTATGAAGCTGGTCCGTTAAAAGACATGGTCGCTGAAGGTCAAAAGGTGGAAGACAAGTCACAACGCCTGATGATGCAAGGTGCGCAGGCGTTCTTTTCGAAGCTGGCAAATGCGCCTGCGATTATTGTTCCTTGCCTTTATCAGTTGGCATCACCCACGACGGACCCGACTTCGCTGGAGGCGGGCAGCTCTATTTATATGGCTGTACAAAATCTCATGTTATCCGCCAGAGGTCTTGGCCTGGGTACGGTGATGACCACTGCCCATACGTTGGTCGATGATACGCTGCGTGAAGCCTGCGCCATTCCCGATGATGCTTACCCGGTTGCACTAATTCCGATGGGTTACCCTGATGCCAACTTTGGACCAACTAAACGCAAAGGCCTGGATGAAATTCTACGCTGGAATAGCTGGAATTAATGGTGTCGTTGTCCCTTTTGAGTAAAGAAGAATGGGCGAACAGATGCCTGAATGACGGCGAGTTTCGATTGGCGTCTCGTCACTGGGATGGCGGGGTTCGACTTAATATTGGCGATGAAACGCTTGAGCTGTTTCTAGCCGATGGCGAGCAGTCTACGGTGGACAAAAACCCCAGTGGCATGATCGAGGTCTCCGGTGTAGCCGCCGTGTGGGAAGAAGTTCTTAGGGCTAATCCAAAACGATTTCACAACGATGTGATGGCTAATATTTCGCAGCGGTGTGGTTTAAAAAGGCAGGGTGATGCCGTGGTGTTTGCGCAGTACTACGCCGCAGCCATGCGCGCGGTGGAACTGCTAAGGCCATCTTTGGTGGACTTTGAGGACACGTTGGAAACCACGTTGGAAACCACGCTGGAAGCCACGCTGGAAGCCACGCTGGAAGCCACGCTGGAAGCCACGCTGGAAGCCACGCTGGAAGCCACGCTGGAAGCCACGTCGGAAGCCACGTCGGAAACCGCGTCGGAAACCGCGTCGGAAACCGGCCCAGAAATCCACTCAGGAACTGGTCCAGAAACAGGCTCAAAAACCCTGTCGCAAATCATGCCGCATGACAATCGACCGCAGGGTACGATCGATGCGCCGATAGGTCGCTATGTTCATCTGAACCTGGATGGTCATGACCACCGCATATACTTCGAAGAGGCGGGGCAAGGAATTCCCCTGCTGATGCAGCATACCGCTGGCTGCCATAGTAGCCAGTGGCGGCACTTGTTTGAGTTTCCAGAAATCACCGAACGTTTTCGACTGATCGCCTATGACTTGCCGTGTCATGGTAAGTCGATACCGCCTGTTGGGGTGGCTTGGTGGGATGAGCAATATTTGCTTAAAGGGGCGTTTCTGCGGTCGATCCCGATAAAGCTTAGTGAGGCGCTCGAACTGGTCGACCCAGTCTTTATGGGCTGTTCTGTTGGCGGGCTACTGGCGCTTGATCTAGCGCACAAACACTCGGCGATTTTCCGCGCCGTCATCTCCGTCGAAGGGGCATTAAAAATTGAAGGTAAGCTCACCGACTATGGCGAGTTGTACCATCCGCAGGTCAACAACGAGTACAAGGCTAGGCTCATGGAAGGCCTAATGGCGCCTTCGTCACCGAAGCCTTACCGGAAGGAAACAAGCTTTGTTTATGCCAGCGGCTGGCCCCCCGCGTTTATTGGAGATCTGTACTACTATGTAGAGGAGTATGACCTGCGTAAGGACGCAGCGGAAATTGATACCAAAGCTGTTGATGTTCACATCCTATCAGGCGAATACGACTACAGCGGTACGTCCGAGTTGGGTAAAGCTGCGCATGAAGCGATAGCGGGTTCTACCTGGCAGGAGATGAAAGGGGTAGGTCACTTTCCTATGAGTGAAAACCCACAGGCATTCCGAGCATACATTCTACCAATACTAGACAGGATCGCATCCTGAGGAGAGTTGATATGGCTGAGATACTAAAATACGGTGCTACCGCCAAATGGCTTCACTGGCTGGTCGCTTTTATTGTCATCCTGATGCTTATTTTTGGGCCCGGTCTTGAAGACCTACCCCTGGACGAGCGTGAACAGATCATCATGGGGCATTCCGGCCTGGGCACTCTGGTGCTGATACTAATGCTGATCCGCTGGCCTTGGCGATTAACCCATGATGTACCGGGTCCTGCGGATACGATGGGCACGTGGCAAATAAAATTGTCAAAAATCATGCACTGGTCGTTCTACGTGCTGTTGGTGCTGCAACCTATCTTTGGGATTTTACAGGCGATGTACATTACCGAATATGAGGTAGTTGCGTTCGGACAGATTGCCTATTCGTCGATGGCTGTCGATAACGAACAGATGGCGAAAATCTTTCACATTGCGCATGGTGTCAACGGGAAATTACTGACAGTGTTGGTGCTTGGTCACTTTGCTGCGACGCTTTATCACCACTTTTGGCAAAAGGACAATGTGCTCCGAAGAATGCTGCCGTTTGGTAAAGTATCCGCGGACCAGCACTGAAAAGCCAACCGCATCACGTAAGGTGAACACGATAGAGTCAATATTTTTAGCTGAAAGGAGACAGATATGAGTGATTTTGAAGGCAAGGTGGTTGTCATAACCGGGGCAGGCGGAGGTCTGGGTAAAGCGCATGCACTTGAGTTTGCAAGTCGCGGTGCCAAGGTGGTGGTGAATGATCTGGGTGGCAGCGGAGATGGCGTCGGCTCCAGTGATGCTGCCGACACGGTGGTTGACGAAATCAAAGCCGCTGGTGGTGAAGCGATTGCTAACAAGGCCAGTGTATCATCCAAGGAAGGCGCGCAATCCATTATTGACGATGCAGTCAGTGCTTACGGTACGGTTGACATTCTGATTAACAATGCCGGAATTCTTCGGGACAAAAGCTTCAAGAATATGGACATGGCGGACTGGGACATGGTGATGGACGTTCACCTAAATGGCTCTGGATATGTCACCCGTGCCGCGTGGCCGATCATGTATGAAAAAAACTACGGCCGAATTGTGTTTACCAGTTCAACGTCGGGGGTCTTTGGGAATTTCGGGCAGGCAAACTATGGTGCCGCGAAAATGGGCATGCTTGGGTTGATGAATGTGCTGGCTATTGAAGGTTTGTCGAAAAACATACGAGTGAATTGCCTTGCGCCTGCCGCAGAAACAAGACTGATTGGTACGATCCCTGGCCGTGATGTTGATCCGGACAATCCCGATCCGATGCGCCACCCTAAGCTAGTCACGCCTGTTGTATTGTTGATGTGCACGGAAGATGCGCCAACTGGGCAAACGTTTCATGCGGGTAACGGTCGGTTTTCTCGAAGTGCAACGTTTGTTAACAAAGCGTTGGAGTTCGGTGCAGATGTCACTTTTGAAGACCTGCAAGAGAAGAAAGACCAGTTAATTGATATGTCCAGTTCTCGCGAAATGTCCGGATTGATTAGCCTCATTCGACGGTCGAAAAAGTCCTAATGGCGCTCGTCCTATATGATCATCCGTTGTCTCCCTATGCACAAAAGGTAAAAATCGCGTTGTTGGAAAAGGGGGTCGAATTTGAGGCTTCGTTACCGGAGGGGATTGGTACGGGGGCATCGATCGAAGACTTTATGGCAGCAAGTCCGCGTGGTGAAGTGCCAGCATTGGTGGAGGGTGACGACGTACGTCTGTTTGACTCGACAGTCATGCTGGAATACATCGAGGACAGGTGGCCACAGCCACCACTTTTGCCAACAACTCCGCTTGAGCGTGCTCGAGTTCGTATGATCGAGGATGCAATCGACACCCATGTCGAGGCGATAAGTTGGGGGCTGGCAGAAATTCGATTCTTTGGTCGGGCCTCGGTTGATGTTGCTGAAAAAATAGAGAAAAGTGCGGCCCTGCAGGTGGCTGGCTGGTATCGATGGTTGTCTGGTCAGTTGGAAGACAGAACCTGGTTTAATGGCGCCAGCTTTGGCTGGGGTGACTTGGCAGTTGTGCCCTTTGTAAACGGCATCACACGGTTTGGGTTCGAACCAGAAGGTAAGCTTCGTGATTGGC
>Ga0209192_10003633_pt1 | contig 10265 bp, 15 predicted proteins | sample ArcticOcean_MG_C_11_FD_187433 | JGI IMG/M metagenome (GOLD analysis project Ga0209192, IMG submission 187433) | Marine microbial communities from western Arctic Ocean - ArcticOcean_MG_CB2_154 (SPAdes) (version 2) | ecosystem: Environmental > Aquatic > Marine > Oceanic | place: Arctic Ocean...
TCCTAAGGTTGTTAGTTTATTAGACAAATTTGAATTACTTCAAGTAGATGTAACAAAAAATAATAAAGAACACCAAATTCTTCTGCAAGAATTTAATCTTTTTGGGCCGCCAGGAATTATTTTTTTCAATTCTGAAGGAATTGAAATAAAAGAACTTCGAACAATTGGTTTTAAAAATGCTACTGAATTTTCTTCAATACTTTTAAGGGTAAAAGAATGACGAATTTTAAATTTATTTTTTTAATTATCATTATTGGCTTGATGAGTGGTTTTGCTGGACTATATTTTAGTAAAAATATTTCCTCTTCCCTCAGTGATCCTCAAACTAAAATTTTCTTTAATTCGATAAGCAAAGATATAAATAATAAGAGTGTTTCACTTTCTCAATATAAAAATAAGTGGTTATTAGTGAACTTCTGGGCGACATGGTGTGCTCCTTGTAGGGAAGAAATACCAGAGCTTAATAAGCTTTTTAAAAATAATAAAGATATTCATTTAATTGCTATTGCTATTGATGAAATTGAGGCTGTAAATAAATTTCTTATTAAAACTCCTATTAAGTATGAATCTTTAATCTCAAATGATATGCAAGGTTTAGAAATTTCTAAATCCTTAGGGAATGATAAAGGCGTTTTACCTTTTACTGTCTTAATCAAACCAAATGGAAAAATACAAGAAGTCTTCTTTGGCAAATTAAACATGGAAAGCTTAAATACGTACCTAAAAGACGTTATTAAATAAAAAATTCGTTAAAATGCATTAAAGTGTAGACAAAAGTCGTTATTTTCGTCAAAATCTATCTTCACTTTAAATTTGTATATTTAATTTAATTATGGAAATAAAAAATATTACTGTTATTCATGGTCCAAACCTTAACTTACTGGGCCAACGTGAGCCAGATCATTATGGCACTCTCACATTAGATGATATTAATGGCGCTCTCACAAAAGAGGCATCTATTTTAAATCTCAATCTGGAAGTATATCAAAGTAATGGGGAATCAGAAATTGTAGATAAAATTCAATCCCTGAAAAGTGATTTTATTATAATCAATCCAGCGGCCTATACGCATAGTTCAATTGCTATTAGAGATGCGCTTGCAGCTATGGGGATTCCATTTATTGAAGTACATATTTCTAATATATTTTCTCGTGAAGATTTTAGAAAACAGTCTTTTTTCTCTGATATCGCAGTAGGTGTTATTAGCGGATTAGGAACGGAAGGTTATTGTGCTGCCTTAAATTATGCAGCAAAATTAAACAAATAAGAGGCAATTATGGACCTAAGAAAATTAAAAAAATTGATTGATTTAGTAGAAACTTCAGGGATATCAGAACTTGAGTTAACAGAGGGTGAAGAAAAAGTTAAAATCAGCCGAAATAATTTGCTATCACAACCCGCGCAACCAATTCAAAGTCATCCGCAATTAACTAATCCAGTAGAAACAGAAATTCCTGCGGCCATTGATGGTGACACTATTAATTCGCCTATGGTAGGAAGCTTTTATCGAGCAGCTTCACCAGATTCCTCACCATTTGTTGATATTGGATCAACTGTAAAAAAAGGTGACGTGTTATGTATTATCGAAGCTATGAAATTGCTAAATGAGATTGAATCTGAAAATGATGGAAAAATCAAAAAGATTCTTGTTGAAAATGGTCAGCCTGTTGAGTTTGGCGAACCTCTATTCATTATTGGATAAAAAATAATTTATGTTTGACAAAATATTAATCGCTAATCGTGGTGAAATCGCTTTAAGAATCTTACGTGCTTGCCAAGAAATGGGCATTAAAACAGTCACTGTCCATTCTCAAGCTGATGCAGAAGCAAAATATGTTGCCCTGTCAGATGAGTCAGTTTGTATCGGTCCAGCATCTTCTAAACTAAGCTATCTAAATATACAAGCAATTATAAGTGCTGCAGAAGTGACTGATGCTCAAGCCATCCATCCAGGTTATGGTTTCCTTTCTGAAAATGCAGATTTTGCAGAGCGTGTTGAGAAAAGTGGCTTTACTTTTATTGGCCCTAACTCTGAAACAATTAGATTAATGGGGGATAAGGTTAGCGCAAAAGAAGCAATGAAAAACGCTGGTGTTCCTTGTGTTCCTGGTTCTGATGGTGCTTTAACAGATGAGCCATCAGAAATATTAGCAGCTGCGCAAAAAATTGGCTATCCAATAATTATTAAAGCATCTGGCGGTGGTGGGGGAAGGGGGATGCGGGTTGTAAATACTGAGGCTGCATTATTAAACTCCGTTGCCATGACTAAAAATGAGGCTCAAGCTACATTTGGAAATCCAGTTGTATATATGGAAAAGTTTTTAGAAAATCCTCGCCATATTGAATTTCAAATTTTAGCTGATAAACATAAGAATGTAGTCCATCTATGGGATAGAGACTGCTCTCTTCAAAGAAGACATCAAAAGATTATAGAAGAAGCACCTGCCCCTGGTGTGCCTGAAAGACAAAAAAATAAACTTGCATCACGTTGTGCAGATGCTTGTAAAAAAATTGGCTATGTAGGAGTGGGTACTTTTGAATTTCTTTATGAAAATAGTGAATTCTATTTTATCGAAATGAATACTAGATTACAGGTTGAACATCCAGTAACAGAGTCAATTTCAGGAGTTGACCTTGTGCAGGAACAAATTAAAGCTGCTTTTGGTGAAAAATTATCATTTAGACAAAAAGATCTTAAAATAAATGGTCATTCAATTGAATGCAGGATTAATGCTGAAGATGCCTATAATTTTACTCCGTCACCAGGAACTATCGGTCGCTTTCATTTACCTGGAGGCCCAGGAATAAGAGTTGATACTCATGCCTACGCTGGCTACAATGTTCCTTCACATTACGATTCTATGATCGGTAAAATTATTGCTACAGGAAGTAATAGAGATCAGGCAATTGCTAAAATGAAAATCGCGCTATCAGAAATAGTTATTGAAGGTATTAAAACAAATATTCCACTTCACATAGACTTGATGAATGATTTAGCTTACAAAGATGGTGGTGTCAGTATTCATTACCTAGAAAATAAACTTGGAATAAAATCATAAACTATGTCTTGGACAAATCTCATTGTTCAAACAAGCAAGGAAGATGTTGATTCAATAAGTGACTACTTAATAGAGCTTGGGGCAATTTCAACCTCAATCGAAGATACAAATCTTAATAAAAATAATGAAGAACTAATTTTTGCAGAGCCAAATATTCGTTCAGAACAATTTTGGGAAAATAATACAGTACAAGCACTATTTGAAAAAAAAATTGATATTGAATTAATAAAAATAGCCATAAATAATAAATTTAATGACGCTAATTTATCTTTCTTAACATCTAATATTCAAGATAAAGATTGGGTTCAATTAACACAATCTCAATTTTTACCAATTCATGTTCATGACAAATTATGGATTATTCCAACATGGCACAACATTCAAGATAAAAATGCTATTAATCTAATATTAGATCCCGGTTTAGCTTTTGGGACTGGCACACATCCTACAACCCACCTTTGTCTATTATGGCTGCTCGAAAATATTAGCCAAAATACAACTGTTCTAGATTATGGGTGTGGCTCAGGAATTTTAGGTATTGCAGCAAAAAAAATAGGGGCAAAGAAAGTATTTGGTGTAGATATCGACAATCAAGCAATTAAAGCAAGCGAAGACAATTCAAAAAAAAACGACGTCAAAATATCTTGGAGCAACACTAAAGATAAAATAGAATATAAAACAGATCTTGTTGTTGGGAATATTCTCTCAAGCGCGCTAAGTGTGCTTGCACCTGTTCTAGCAGAACACTGCAAGAGTAAAGGAAAAATTGCTCTTTCAGGCATACTTGAATCACAAGAAGAGGATATAAAAAAAATCTACAGTAAATGGTTTGATTTCAATTCCTCGAGTATTAAAGATGGTTGGGTTTTAATATCAGGAACTAAGCGCTAACGTATATTATCTAATTATATTCAATGAAGTTATAATTTGATTAATGAATAAATTTTTTCAAATAAATACCCTATTTTTTTCACTTTTACTCGCTGGGTGCTCAACAAATCTTGCTAAACACACTCAATATCCGGCTCCTCATAATGACTATAGTGGAAGAACTCTTGATGAATATTACGGCGGAGAATCGCCTAATTCCTTTATGATCCGATCATGTAAGATTTACGGTGGGTTGAATCAAGAAAGCATAATTGAATCTGGAGCTGATTTTATAATGCAAGATATCTTTGAATTTAAATGTAATTATGCTGGTAAACTTAAAGAAGAATTAAATATAGATGGCAAGTCGTCTAAAAGGCTTAGTGGCGCAGTTGCGAAAAAAAAATGTGTACGGTTAGGATTCGATATTGGTAAACCTAGCTTTACAAAATGTATGGAGGAGTTAACACAATAATTATGAATTTAAATCTTAATAATTTTATTAAAAATATTTCGCTTATCTTTTTCTTGTTTTATAGTCCTTATACAATTAGCGAAGAGAAAACTATTATCTATAAATGTACAGGACTTAGTCAGTTTGAACTTATTGGCTCTTCTGGGATTAAAGAAGAAATCAAAGTTAAAAATTATAAATTTATTGATGGAAAACTGCACGATTTAAATACTATTCAATGTAATTGGGCAAATAACACTATCGAATGTGAATCAAATTTTTTAAACGTTCGTAAATTAAATATTAATCTAGAAAATTATGAAGTAACTGATTACATTTCTGGAAATAAAGGTTTTGGCGTGTATGTTGAAAATTTTAAAGGTGTATGTGAGAAAATTGATTAAGGTTATTAAAATAAATGAAAGCATTTTTGAAGTAATTGTAACTAAGGATACTACCACCAAACATAAGATAAAACTTTCTGATAAGGTATATCAAGATTTATGTGATTCTAAAATTACAGAGATTGACTTAATCATAAAATCTTTTGAATTTTTATTAGAAAGAGAATCGAATGAGTCAATTTTAAGAGAATTTAATTTAGAAATTATTGAAACCTATTTTCCAGAATATCCAATATCAATTAAAAAAAAATTTAATTGATATCCTGAACTATTAAGCAAAAATTCAGTAATTTAAATTATATTTTTATAGGATCTTAAGATGTGTTTCCGTTTTTTACTATTTTTAATTTTGCTTTATAGCTTTTTAGTTAATGCAAAAAGTATTAATAATGGAATTCAGAGCCAAATTTTTGAGAATGGCAATCCAAAATATGAAATATCTTATAAAAATAAATTAAAGCATGGCAAGGAGACATTTTGGTATGAATCGGGGGAGAAAAAGATGGAAAGCCATTTTGTTAATGGAATTGAAGAAGGTTCTTGGAAACAATGGCATAAAAATGGGCAAATAAAATTAGAAGTAAATTATAGAAATGGGAAAGAAAACGGTTTATGGAGACAATGGTATAAAAATGGTCAGCTTAAATCAAATGTTAAATTCATTAATGGGATAAAACAGGGCATAGAAACTATTTGGTATAAAAATGGAGCTATCAAATCAAAAGATAACTATATAAATGGTAAAGTAATAAAAAAATAAAATTACCAAGGAATTTTATGATCAAAGCCTATGCTGCAATGAATAAAGGAAGTTCACTTGAATTATTTGAATATGAAGCTGCGCCTCTAAATTCAAATGAAGTTAATATTAAAGTTGAATCATGTGGTATTTGTCACAGTGATATAAGTGCAATCGATGGTAGTTGGGGTAAATCTAAATATCCTATGGTTGCAGGGCATGAAGTTATTGGTGAAATAATTGAAGTGGGTACCGATGTTTCTTTACACAAAATTGGAGATAGAGTTGGCTTAGGCTGGCATTCTGGTTACTGTAATAATTGTGAGCAGTGTGATGCTGGAGATCATAATTTCTGTAGCTCAACAAAAAAAACAGTATTTAGCCAACATGGCGGCTTTGCAGAACAAGTTACTGCAGATGAAGTGAGTGTAATCGCTATCCCTAATGCTTTAAATCATGCGGATGCAGGCCCATTGCTATGTGGTGGTATCACAGTTTTTACACCCATCGTTGAATTTAATATTAATAAAAATCATAAAGTTGGAATTATTGGGATTGGTGGATTAGGTCATTTAGCCCTAAAATTTTATAAGGCTTTAGGGTGTCATGTTACTGCGTTTACCAATTCAGAAGATAAAGATATTTTACTCAAAACACTTGGAGCAGACGAAATAATTTCTTCAACAGATAAATCTCAAATAAAAGCACTTAGTCCCAAATTTGACTTAATCATATCAACTGTAAATGTTAAATTAGATTGGAATTTATTCCTTAGCATTATTAAGCCAAGAGGAAGACTACATTTTGTTGGTGCAGTTCTGGCACCTATCGAAACATCTGTTTTTTCTCTTATGGGTGGACGAAAATCAATTTCTGGATCGCCTGTTGGCAGTCCAGTCAATATAAAGAAAATGCTAGATTTTTGTTCAGAGCATAAAATCTCACCTACGGTTGAGCATTTTAAGTTTGATCAGATAAATGATGCAATAGCTAAAGTTAGAGAGAATAAAGTTAGATTTAGAGCTGTATTAACTTGGTAGCATAATGGCCAACTATAATGTCAGTGGGTTAATTACCCTTGCAGAACTAGCAAAATCTAAAGAAAGTTCTTGGTGTGTTTATATTCTCAAATGTTCAGATAATACTTACTATACTGGTATAACTAATAATATTAAACGACGAATTCAACAACACGATACTAATAAAGGGGCTAAATATACCAAAGGGAGAGGTCCTTTTTCTTTAGTCTATCAAGATAAATGTAAAGATCGGAGTGATGCCAGTCGAAAAGAATACGTAATAAAAAAATTACCCTTACCTGAAAAAATTACCCTGATTCGTGCTTATAATTAATTACTTTTTTTAGTACAATTGCTTTATTTTCAAATACATATATACTTCGCTCTCGAAAGATTGCCTCTATTATTTATATTGCCAGTCTTAAAATTACATCAATATAAGCATAAGGAATTCATTTGTCTTTTGAAACGTTCAATTTTACGCCTGCAATAAACAAAGCTATCGCTGATTCTGGATATAAAGATCCAACAGAAATACAAAAAAAATCAATACCTGAGATACTTCTAAATAAACATATATTAGCGTCTGCACAAACTGGTACTGGTAAAACAGCTGCATTTGTTCTTCCAATTTTAGAGATACTTCTCCAAGATACAAATAAAACAAGGGGCCCACGCGTTCTTATTGTTAGCCCAACTAGAGAACTTGCAAATCAAATTACTGACAGTGTTAAAAAATATGCACGTTATACTAATATTAATTCTGCAACCGTGGTTGGAGGAATGTCATATAAGTTACAAAATAAGCTTCTTTCGAAACCATTAGACATTTTAATTGCAACCCCGGGACGCCTTCTAGACTTGTTTAAACAAGGAAAGATTAAATTTAAAGACACAAAAATAATGGTGCTTGACGAGGCAGATAAAATGTTAGATATGGGATTTGTACCTGATATCCGTAAGATTTTTAATGCTACTACTAAGCAACAGCAAATGTTAATGTTTTCTGCAACACTAGATAATTCTGTATCAAAAATTGCTAGTGAATTTTTAACTAACCCCTTAACAATATCTATTAAGCCGGATACTAAAGGGCACAGTAATATTCAACAATCTTTGTATTATGTAGATAACCAGCTTCATAAACAAAATCTACTAAAACATTTTCTTGCTGACGTAAATTTAAATCAAGCAATAATTTTTACTGCAACTAAAAGACAGGCAGATAAGCTAACTGATGACTTATATCATTCTGATTTTAAAACTGCAGCTCTTCATGGCGACATGTCACAAGGAGCAAGAACTAAAACAATTAATCGATTTAAAAGAAATGAAATTAAGGTGCTTGTTGCAACCGATCTTGCATCTAGAGGAATTGACGTAAAAGATATTACTCACGTGTTTAACTATGATATGCCGAGATTTGCAGAAGATTATATTCATAGAATTGGTAGGACAGGTCGTGCCAATAAAAAGGGTTTAGCTTTAAGCTTTGTTTCTCCAACAGATAGAGAGCATTTGAGAAAAATAGAGCGGTTTACTGGTATGAAAATTGAAACTAAAGTTATAGCCGGTATGGAGCCAACAAAAGGGGCTTCCGAACACGCAGAAAAGAAAAAAAGAGGTGGTGCTCCTTTTAACAAGTCAAAACGTGGTTTTGATAAATCTAGGAAGCCTTTTAAAAATAGAACAAATGCCAGAAAAAGGATGAACAAAAGGTCAACTGCAGCGCCTGCTACTTAATTTTTAATCTATCGATGAAAGATCGGCTATGGAATAAACCCCACTTGGGCGATCTTTCTCAGTATTCCATGTTTTTTTCTTCACGATACTACAACGATCTCGATTAATGTCTGAAACACCGAATTTTAATTTTGCATTAGGAATTATTCGATAAATATGTCGTTCTATTCCATCAATTGTTTCAGGCGCATCGTCATGCTTACAGAATATTAATACATTTTCTTTTCTATTATCTGTTTCACGTACACAAGCTAAATCGTCCCTTCCGATCTCTTTAAAATGATTCTGTAATTTCTTAATATCATCTTCATTAATAGGTTGCTTTTTGAATAAACTAATTCTTTTTACTAAAGAAATAGCATTTGCATGAATTTTTTGTTTATTTAATATTTGTGGAATAAAACGAGTTACCCAAACTATTGCATCTTTCGAATCTTTTAAATTGGTAACAAGTTCATCAGCACGATATTTCGTTAAAATTGGTGGGCGCATTTTTGTATGATTAGTATAAAGTTAGATATTAACAATATCCAACTAAATATGACACTACTTAATGCAATATTTGTTATTATTTTGAATCTTTTACAATATAAGTAATCGGATTATTATGTCATATCTTATAAAAATTATTATAGCAGTCCTAGTTATTGTAGTAGCTTCAGAATTAAGTAAAAAAAATACATCATTAGCAGCTATTTTACTTGGGATACCTATTGTTCTTTTTACTTCTTTTACTTTTATATGGGAAGAATCCAAAGATATTAATAAGATTGCTTTGTTAACTCAAGAAACTGTAATAATTTTATTGGCTGGTATCCCTTTTGTATTTTTACTTCCTTGGCTTCTAAAACATGGATTTAATTATTACTTAGCTCTTGGTTCTTCTTGTGCTGGAATTATTCTAGTTTCACTTCTAATTCAAAAATATGTCTTGCAATAAAAAAGGGCTCTAACAGAGCCCTTTTAATATTTTATTCTATTTCAAGACTATTTGCGTGATTTCCAAATAGAATATAGTACCCATAATGCTACCAAGCCGATAAGACCTTGACTACCAAGCGTATCTAAAATACCTGATACATTACCGATTACGTCGGTTGATCCAAGAAATGGAACATTCGCTGATCCCATTAAGATTTGAAGTGCAATTGCTAATGCTGCAAGACTTATTGCAGTTTCTGCAAGTCCGGCAGACCACTTTCTAATAGTTCCTAATATATCCATTCTTATTTCTCCTGTTGTAAAAAAATAAGTTTAAACTTTCATCTCTTTAAACTTGAATGAATTATAACGGGTTTTTTTGTTTAAAAATACTATATATGGTTAAATAAAAATTAATTTTTACCATATATAGTATTTATAGTTTATAATTATCAGTTACCTCCAAATAGAATGTATTTTATCTATCACACATTTTTTTTAATTCTTTGAGTGTTTTCTATAACTTCTTGAATATTGTTTATTACTTCAACTTCTCCTTGAGCATATTTGTCTGCCATCATAAAAAGTTTACTAAATAAAATTGTTCCGTCTACTTCTTTTATAATTTTAAAGTTTTTTGAATTATTTATTTTTTTATTCCAAGCGCTTCTTACCTCTTTCCAAAAAATATGGCTGGTCTTCCAATAATTTTTCCCTGCACTCCAATCAAAATCTTTAATTCTTTCATATCTTGCAATTCCCATTTCTTTAGCAAGTACTTTATTATTTTGGTTGAGCACTATCTTCTTATTATTTTGTTCATGAACCCAGCCCGTTGGAGTAATTGTTTGGATATTTACACCCACTAGAACATCATAATCGTCTCTTATTGAGAATTCTCTTCTTGGTAATGGCCGCCAAGTTTCTTTGCTTGTCCATGAAGAAAAATTTTCGGAATGATTCCATTTCCCATAACTTTGATATCTTGGAGTATCATCAACTTGATAAGCTGATTGAGACCATGTGCCATTCTTTACACTCCATGGAATTAGTTTT
>Ga0209192_10003640_pt1 | contig 10247 bp, 14 predicted proteins | sample ArcticOcean_MG_C_11_FD_187433 | JGI IMG/M metagenome (GOLD analysis project Ga0209192, IMG submission 187433) | Marine microbial communities from western Arctic Ocean - ArcticOcean_MG_CB2_154 (SPAdes) (version 2) | ecosystem: Environmental > Aquatic > Marine > Oceanic | place: Arctic Ocean...
TCATTTGATCGGGTGTTAATTGAGCCATAGATTCTGATCTTACTTGTGCAAGTTCATCGGCTTTAATTTCCCATTCTTCACGATTATCAATTAATTTAGGCATATAACTTCTCCTTTCCCACAACTGCAGGATCAATATTGTTTAAAAGATTAAAAATTGTTTTACTTCTATCTGTGATTTTAACCTCAATGATTTCATAGAAACCTCCAGGATTGTCACAAGTTAAAGCTTCTGCCTTTGCTTCTTTTGGTGTCCACTTATATGAACCCTGAAAGTAGTCTGATTTATAATAGTATAACTTCATGTTCTTCTCCTTTTTGCTAGAACAAGATAGTTATATAGGTATTCACAACCTTGTGTCAAGCACTAAAATTCATCTAATACAGTTCTAGTTTCTACATGGGTAATATTTTTTTGAACCTTGCCGTATTCAATTTCTTTTTCGGCATCAGGGTCATCATCGAAGAATTGTTCGTCTGGGTCGATTTCTCTTTTCTTGGATTGCAGCTCTTTGTATATTTTTCTTACAGCGTTGTAATTGTTCGCATAGTCGTTACTCATTTCTATGATCCCAAACTGCTTTTTCTGGTTTACATGGCCAACAAAACCAAGACCAACCATTATCAGTCGAATACGAAGCACCTGGTTTTCCACAAACCGAACAAATGTTCGTCTTTGGTATGGGCTGCGCTGCTGCAACCCATGTTCTTCTTCTACTTTGTTCGCTCATTTTTCTGCCTCCTTTATTGCCCAAAATAATCTTGCAGCCACTTGGGGAACTATACTATTCCCCAAGGATTTTATTCTGTGTGTCCGATCTCGTATCCCATGAGCCACTCGACCCACTCGGGGTTCAGGCTTCCACCAGATTGGTCCTTCTCCGATTTGAAGTCGCTCTCGCTCATCCTCTTGACTATTACCCCCAATTGAGTGTCTTGCCTCTTGCTCCGATATAGATCCAGATTCTGACCCGAGTCCTTGTAATCCCGAGCCGTTGGTGTAGGGTACATCTCCCTTTTCTTCAGTTCGGCCATTGCAACTGCTGTCTGAAGTGTCGCCCCGAACTTCGTTCCGTTTGCTCGAATCGATGTCTTCCCGTCCTCGCTCACCGATCCTGACATCTTTCCCGTGTGTGCGCCTCTCGGTGTCGCTGTCGGTGTTGGCCACATCATCTGTTTTTCCTTGAAGTCTACTGCATCCGACAGTTTCGCTCCGAACTTTGTTCCCGTTCCCTTTCTCGTTACTGTGTAACCCGACTGGTTCTCCTCCACATAATCCCCCATTCCTGGGAAGTAATCCGTTGCTTTCGGAGTCGGCCACATCTTCATTGTCTCCTCGTCCACTTGCTCCCTCAAATTGGAAGGTTTGCTGCGACCCTTCCGATGTCCGTTCTGCATTCGGAGTGTAGCTTCCTCTGACCTTTGGGGTAAATGATCCATCGTGTTCGGAGTGGCCCACAATCCAACATCGTTCTCGTCTGTGTTTGGCATCTGTGGCACAAGCTGGAATAATAAATGGCACGGCTCTATATCCGATGCTCTCCAAGTCAAAGAGACTTCGTTTGAGGCCCATTGGCATGTTAACAAAGCCTCGCACATTTTCCCCAATGATCCATTTAGGTTGTACGTCTTTAATAACCCTAACCATTTCGTGCCAGAGGTCACGGTCTTGTTCATCAAGATGCCCTTCTTGTTTTCCCGCCACACTCCAGGGCTGACAGGGGAATCCTCCAACAACGATGTCTGCGTCTCTAAATTCTTTTCCATTAAAACTCCTTATATCATTAAATATTGGAACATTATGCCAATGTTTTCGCAAGACTTTTTGGCAATAAGGCTCTCTTTCTACAAAGGCGATTGTTTCAAATCCACCTACTAACTTCTCAGCAGCGTAACTAAAGCCACCGATACCACTAAATAAATCAACTATTTTCATCCTGTGCATTCCCCGTTATCAGTTTGGCACAAGTACGCTTCATCGTTAAATATCCAATCTTGTTGTCTATCAACAAAATCTACAAATTGTTTCATGTTTCTCCCTCTCTCAAATTGTCTCCCCGTTCTTTCTTCTGCATCTATCCACCATTTTGCTAGATCGGGGTGGTCTCTTGCCATAGATGCAAGCTGTGATTCAGATTTTAAAAAACATAAATCACAATTACCTTTAATGGTTTTTCCATTAACCACTGGTAAATCAAGTTTAAAACTTTGCTTACTCCAAAATTTATCAACATCATGTATAGTGTGATTTGCATCACATATTGGATATAACGGATAAAAGCCATGTTTAAATTCAGTCTTACATCTATGCTTTTCATCAGCCCTTATGCCTAAAGCGTTGTGCCATTTATTCCAACCAATGCTTCTTAAATACTTAACAGTCGTATCTCTTTTAAGACTTCCCGTACAAAAACGAGACATAGGATTAGGCAACCTGCCGTGTTTATCTATTAATTTATCGAATGGTTCACCATTGCGGCTTGCGTCTTCATAGCGAACAATTTTAAATATATGTTTATTTTCTTCATTTAAATCATATTCGAGCCAGGTAATTTCTATTCCCCATTTTTGCGAACAATTATTAATGAAGTCTAATGTCTGTGACATTTCTCGACCAGTGTTTTGAAAACAAACTATAGCATTCTTAGGCAATCCGTTGTTTGCTTCTAATATATGATGCAGCATAAAAGCACTAGTCCTACCACCACTAAATGATATACAGACGTTATTATCTGGAAGACTATAGGTTTTCTGTTGCTGTTCTTGCATCGTATTCTCCTCGACTCATGTCTCCGTCTAATGTTCCAAGCCATTTACGACCACCTGCTCTACTAAAAGAATACTTGGCAAGCCTGACTTCATTAAGTAACTCTCTGACTAATCCATCAATTGTTCGCTGTGTAGAGTTCTCTAAAACTTTAGGTGCATCTGGATCAGCATTCATTCTTTGTAAGATAGCATCAGCTCCCGATTGCTGTGTTAAAGCTTTACCTTCTCTTTCACATAATGCAATCCATGCAAATAAAGCATCTTTTTTAATTTCACGATTGCTTCCACTATGAAGTCTTGCAATATCTTCAGACCGATCTTCTAATAATCCAGTCAACGTATCACGAATAAAATGTCTAATGTCACGCCTTGCAGGTCCGTTAGACTTAACAACTGCACCATCAAAACATCTGTTTCTTTGATATTCAATACCTAAGTCCTGACATCTTCTGCGACCTGTAGATTCGTCAACTTGCCATATTGTAAAAGCACAACGAACACCATCAACTAAAGCAGACGTACCTCGAATCATGTTTCTTGCTTGTTCTGGAGAAGACACTACAGTATCATCTTTAATCTTTGTCATATGATGACACATCATAACTGCAGCACCTGTTTCTGTAGCTATCTTTGCAAGAAGTCCAGTCAAAGCTGCACCTGCCGCTGGATCAGAGTTCACATCAGCGTGAACAAATGATGCCAACGGATCAAACACGATAAGTTTAAGATTATTCATTTGAAGTATTTGTTCATATATTTTTTCAAACTCATCGCTAGTTCTATAGCCATCATGGGAATCTTGAAGTATAGGAAAAACACCACCAACATTAGGTAATGACACAACACGAAGTTCATGTTCGTAGTTAAACCTAGAATTGTTCGCATCTAAGCGTTCAATTCTTCTGTGCATTTCACCTTCATCATCTTCTGCTGTAAATATAATTGCATTACCGAACTCGGTAATATAACCACCGAAAGCACTTGACATTGGCTGACCAGATGCAACTTTCATAGCCAAGTCCAAAGTCATCATACCTTTACCTGCGTCTCCAGAAGCTGAAAATATAATAGGAACGGCAAGAGGCAAAGTCTCACCAATTAAAAACTTTTGTTCGGGTGCTTGACCTTCAAATCTGCTGATTAACAAACTATCGTCTAGTAAGTTAATATTTCTTTTAACATGTTTTACTGTTGTGCTTAGAAACTGACCGATATCAAAACTCTCTGCAATTGCATCAGCAGCATCCCATCTTTCAGGTTTACCTAAAGGTGGAGTTAACATTGTAACTGACCTTGCACCAGCATTCATAGCTAAGTCTTGAACAAGTTCGGCTACCTTTTTACCTGCGTTATCATTATCTGGCCATATGATTAATTCCTTGCCATGCAACGGAGAAAAGTCAAACTGACTAGATGATTTGCGAGATAACATTCCCGCACCACCCATAGTACATGTAGCAGTAAATCCCATTTCATTAAGAGCATCAGCACATTTCTCGCCCTCTACCCATATAACCTTATTAGAAGCAGAAATGTTCGGTATGTTGTATAATGGTCTAACATCAGGCATTTTAGGATATGGATTGTTTCCCGTAAACTGACGGAATTCTTTCTTAGGCTTGCCGTGATCGTCCATTGTAGGATTGCCTGCCCCATCTCGCATATTGTATCTTCTGACCATACATATAACTTCACCATCTAAACTAAGATACGAATGCTCGCTATCAAATGGAGTATTGATGTTTATTTGTTGTCTTAATGATTTGTTTATTATTGATTCGGTTGGGATAGGTGCTGCTTCATCTCTGACAAATCTATAAGAATCATCTAAATAATCTGCAAAAAATTCTTTTATCTCTGGAAGTCTCATACCACGACCTTCCATTAATATCTTTACGATACCACCGACACCACTTGATCCATTAAAGTCATTGCCTTTCATAAACCAAGGCGATCTAGGATTGATATCTATCTTTAAAGATTTTCCAGGCTCTCCGTCTAAAGAGCCAACATTAAATTCATCGCCTCTAATAACACCATTAGGATATGTGTCTCGTAACATGTCTATTTGCACTTGTGGTGGAACTTTATCGCTTATTAATTCCACTAAATCCCTTGATGTCAAATCACGATTAGCATTGCCAAAACTTACTATACTCATTATACTATCCTTACTTCATTGGCTGAAGTTATAGGCGACATTTTTCCTCTACGTTTTAATGTCGTCTATTTTTAACTCCAACAAGTCTCTTTATAATTACACCATTTACAATCAAACATATCTTTTGACTGTGCTATTTTTGGTAACATTTCACCAGCTTTCGTAGCTTGTAATATGTTAACTGCCTTGTCACTTATTTCTTGAGCGAGAAATTTATCAAAAGGAATAAGTTCATAATATATCTCACTGGTATTTTTATTAACTACAGTAAACAAACATGGGTGTTCTGTTAATTCCATATAGGCTTGGTACAATGCAACTTGTGCTGCGTATATAGGATTAGTTTTAGCCATACCTTTTGATTGAAACTCTTTAAACTTCCTATCATTGGCTGACTTATTTTCCCATAAACATGGATACCCCATTTCTACGGGACCTCCACATATAACACCATCTATATGGCCTCTTATCTGACCATCAGATATAGAAAAGCCATATTGTTCTCCAGTTTTCTTTTCCGTTCTCAAATCAAACCCTGCTTGTTTAAGCCAATTAGCCATGCTATCTTCAATTTCATGTCCAAACTGAAATATTCTTAATGTTTGTGGACTAAAATGTCTATCTGCATCAGGCTCTTGACCCATATAACTATATTGTATTTTTCTTGAACACTTCTCCCCAAGTGATGATCCACCTAAATATGTTCTTCTTGGGATACTATCTGACTTTTTCTTAATACCTTTGTCAACATATTCTGCTATTTGTTCTTCAAAAGGGGAGGTCTTCAAGTCCTTTTGGTTGAGGGATTGCCCCGAAGTATTTAATATGAGATTTTGTAACATACTCGCAGACAAACTCATTTTCTATCTCCCTTGATACTTGAATAACTGATATTATAGCTACTATTTGTTCTTCTGTTAAATCGCATAATCTTGTTTCCCATCCTATTTTACCAAATACTTTAGCAGCATTTTTTAATGAATTGTTTTCATTGTCGGCTCTATCCATCTACTTTCTCCATCATCTAAATCTTCATGTGAATAAAAATCTAATTTTAAAATTTCTTCTTCACCAGACATTACCTTGCAACAACCACCTAATATGTCGAAGTCTAATTCTACCATAATATTTTCCATAGCTTCTGTTACTTTATCCATTAATTCGTTTTCACTATTTATATTAGAAGTATGCAAATACATTTTGCCATAAATAACATCCTGAACTCCAACTTTATTAGCAATGTTAATAGAATAATTAAGTCTTACTCTTTCCATCAAAAGCCTCCATAGCTAAAGCAGCATAACCAATAATATCAACCATGCTATCTTCATGTTTAGGTGTTGTAGTAAGCCTTACACATTTTAAAGCAATCATACATCTATAAACATCATGTATTGTTATTTCTTTTTTTAATATAACAGACCACATTTTAGCAATGTTTTCATGTGTTTGATAAGAATCACCATATGACTTTGCTCTTGCTCCTGTTATTAATTGTTCGGCTTTTTTTAACGCTTCACTACGCTGCATTTTTTTCTCCTATACTCATAACTCTATTATCTATATCTTTTTTATTCCACAAATAATTTAACCAACAAGCTGCTTTATACTTATTCCAACTAAAATCCATAGCTCTAATAGTAATGCCTGAACGAGACAAAGCTTCTTTTTGTTTAATGGTCACACCTTCATTTAACCATCTTTTTCCTTTCTTTGCTCCATCACTATCTTCAATCTCTCTTAGGAAGTCATCAGCAGAAGCTATAGCTTGTTCTTTAGTACCAACACTAACCACTCTTAATTTGCCATTAGATCGCTTTACAAGGGCAATAGATATGTCATCTAAGTGTGCGACCATACCAAAGCCATTAAACCCACTAGCACTCATACAACGACCATTATCAAACAAATCAACCCACCTATAAGGAGACCTATCCATAAGATCAACTTCAGTCATAATAAAGTCTTCTAAAACTTCTTTTTCTTGCTGACCAAACTCATATCCACATAAAGGACATTCACGAGAAGATAATGGAACAGTAGATTCGCATTGTGGGCAAACCTTTTCAGGTGCTGCACCTGTTCCTCTACCTTCAGATCCTTCAAGGTCAACAGTTTCATCTAATGAACCATGAGTTAATACACTTGTTCCAAAGTCTAAAACTATGCAATCTTTTTTTATAATTCCAGGATGTTCTTCAGGATCTATTGTTCGCAAGCCACGACCAATCATCTGCACCATTGTTGACTTGTAAGAACAAGGTCTTGTTAAGACAATACAACTCACTGGTGGAGCATCAAACCCTTCTGTAAGCACGGCCACATTAACAACGACTTGAATATCTCCATGTTCTAAATCGTGTAGTATTTGTTTTCTTTCATCGCTTGGAGTTTCACCTGTAAGCAATTCGGCTCTTACATTTGCTCTACGATATTCATCACAAACATCTTGAGCATGAACGACAGTAGAACAAAATATAACAGTTTTTCTATTGCCAGCTTTCTCTTTCCATTCTTCTACAATACGTTCATTAATGGCTCGTTTATTCATAATACGTTCAACTTCACCCATATCAAAATCAGATATAGTTTTGCGAACATTTTCTAATTCTTGTCTGACACCAACATCAACAACAAATGTTTTTGGTGGCACAAGAAAGCCCTCACGAATTAGTGTAGTAATTTCTATTTGATGCGAACAATTATTAAATATATTTCGTAACCCTTTTTTATCTCCACGATTAGGAGTAGCCGTAAAGCCTACTATTTCTACTGAATTGTTCGCTTCTTTGATTCGATTAATAATTCTTGTGTAGGTCTCTGCAATAGCATGATGACTTTCATCAACTACAATCATGTCAAAGTTACACATATTATCTAAATTGTTCGGTCTTGAAAGCGTCTGTACCATGCTAAATATAGCATCACCAGACCAATCTTTCTCTGTACCATCTACTACACTTGTTGTTATTTTTGGATTTACTCTTGTGAATTTTGTTTTGTTTTGGCTAACAAGTTCATCTCTATGCTGCAAGACAAGTATCTTTTTGCCTTTCTTATATCTTTTACCTATTAAAGCAGAAAGCATAATTGTTTTGCCTGCTCCCGTAGGTGCTACTACAATAGTATTTTTATGTTTATCTAATGCTATTGATGCGTCATCAACGGCTATTTTTTGGTATGGTCTAAGTATCATAATACCCTCATTGCTAGATGATAAGTGGGTAGTTTGGCGGCACTCGTACTACCCAGACGAGTTCTAGCAGACGAAGGAAAGTCTTGCCGCTAGAAATTCATAAACCCTTATGCCCAAGGTGGAACAACACTTCCTTGTTGTTGAACTTGTGGTTGAGCAATTGGAGACGGCTGCACTTGTGGTGCAACTTGTCCAACACTACCTTTAGGGATAAATCCTTTTTGATCCATAGAAATTGGAGCAACTAATTTATTTTTATCAGAGTAGCCTTGAGTACCTTTTTCAATGCCAATCTTAATGCAATACTCTTGACCATTAAGTGCGTCAAGACCAGGAATATTACGTTTGGCATTAGTTTCAGGTGTTATATCTTTTGGATCAACACCCAACATACTATCAACTAATTGTCTGATAGTTCTAAGACCATTGGTTCTCGCTTTTGAGATGCCTTGATCGTCTTTTGAGTCTCCGTCAAAAAATATGTTTTGCCATATTTTACGTTTGTCAAACTGACCACCAACAATGGTAAATTCAGCTTCGATCCATTTAGCACTTGTGCTTGCAGAATCTTTAAACATAGGCACGGAAGAAAATTCATCTATAACCATATAGTTTGGTTTAATTAGAAGAATTGCACGAGCAATAGTTCCATCAGGAATCAATTGAAAGTCGTTATTTGTTTCTGTCATAGAAACATTATTTAAGTCAAGCATTGTTAGTTTCTCCTTCGTTGCTAGACGTTACTTGTTTAGCAGGGTCAACAAAAGTCAATTCTCTTTCAGACTGCTTTACCCCACCACTCATTTTTGCCAACAGATTACCTAAATGTGGCTGCTCTAATATATCAAGTCTACCTGATCTATCTTTTGCTGGATAACCCCATTCATTTAAAGTTTGACATACAAAAGCCCTATAAGGCCCTGTCTTATCATCGCCAGTCATTACTGCCATTGTAATAACTTCATCAACAATTCCTGGCAATTCACGACCAGTTTTAGTCCCATCTATTTGAAGTTCAAATATTTTGCGACCATAGTCGTCTAATCTTTCGTCAAGAATACCTACAAAAATTACATTCTTAGAACGAATATGTTGTAGATGGGTAAGCCAAGACATCATTTCTCTGCCGTGCATACCATAAACTGCACGAGTATCTACCTTACCACTTCTTTCTGATTTATTATCGGCATGACCCATACAATGCTGAAAACATAATCTACCTGCGACAGTAATACTGTCAACAAATAGTGTCTCGTATTTATCCATCATGCTAACAGAATCCCCATATAATGATTTTACATATTCATAATGAGAATTACTGTAAGGTTGATCGTCTGTAAGAGCTGGATTAGGACCACCCATAAAACATGCGAAATCACGACATTCAGACCAAGTTTGTGGTCTAATCATATCGATCATCCAACCCTCGATAGCAGCATCACCTGCTTCTAAATCCATAAACAAAGTAGTTGATGAATCTAAAGTTCTTGCAAGAGTGGTTTTGCCCACTCCACTTTGGCCACAAATAACTATTTTGTGACCCTTCTTTTCAGCCATACGTTCTTCGGCAGTTATTATCTTTAATCCCATTTAACCCTCCAATATATCTATAGTTGTGCCTCTTAATTCCACAACTCTATGATTTTGTAACTTTGATTTAATGTTTGGTTGAGCTGCGTTGTACTTCTTTTCCTCAACAGAGTAAGATAGTTTAGCAAAATGCCTTGCATCTTCAGGGTTCATTTCTGAAAATTCTTTACTTAACCCTTCTTGATCCCAAGTAACCTTTTTACTTAACGTAACTTTTATCTTGTAACCATCTTCATTTAAAGTTGTAGATCCATAATCTTTACCTTCATCAGCAAGTTTATCACGAGCCGTATTATGGTATCTTTCAGTTAGTACATCATTTAATGAACTAATCTTGGCTTTAGTTTCTTCCAAAATATTCTTTAATTCTTCTTTATACTTATAAAGAGATTCAATAGAATTATGGAATAATTCATCACTATTCATTGACTTTCCTTTCACAATTTAACTACTAGAAACTCTAAAATAGGAACTGTAAACCCGTTTGTCAACAATAATTATAATTTTTTTTTAAAAGTTAATAGGATGTCA
>Ga0209192_10003650_pt1 | contig 10221 bp, 7 predicted proteins | sample ArcticOcean_MG_C_11_FD_187433 | JGI IMG/M metagenome (GOLD analysis project Ga0209192, IMG submission 187433) | Marine microbial communities from western Arctic Ocean - ArcticOcean_MG_CB2_154 (SPAdes) (version 2) | ecosystem: Environmental > Aquatic > Marine > Oceanic | place: Arctic Ocean...
TGGCAAGATGGCGAGATGATATTCATTTGACCATTGCTTCAATTGCAGATTTCCAACCTCATGTGACTTCTGGTGAAGTTGAACCTCCTGCAAATCCTTTGACGATTTCACAACCTTGTATTCGATTGACTGATGTCGACGCTGTTGGGCGTTCCGGTCGGCATTTGACAACCTTTGAGATGATGGCGCATCACGTCTTTAATCGACCAAAAGAAGGAAAAACCTACTACTGGATGGAAGAATGTGTTCAATATTGTCACGATTTGTTGACCAAGACATTCAACATCGCTTCCAATGAAATCACTTATGTGGAAAACCCATGGTGCGGTGGTGGAAATGCTGGTGCTGCGGTAGAAGTCATTGTTGGTGGCCTTGAATTAGCGACATTGGTGTTCATGAATCTTGAAGAACATCCCGAAGGTGATATCGAACTGAAAGGTGATTTCTACCGTGAAATGGATATGCAAATTATTGACACTGGCTATGGCTTGGAGCGTTTTTGCTGGGCTGCAGCTGGCACACCAACCATCTATGAGGCAATTTACCCCGAGACGGTTTCTTGGCTCAAAGAGATGGCAGGATTCTCTTCTATTACCTCTCAATGGCCCGAACTTGACTTGGATGCATTGCTCGGTGAAATGAGTCGCCTCAATGGGATTATGAACATTGAACCTGGTGTTGACGCTGATGAACTGCGTACAACTTTCTTACGCCGCTTGACCGAACGTGGTATTACCGTTACATCGGAACAATTCTCTGCAGTTACTGAACCGCTTTCGAAAATCTATGCCATTCCTGACCACCTTCATGCTTTGAGTAACATGCTCGGAGATGGATTGGTTCCTTCGAATGCCAAAGCCGGTTACCTTGCCCGAATGCTTGCTCGCCGAACCTTACGTCTTCGCGATGATTTAGGCCTCAGCATTTCACTTTCTGAACTTGCAGAACATCACATCTCGATCAACCTTGGTGGCCAAGCAATGAAACAAACTCATGACGGCCTTCTTGGAATTCTTCAACTTGAAGAAGAACGGTATGAAGAAATGATTCGTAAAGGTGGCAATGTCATTACGACTCAACTCAAAGGCATCCCAACTGATTCTGAATCGATTCCGGACGAGACCCTTTTCCAACTCAATGATTCTCATGGCTTAGCCCCTGATATGGTTGTCACTTTAGCAAAGAACGCCGGTTGGAAGAATGTCCGAATCCGTACAGGTTTCGCAGCAGAAATGGCCGACCGCCATGCTCGTATCGCTAAGCAGGCTGCCCAAACTGTCGAAGAGGTCCCTCTCGTTGAACAGATTCCACATTTGCCAGCTACGGTTGCCCTCTATTACGAAGATGTGCAACAACGAGAATTCGATGCCAGTGTTCTTGCGTGTTTGCTACTCATTGGAGACGACCTTCCATCCGGTGCAACACATGGAATTATTCTTGACAAAACCTGTTTCTACCCTGAAGGTGGTGGACAAGAAGGAGACTACGGGCGATTAGTTACGGACTCGACCCATCATCGTGTACTCGATACACGTAAGGTCGGGACACATGTTCTGCATTTGGTTGATGGTCCTTTCGAAACCGGTGATTTAGTTCATGGAAGTCTCGATTGGAATCGTCGAAAGCAATTGATGGACCACCACACCGCAGTGCACATTGTCGGTGGTGCTGCCCGTCGAATACTTGGACCTCATATCTATCAGGCTGGGGCAAATAAATCAGTTGAATCTGGTCGTCTTGACATCACTCATTTCAGTCGATTAAATCGGGATGACCTCGATGCCATCGAATCTTTGGCAAATGAAGTCCTAGGCCAAGTTCAACGTACAGAAAAAACCGAATTAAATCGAAAGGACGCCGATAAGAAATTTGGTTTTGATTTGTATCAAGGTGGAGCGCCTAAAGGTAATTCGATTCGTATTCTTCGTATTGCTGACCATGATATTCAGGCTTGTGGTGGTACACATCACGATGAGCCTGGTCAAATCGGGTCCATTCGAATTATTCGATCTGCTGCTGTCCAAGACGGCGTTGAACGCCTCCATATTGTGGCGGGACAAGCTGCGCTTAATTATGCTCGAAATCAAGATTCATTGTTGAGACAAGCGAGTGAAACATTTGGTATTCCATCGCATGAATTGCCAAAAGCATCTGAACGTTTTTACTCCGAATGGAAGGACCAGAGAAAGATAATTGAGCAACTTGAAGCAGAGATTGTTCGTTTGCGTACTGCTGGTGGCGGCTCGGATTCTTCTGAAATCGATGGTGTTCGTATCGCCATCATGGAAGTTACTGGCGATTTGAAGAAAATGACAAAAATGCTCAAAGAACTCACCCTCGACCCTTCAAAACCAACACTTGCCGTTCTTGGTTCCAAGGAAGGCGGTGGAAAGTTAATGGTGGCTGTGACTGAAAATACCATTGCCAGTGAACGGTATGATGCAGTTGTTTTACTCCGTGAAATTTCACACCACATCAAAGGCGGTGGAGGCGGTCGCCCAACACTCGCACAAGGTGGCGGCTCTCATCCTGAAGGACTCGATGATGCACTTGAAGCAGCACGCAAGAGTGTTGGAGCTTGATTAAAGCGTTCGTAACGCTTCTTTATCAAAATAAGACACAGCAATATTTCGCGCTTCATCTGGTGTGAACCATTTGACATCTGAAATTTCTTCTGTCTGCAATTTCAACGTCGTAATGTCACCGTTCCATGTTGACCGGTATGTGAACGAGACAAAGGAAATTCCTTCATCGGTGAATATTTTCTGTGTGATCAGTGGTTCATTCTGCTCTAATACAATGCTGAGCCCTATTTCCTCGAGTGTTTCTCGAACACAGCCAATACTCGGATGTTCATCATGGTCCATATAGCCACCTGGTAGTGTCCAAAATCCTCTAAAGTGTCCACGCTCAACTTTTCCAAGTAAGACCTGTCCAGCATCATTGCAAATCATGACTTTCGATACAAGACGATGAATCGACCGGTAGATCGCCTCTCGTGCTACTGGGTGGACCGAATTATCGGCAATCATTTCATCCTTCCACGCCCAGTGCTTTGGCCATTCAATGTTCGGATAGCCTTTGAGAACTCGGTACACAAGCGTACCAAATACGAGACGTGTTTCTCGAATAACCTTCCATTCGATTCCCAGGCGTTCGATTTCGACAACTGTTGGAAGTCGTAATATCGTCGTTTCGTCTTGGCGGCCTTGAATTGGGAGTTGTGGGCCATTCCCTTCTTGGTCAACCAGTAACACCTTCCCGTCGTGTTCAAGATGAACAACTTCCTCGGGATGCATGTTCATCGGTTCCCCCCATGTTTCATCAATGCTCGTATGATTGAATGTTCTAAAGAATGGCATTGTTCAAGTACATCCGCTCAATCGCTCACTCATGAACTTTGAACAACTCAACCAATCTGGCTGGGCCAAGACCTATTTGCTGGTAGACCCCGATACCCAAATGGCTGCATTGGTAGATCCTGTGTACGATTTCATGGACGAGTATCTCGCACTTATCGAGGCTCGTAATCTTACACTCCACTCCACCATTGCGACACATACCCATGCAGACCATATTTCCGCATGCTTTTCCCTTCGTGAACGAACCGGTTGCGAGTACGTGATGTGGAAAGACACTGCATGCATGAATGTCTCAAAGTATCTCCAAGAAGGAGAGACACTGATGCTTGGTTCAACTCCACTCAAAATCCATCATGTGCCTGGACATACCAATGACCATGTTCTCATTGAAACGCCGACACATTTGCTGACGGGAGATTTCCTTTTCACTGGCCAAGGTGGTGTCGGTCGAGATGATTTGCCGAGTGGTCGATTATTCTCTCACTGGGAGTCTCTGAAAAAACTCGAACTGCTTGATGGTGAACTTCTCGTTTGCACGGGTCATGACCCACCAGGTACTGTCATGCAAACACTCGATTGGAACCGTGCAAACAATCCAGTTCTCATGATGACTTCTTACGAAGAATTTGAAGCATGGCAAATCAGGGTAACCGCAGGTCTTGGTTCGGTATCAAAGATTAAAACGGCTCTTCCAGCAAATCTCTTCGCAGAAATTCCTGATGTTATTCCTTGGATGGGATGAGTATTCGCATCGGTGTGACGAATAGCACCCGATGAAAGCCCTTGATTGATTTTTATTGAGAGGATATTTCCTTTTCCTTGTAAAGAATGAAAATCCAAGTCGCAGCTAGTAATGTAGCGTTCGTAAACCAAAACCATGGGGTTGACCATCGGACCCCATCAAACATGAGGTCTGAAAACGGATGGAATACTGGAGTCGGGAAAAATCTGAGAGTGTGCGATGGTATATCTGTCAAAATATGAAAAAACCAAGGAGTCCAAAGTAATAATGCTTGTTTTCCAGGCGTATAGGTTGAGAGAAATAAATCCTGCATGAGTTTAGGAGTCCCCTTTTTCTCGAGGTAAAGCCAAGTTAATAGGCAACAAATTGTAACAATAATTGCGCTATGGCTCCATTGGTAAATCTCCCAAGAGAGTGGATGGAAGTCTGCAGTAACAGTACTATCATCAATCTCTGGTTTCTGGAATCCAGAAAATGCTCCAACAATCGAAGCTGGAATAAATGCTACTAAGTCAGGCAATACTCCCATTGGACCAGCCACTCTTGCTTTCACTTTTCCACGTGTAACTGCCATGCTCCATAGCCAGTGTGATATAACATCCATATCAACTCCTTTGAAGTTAGATTATTATTTTTATTGGTATAACAACTCTAGATTTCATGGCCACAATAGTAATTACTACTCAATGGGAAATACAGCCGAACTGGCCATGTGCATGCGGATCATTTAGCAACTCTCTGGATAAATACAGAGAGTAGGCAGTGTACTGGGGGACTGAACACCCATTGTATTCTCTCATAATGCCTTGAGGGGTTTGCAAGAACCCTTGCGATTTCGTGGAAATGATATATCGGTTATCTGTATCAACCCGTGAGAGACGGTGTGAATTTTTAGCCTACACAAGGAATTATGATTTTTTCCGATAAAGCAAAACAAGTGGAATACCGAAAAGAAACATCATAATTAAAATATCAGAATATTGAAGAATTTGATCAGACAATGCTAATTTGCTTCCGTAAGAGGTATAACTTTCTAAAGACCAATCATCACCATCAGTTGGTTGATGGTCTCCGTCAACAACATTGCCTGCTATGGTGAACCGTACATCTTCATCACTGTAAGGAGCTTTCCATTCGAGATCCCAAGTACGCTGATTCGCTCCAGAATGGTCATGCGTAATTTCACCGTTTTCGGTGATGTATGTTGCCGAATCTTTGGAAGAAAAATCTCCATCGGAGGCTTTCAGATTGAATCCTCCCATGTGACCTTGTTCTGCTTCTTGAGGGCCACCAGAAAGAATGATAGTTAATTCATATATTTCTCCATGCGAATAGTTATCTGGAATTCCGATGATTTCAACATAGGTCTCAACACCAGGATTCGATCCATGGCAGTTGCAACCCGTTTCAGAATATCCCTCAATTCCATGTGATGAACCAAATACCTCCATTGATGGAGCAATCAGAAGACTCGATAACAATATGATAAGTAATAGACGCAATGTAATCACCCCAATACTATTCTTCCTCTGAATGAATACTTTTGCGATTCTTAATGAGACCAATAATCAACCCAACCTCAGAAATTTTAGCAGTGATTCCGAGGTAATCTTCCAAAATATAGTGGATGTCATGGTTTGAAACAAAATATGCAATAAACATGAATAGAGATAGTGCTCCTAAGGAAAATTGAGCAATTCTTTCTCTCGTATCATTCATTTTTACCAGCATCGGAGAGGCGATAATGGCTAACACGCCACCTCCTCCAAGAAGCAAGATTCGATCATTAATTCCCAATAGAATGTGCACTAAACCAGTGAATAATGCAAGTGAAAAAATGGAAGGCGTAAATACTGATAATTTCTCAGAATATTTTGTTCGCAATATTAAGAACACAACTACAGAAATAGAAACTGAAATCAATAAAATTTGTATATTGCTCAAGACAGAAGTGGCTTCTGCTTCACCATGTGCAGAGGCAACAGATGCAGAATGAACAAAAATTGTCAACGAAAATAAAGAAATCATCACTCTATTATTCATTTTGAGCCTCTCCGGGGTGCGACCTTGTTCAAAATAAACTCAGGTTCTATCAACAAGGATGACCCGTTAATATTTAACTACTTTCAATTTTATTACCCCTCTGAACACCCACTGTACAGGCGTGTCATGAGAGGGTACCCATCCATGAGATGCCTATTGTATGGGTATTGGATGGGTTAGTCTCCGCCCCCCAGACCCATGTGATTCAACTTGAGGCTACCATTCGCTCCGCTCATGCCTTGCTCCAAGCAGGACTGAACCATTTGTGTTGAGCATTTGTAGTTTGGCTGGACTCTTGTGATGGGCACTTTTTTCTAACCCTACTGGCGAGATTTTTTAATTCCAAGCATTCATTAAAGTTTATACCACTTTAATACCACGCAATTTCATGGGGAAAAAGTTCATCTCAATCACAATGGTTTGCCTCATGGCATTGATGAGTATATCGTCCGCATCCTATTCTTTGAATCAGGAGACTCAGATTTCAGACTTATCTGAGCGCATTGAGGTCTCCAACGTCATTATGCCAATCGGTCAGCTGAACGTTGCTGGCTTCCAAGAAGGTTCAATTTATACGAATTCAACGCTCTCTTCTGGAGGCGACCACACCTGCGCAATCATCGACAACGGTTCAGTCTCGTGTTGGGGATTGGGTTCGAAAGGTCAACTTGGCAATGGTGAGATTTCAACTCAATATTCTCCAACATTGGTTACTGGCTTGGGAGTAGGGCGAACTGCTGTAGGTATCTCAGTAGGATACTCGCACTCGTGTGCAGTTCTCGATAACGGCGAGGTAGCATGTTGGGGCGAGAACAATGTGGGGCAACTTGGAAATGGTGGCAATTCTGACTCTTCAATCCCAACACTGACCAATAGCCTTGGAGTGGGGCGAACTGCTGTAGAAGTTTCAGCAGCAATGGCACATACCTGTGCCATCCTGGACGATGGATCAGTCGTTTGCTGGGGAAGTGGAAACTACGGTCAACTTGGTAATGGTGCTAATTATGATACGACTTCCCCTCTTCTCACAAGCGCACTTGGTTCAGGACAATCGGCTATTGCGCTCTCATCGGGCGGCTACCACAGTTGTGCTGTTCTTGACAACGGAGAAGTCGTCTGTTGGGGATTCGGAGGAAACGGTCAAATTGGTAATGGAGCGACATCAAATGTAAACACTCCTACACTTACCAACAGTTTCGGTTCCGGTCGAATCGCAGTTGGTATCACGACTGGAGAGTACTTTTCATGCGCCCTTCTCAATGATGGCTCAGTCGCATGCTGGGGCAATGGAGGTAACGGTCAAATCGGAAACGGTGGGACTTCTCAAGTCAATACTCCAACTCAAACAAGTGGTTTTGGCCAAGGGGTTACAGTAACTGCAATCTCTTCAGGAAATCGCTTTGTATGCGCCATCCTTGACAACACTGATATGGCCTGTTGGGGCTATGGTGGGGATGGCCAACTCGGTAATGGAAGTACTTCAGACCGAAGCGTTCCTACAAGCATTTACGGCTTTTCAAGTGGAGGAATACCTGTAGCCGTCTCCTCCGGTCTCAGCCATACATGTGCCATTCTTGATACGGGGGATATATCGTGTTGGGGAGCTGGAGTATACGGCCGTCTTGGCAATGGCGGCACCAATGATCGGGATGTACCCACACCGACTTCGCCGTTTTCCAGTACGCAAAAAACCGCCCTTTCAGAGCGTGATTCAGATGCTGATGGCATCCTCAATATTTTTGAAAACAGCATGTGCCAACCTGGCACTTATCAGCCTTCGAGTTCAAGCACAATGTGTGTAGATGCCGACCCTGGATACTTTGTCGCGCTAACTGGACAATCCTCTCAAACGCCTTGTCGAGTTGGTACTTTCCAACCGGATGCAGGTCAAACCTCCTGTGACGATGCTCAGCCCGGATATTATGTTGAATCTCAAGCACAAACCTCTCAACTTCCGTGTAATGTCGGCCGATACAATCCCGACTTTGCTGCCACCAGTATTCACGATTGCCAAGAAGCCGAACCCGGATATTACGTCGACTTACCAGCACAAGCAAGTACAATTCCATGTAATACAGGTACCTATCAGCCATTTGGCGGACAAGTCGCGTGTGATGATGCAGATGTAGGTCACTATGTCGCGATACCAGCTCAAACCGTTCAGCAAGCCTGCTTCGAAGGAACTTATCAGCCGTTGACTGGCCAAGAATCCTGCTTTGATGCAGACCCAGGACATTTTGTTAATCAGACGGGTCAAACGATTCAAACGCCCTGCAGTGCTGGGCAATTCAACACCAACAGCGGTTCATCACTAGCATCAGATTGTACCGATGCACTGCCTGGCCATTACGTCAGTCAAACGGGCCAATCCAGCCAGACACCGTGTGATTATGGCACGTATAACCCCGATTCAGGTTCTTCTACGCAAGCCGATTGTAGACTTGCAGACCCTGGGCATTTCGTCAACCAAATCGGGCAAGCGGACCAAACGCCCTGCCCAGTTGGCACATACTCAGCAAGCATTGGTTCGACCTCTTCATTTGACTGCGAATATGTTGACGCAGGTTACTATGGAGACCAAACTGGCTTAGCAAGTCAAATTCCTTGCTCTCCAGGAACTTATCAGGAACTCACCGGGCAGTCTGAATGTGAATTATCTGACCCAGGGTTCAGTGTGGAATTACCAGCCCAGGTCTCCCAGAATCCTTGTATTGAAGGAACCTATCAACCTCTTGCTGGACAGTCTTTTTGCTTACAAGCAGATGCTGGACACTTCGTGGACAGCCCTCAACAAACAACGCAACAGAGTTGTTTGCCGGGAACTTATCAAGTGCGAACTGGACAGGGGTCTTGTGACGATGCAGACCCCGGTCACTATGTTGACCAATCGAGTCAATCCCAACAAATCGCTTGCGAAAGCGGAACGTATAATCCTCTGTCCGGTTCGTCGAATTCCTCTGCGTGTAAAGCGGCTGATGGCGGACATTATGTTGACCAAGACGGTCAAAGTAGCCAACTTGAATGTCGAGCGGGTTCTTCTCAAAATGTGACAGGTCAAACTTCCTGTATCGATGCGGAAATTGGATTTTATGTGCCAGTAAATGCTTCTCTTGAACAGATTGCATGTCCTTACCAAACCTCCACCATAGCAACCGGTTCTACGATGGCCAGTGATTGTCTGATTGATACAGATGGGGATATGACTCCAGATGAAACAGATCCTGATGATGACAATGATGGTACCTCGGATTTGGATGATGCCTTCCCACTGGACGAAGATGAAGACAAGGATTCAGATGGCGATGGAAGAGGCGACAATATGCAAGCTGTCGCTGAAGCCGAGCAAATGCGGATGATTCTCATCGCTGGTGTGTTCTTGCTCATCATCACCTCAGTCATTGTGATTTTCATGATGAGGTCACGACGGGAAGACGATGATGGTGATTGGTTCAAAGAGGAATATGCGTTTGATGATTTTGACGCAGAACCTGACCGACCTTCACAATCTCCACCGAGTTCTCCTTCAAGTCAACCGTCTACAACACCTCCGGTGAAGCAGCTGAACTATGTTGCTACTTGGCAAGAATTGCCGAAGGGTGAATGGCTTGAGAACGACGAGAATGATACTAATTGGTATAAGACCGAAGATGGGACGTTTTGGTATTCCAAAGACGACGGGTTCCACGTTTGGGAAGATGAAAAGTGAACAACTCCTTGCTTTCCGTAAAGCTTGGGAGACCGCTCATATGCGCTCAACCATTTGTGTTGAGCATTTGTAGTTTGGCTGGGTTCTTGTAAGTCGAAACCCATGTCGTCTGGAAAAACAGGTGGAACCCTTTGTACCCCCTTGCGTGAGAAAGTCACGCGTGGGTACGGACGCGACAGGCGCCTCACGCGTGGGTGTACAATGGGGAACAATGCCTTAATCTCGCTCATTTGTGTGAACGTTGACGCTGACGGCGTTCGAGGAAAAAATCAAAGTCGATTGAAACTTCCATCGCCCATCATTTGCCAGCGCACACCATCTGCTTGAACGTACACCGTTTGTCCGGTTGACTGATCATACGTACCACC
>Ga0209192_10003655_pt1 | contig 10202 bp, 19 predicted proteins | sample ArcticOcean_MG_C_11_FD_187433 | JGI IMG/M metagenome (GOLD analysis project Ga0209192, IMG submission 187433) | Marine microbial communities from western Arctic Ocean - ArcticOcean_MG_CB2_154 (SPAdes) (version 2) | ecosystem: Environmental > Aquatic > Marine > Oceanic | place: Arctic Ocean...
AAGGTTTACCACGCATTTTATCTAATACTGGGGTAATATCTTCTCCTTTAATTAATCTCTTAACAGCGATACCACCCTGGATTACCTCAGCGTTTATCTCATCAACTGGTAAATCATCACTGATATTAATTGCATCAGGATTAACTTGTTCAATATAATCATTAATCTTATTCCCTACTAATCTAGGAAATGCAATAATACAAACATCCGGATGATGGGCTCTGATTACATCAACAATCACTTTTGTTGGGCTGATTACAAATTCCTGGAAATCCTCTTCTGGGATATCTCCTGCATGACTATCAAAGATTTGTATAGTGTCACAACCAGCAACAATTTGAGCTTCCAAATGGCTAATGATATATGGTATCAAACCTTGTACTACTTCCAATTTCTTATCACCGTGACACATATATTTGCATAGTGTCCAAGGCGCAGCTGCAAACCCAATTAGTGATTTACTTTCATCAAGCTCTTCTCTTACTCTACAAATCGCGTCATAAACAGGTTCGCAGTTTTTTAGAAAATCTTGTGGAGTTACCTCTAAAAATTTCTTATCATAAGGACCTAATACTGGCCCTGGCACATAGTCAAGTTCTTGTCCTAGTGCATGATTAATAACCAATATATCAGAAAAGATAATAGCACAATCCATATCCATATCTTTAATAGGTTGCATTGTAATTTCTGCAGCCTTCCAAGGGGTCATTGCCATATCTAAAAAGCCTTTGCTTTTTTCCTTCATCGCCATATATTCTGGCATATATCTTCCTGCTTGTCTCATTAACCATACAGGATATAAATTTGTTTCTTTGTCTTTAATTGTTCTTTGTAATAATGTTTTCATAATTAATTATACTCTTATATCTACCCTAGTTCCTATTCTGGAATTTCTATATCCGTATTTCCTGAATATATAATATCCGTAATTTTTAACACTCACTGCTGCACTACCGATACAGAGCAACCACCTGCAGTAACACAATACTGAGTTAAAGTATATGTTTGGGATGGTCCGCCAGTTTGATTCATATATAAATTAGTAGGAGCTGTACCGTCAAGATCAATCGTTGCAGTATGAGCTCCATAATGTTGATGTACACTTACAGTATTATCATCGTTATTAATAGTTAAATCTAAATTCTTTTCTCCGCTTCCTGCTTGCGTGAACCATACCTGATTATTATTACTATTAATATCTATTGTGAGATTATGATCTGGGTTAGCGGTTCCTGCTTTCTGTCCACCACGAAGCCAATTGTCATCACCGGTTATATTGATTTCCATTTCATGGCCGGCATCTTCGTGAGTATCTCTAGAACATTCCGTTGATGAAGCATAATAAAATTTACACCCTTGGCCAACATCTACTCCATTGTTATCACCGTCAATATCAATCCATATTTTATTATAGTTACCGCTAGTAGTATTATTCCATTGTTCTACTACAACTTGATTATTGTCTCCACTCACTCCTTGCGATAACCTTAATACTTGGTTTCTTACTCCTTGTTGAGACATTGCAGTATCTAGATATACACCACTGAATACGGTATTAATAACATTGCCATTTCCTTCTTGATCGAATTCTAATAGCAGGTTATCACCAGTCTGTTCTATGGTAATAATATTGTCATCTGAAAAAGCAAAAGGTGCGATAATCATGGCACCTACAAATACGCCCATCGCGAACCAGGTACCTAAATCTCTGCCTGTCCAAATATGTGGGCCGACAGATTTACGGAACATCTCCCAAGCTCTTTCTTCATTTTTATCTTTGTATTTCATATTATTATTTATCCACCTTGCTTAAGTATGTAAAGTGAGTCGTCTCCACCATTTAATAGAATTGTTCCTTGATAACCATCAACGTCGGTAACAATTGAGGCTGAGGCGTCAACTGCTACTGAAATATTAATAGAACCATTTACCATTCTAAGGAAATATATTTTTCCTTCTGATTCATATATGTTATATTGGGAATCTGAATTGAGTCCAAATGAAGCACCTTTCAATTCGGCACCTAATGATGAGCCACTGATAGCGGAGTCATCCAAAGAAGCTGTAGTTCGGACCAATTCCTCAACCACATCTAACATATCCACAAGGAAATCAACATCTAAGAAATCAATGTCGAGCTCAGTAAATTCCAAGGCATCATCTTCAAGATAATCAATATCCAAACCATCGAACTCTAAGAAATCAATATCAAGTAATCCTTGATCGTCGTTTGCTTCATCAGCTAATTGTTCGTCTAATGCTTGTTTGACCTCTGGTGGGGGTGATACAATAAACATATTATCAATCATAGAGGTGGTAATACCATTCATTGTAATTTGCTGCGTTGGTGGCGTATCTAATGACGATACCATGGTCGCTGCAAAGACCTCATTTAAAACTATTGTGCCACCAAGATTGGATACTGTTATTTCACCAGAAGAGTTTCCGAATTCATCAGGTAGCAAAATGACGAGAGATCTTCCTAATTCGTCTATTGTTGTTGTAAAATCTGTTCCACGAACTGCGATTGAGGCCGTGGGAGTTTGAATGTCAATATTACTTTTATTAACCATTCCTAATCGTCCTGAAGCAAATCGTGCTGTACCCATAGCCATTCTCATAGCCATTTTTGATTTACTTGGATCGGGGTCGTAGTATACTTTGTCTATGTATACCTTAGTGTTTTCTGTGAGTGATAATTCTGCTTCATCCAAGAACTGAATGAGCATACGGCCATTACTTGTCTCCGCCGTATCGTTAAGTTGAATGGCCGGAATGTTTTGAAGGTCTAGGATTTCTCCTGCTTCTCTTACAATCTGGCCATTACCCTTGTGCTCGACAATTTCACCTATTGGACTGCCAATAACATTTCCAACCAATGCTATTGGCAAAGCCAACAAGATGAGATTAACTGTCGCTTGAGCTATCTTTCTGATTAATTTGAATCGTAGCATTTTCTGAGTTCACATCTAGTGTAATAATTCCATTACAAGTTGTTATACCAGTAGCACACGTACCACTCATTTGGATAATATCAATATCCGCTGATGAGCCATCATGTGTCAAATTAATTTCATGCTCTCCACCATCCTTCTGTAATGTATTAATGTTATTTGAACCACCTGTAATATCAAAATTCCAGATAGCATCATCGACATCAATGTCTACATCAAAAATATTACTTGAACCTATTAATGTCAAGTCCATATCCAATCTCTCAGCACTTGCGTTATAACCTTGGTCAAAGTCCATAGTATTTGAATCGCCTGTAATATCAACATCTATTGTTGAACTATCAGCCGAACCAACATATCCTATGTCCCAATCCCAAACATTACTATCGCCTGTGAAAAGCAAATTGTAAGTAGAGCTATCTGACACTAATAAACCATAAAGTAAATTTGAATTACCTATTTGGTCTATATCGAAATTTAAACTACTGCCAGTAATACTCATTGCTGATGATGAGCTTGAAAAGTCATCTCCACCAATTTTGTTACCGTATCCATACTGGTCAATATACACTGTAAAAGTGTCACCAGTTTGAGCAATATTAATTTCATTGTCGTCAGTAGCCTGAGCAAACAATACATTATTGAAAGATAACAAACATAACAAAGTTAGGCCTAAATTTAGTTTAGTCATTTTCTTCCTCTTTATTTTTATCCGAGTCATGCAAGTCATTTGTTTCAGCACGGTCTCGCTGATGTGGATGCCTATGCCCCTCGTCTATTGTCCAGAAACCTCTATCGTGTCCCTGGTATACTATTTCCAGCACTGCAGCTTCAATAGCTGTTCGTACTGCATACGTCACCGATTCATTATTTCCCACTCCGTCCTCATACTCAATCAATTGAGTTGCCTGGTCCACAAATCGGAAAACGTCTCCTCCAGAACCATAGCTCAAAATTGTTTTTTTCGTTTGGACATTCAATAATATTTCACCAGTTAACACAGAAACGGCACGGATTGAAACTGTAACTAAATCTTGTCTATACTGTCTAGTTATTCCTATACCTAATGTTCTTGCTCCTCTACCACCTGTTTTTATATTTGTATCGTAACCTATAATACCACCTTCCATTATCATTCCGGCGAATAACAATGGACCGACACCAGGGCTTTCTTCATTCAATTTCTTGGCAGCTTCATCTCTACCCGAACGAATAATTTGTCTTTCCCTAACAAGAGCGTCGATGTTCTGCCTTTCAACTACCCTAAACCAAGTGCCACCACCTGCTGTTTTCAAGGCGTCTATTAATAATTCTGTTCCTCCTTGTGTTACTGCAGTGGAGAAACTTTGGCCAGTTTGAGAATCTTTTCTCTGGCCAGTTTTATCTTGAAAACTATATACTGCAACCACTGGCTTATTCTTTGCTGGTGGTAACTCTAATAATTCTATATAAGATGGTAATTTAACTACCGATGGTCTTTCAGCACAAATCAAGCCCTGTCCAAAGAACTTTCTTGTGCCCTGATAAACCATGTCACCTATATATTTTTCTTCTGACCAGTCATCCCACTTACCATTTTCATAAGAACATTGACCTGGATCATCGCTCCATACTGGAATTTGTGAAAACGAAGCACAACTCGTGAGGAAGATTGCTAGTACACTAACCGCCGTCAGCCGTATCATCGCCACCCCCAAAGTTACCACTTCCAATAGGTATTTCAATGACTGTTGTTGTGCCATCGTCACCTATAATGGTCATTTTAATAAATTCGGTTCCATCTTCATTTGTAATGACTTCATAAGTTACAGTTGAGCCTTCTAAAACAAAAGACCCAAATCTAACGGGATTGTCATTACTGAACATATTATCAACAAGCTGTTTTGCCAATTGAGCATATATTCTACTTTCTAAATTTCTAATAAATTTTGATAACGTCGAGTTATCCAATTCTCTTTGCGCTGCTCTTTCTGCTGCTTCCATTGCGTCTTTAATTGTCTTTTTTCTGCTGTGTTCTTGGTTTTCAATAGTTAAATAATGTGCACCAGTTCCAATACCACTGAAACTAGGATTTTTAAATTTTTGTACTATGGGTTCTGCAATTACAACCTGAGCAATAAAAAACAAAATTATAAGAGTTATCCCTAATGTAGTACCATTAATCTTCATCTTTAATTTCCTTTCGTATAGATTCTTTTAGCTCTGAAACTTCTTTTAATTTTAATACAACATCTACTTTCTGCTGGAGCCTAATCAGGTCTTGGTCCAGCATTCTCATCCTATCAATCACCTTAATCAATTGCATGTGCTGTTTATCTATTTCTGGTTGAATTTCTTCATTGATAAACTTCCACACAAAAAACACGAAATAGCCCAGACCGACAACCATAATTGTTGGAAATCCGTATTCTGATACTAATTGTGCTATATCCATAAGTCTATAGATTAAGGTCTAGTTGGTGTGGCCCTTTTCTTTTAAAAAACATACAACCGAACTGGTCTAATTCCAATACAAATTCGTCACCTACATCTAAAGGTGTTTTGTCTATTTTCACTTGGCTGTGTGGCTCGAGTTCACTATCAACATCACTTAGTAATAAACCATTCTTATCAATATCAAACTTGTAGCCTACGTGCATTACCATCAATCTCTCCTTACATCAATTCTACCATCTTCAATGAAATTTTCTGCCCGAGCTATTCTTTCGATATCTGGATTCAGACCTAAAGCACTGCTCACGAGAAGGTCAATTTTGACCATTTCATTGCTCATTGTCCGTGCTCTATTCTCTAAAGCTTCACAGAACATTGTTAGGGTCTTTATATTTTGTACAATACCTTCAAAAATCTGTTTGATGATAATAAAAATAAAGAAGCCCATAGTCAACGCGCCAGCAATTGGAAGACCGACATCACTAATGAGTTGAAATATATCTTCCATGCGTACCTTTATTGTGTGAGAATAACCACTTCAGAGTTATTTATACAAATTAATTCAACTAATTTGCAACTAAGTGTTGACATTAACAAGCAATTGTGTTATAATATACCTATATTATGACGAAAACAAGGAACCACACTATGAATACGAAATTTAACAAAGAAGACTTTACTTGGGACGGAATGTACTTAATGTATCGTGGAGATTTTAATGGATCTCAGAAGATGCTTGATGTCAATCCTAACGCTCATCCTTCATGGAAAGGTATGAATAAACCTGCATTTGTTGCTCGGTTCAAATATGGTTATAAACCTTGGAAAGCTTGGGTCAATTTCTTAGTGAAAAATGCTACTGTTGAAAAATACATGGAACTTGCTCAACATGACAATAAGTACTTCTCTGAGAGGTACGGTTACGAGACATGTGGCTCACCATCAGCTGCAATGGAACAACTTGGTTATAAGGGGAAGAAATAATGTTGACATTAATTGGCGCATCTATAAACACATCTAGATCAGGCTTGCACTATGTAAGCTTCTCTGATGGTACTTCGTTCATCGCTGAAGCACAAACATATTCTATTCTCCCAGGATTCTACTGGGAAATGACGAATCATATGCCTTTAGAGCGGTATGAAAATAAATCAAAATAATTGCAGAAAAGTGTTGACATTAACAAGCAATTGTGGTATAATGGTTGTATATTAAATAGGAAAAGGAAAAATATGTTTTATCAAACCCAACAAGATCCAAGTAAAATTGTTAGCTCTGTCAGATCAGGCTACGCAAATCTACACATGAACGATGGTGAAAGCATTCCGATGTCATCACTTGAAGCAATGTGGTTTGGACATGAGGAAAACATCGATCAACCTCTCGGCCAAGAATACCCGGTAGGTACGAATAAGGAACATTACAAACTAATGGTTCTTCGTGCGATCGAATCTATCAATAATCGAATGGAAAGTAACTATCAGACATCTGATATTTCATATGCTTCTCATTCATTTCCTGCAACTGCTTAAGAGGATATAATATGTCATTATCAAAATCAGATCTAAAAAAATTGAATACTCTATTGGATAAAATGGAGACTTCAGAAGACTACAAAAATGTAGTTACAGCTGTTAAAGCTGCTTACAACTGGATGGGAGCAAAAAGTAAGGCTGCTTTCTATGTTGGTCAAAAGGTTTCATTCACTAGTAAAAAAGGCTACGTGGTAACTGGAACACTTATTAAAAAGAATCCAAAATACCAACATGTCAAAGATGAACAAGGTATCTGGAGAGTTCCGGCTTCTATGCTGACAGCTGCCTAATGAGTAAGAAACAAAGACAACAACTATTTGACGGGTGCGCTTCATCTGTCAAATGGTTCGCAACTATTTTACTTGCATTCGGATTAAGTATGCAATTATCAACTGGTGCTAGTGACGATATTGTTATTGCCAGTTTAGGATTATGTTTTACAGGCATTGTACTGTTTATTGTATACAGCATTATGGCACACGATAGGTCGATTATGTTATTAAGCACAATCGGATTTGCAATCGTGGTTGGAGCACTACTCGATACAGAGAGCGCAAGATTACTTGTGCCCGAGTTAGCCTTATATGAAGAAGAAGGATTCTTTACCAAGTACGGTAAAATAATTATTACTGTATTAAAGGAATTTGCATAATAATGGTTGACATTTATAGCTTGTTGTGTTATAATAACAACCATATTGAGAGATAATTTATGAATATTTTTGTAACAGATTTGGACCCGGTAATATCAGCCCAAAACTTGTGCGATAAACATGTACCTAAGATGATTGTAGAATCAGGTCAAATGTTATCTACAGCTCACCGTATGCTTGACGGAATCCCAGAGCGTAGACCGAGCAAATCTGGCAAAACAATACAACAATATTATACATTTGGTGACAGTCGAGATGAACTCTATTACGCGGCTGTGCACAAGTATCACCCATGCACAACATGGACCCTACAAAGCAAACAGAATTACGAGTGGCACTACAAACATTTTGTAGCAATGGCAAACGAATACGAATACAGACGTAACCGTGTCCATGCCACTTACAGGAAACTTGGAAATCTTTTGGCAAATACCCCAAAGAATATTCCCAATAAAGGACTCACTGAGTTCGCACAGGCTATGAGCCACTACCCTACTTGTAAGGTAGAAGGTGACCCTGTGCAGGCTTACAGGAACTATTACCACGAAGCAAAACCCTTTGCTAAATGGGAATGGAAACGTCCAGCGCCAAATTGGTGGACTGGGTACACGGGAGTTCAGGTTTCAGCCTGATAAGTATATAAATAACAATTAGGAGTAATTTTGTATGTCTGATGAATTTAAAAAATCTGCGGAAGGTGTCGAGGAACAGTTAATGGAGGATGTCCGCAAGGGACGACTTCGTAAAACTCAGCTGATTGAAGCTTGTTTTCAATATATGACCGACGACCAAATCTTTAGGATGGCCATCGATGAAGGCTTTTTAAGTGCTATCCCAGATGATGAACGAGAAGATAGAATTCATTATGGAGACTTATCTGCTGGTGAAAAGATCATTGAAAAGATCTTACAAAGACATGGGGGTGACTGATGGATTTTCTCATGCTTTTAGTTACAGCATTGGTTTATACATGTTTTGGTTTTTATTTGGGTTGGTCTGCACAAAGGCAGGTGATTATCACCGAAACAATTGATGAGTTAATCAGAACTGGGTTTATCAAAACCAAAGGATCCGGCGACGATATGGAAATTCTGCCGTATGACGAAAATAACTGATTTTACTCTACTCCAAGTTACTGAAATAAATCCCGTATCATTCGACCGAACCAATAAAGGTTTACTTCGTGCGCGTGAGATTAAAGCCTTACTTGAAAAAAATGAAAAGTTGGGTATTGGTACAATTATTAAAGCTCCAGGTGACGACGCTGATTTAATGAACCAATTTCTGGAAATTTATGCTTAAAAGGGGTTGACAAGCGACACAAAGTATTATATAATGGTTACTTATGAATAGGAATTTATATTATGTTTGATAAGGATTTTGAATCCGTACCATATACCTTTTGGGAAACCTTAGGTCAGTATGTATACGGGTACAAAGAGAATGATGAATTTGTCTATATCGGAAAGGGAAACGGTAATCGTGCGCTGTCACATATCGACTCTAAAGAATACGATACAGACAACCTCTACATCATTGCAAAAAACCTTGAAAAATTCAAAACCGAAAAGAAAGATGTTCAGTCTTTCCTTCTAGAATCTTTTCTTATTTCAAAAAATAATCCACGCGATAACTCTGTCGCTGGGCACTATAAGGAGTGTTTTATTATGGCAAAGTTTAGCGAACTTTTTGAAGAGTTTAAAAAAGACCAACACGATAATTTTGAGGCTATGCCTGAATGGTATACCAATAATTATGAGAAATTTGCTGGTCGTTTAAATGTTATTGTAATTAAAAGTGGAAACCACTTAATGGAGTTTAGTACTCGTCAGCAAATGCAACCGACCATTGGTATTAATACCGAAGGCGATGTAAGTTTAACTGTTGCTGTACATTGTAGAGATGAACAACTCCAGATGAGATTAAAACAGCTAGAACAATTCTGTGCTGCATTTGAAATCGACCAAGACAAACTTACAAAAACTGGCGCAAGGGAAATTTATTCGATTGATGATGGTAATATGACTGCTGATTTGGCATTTAATTTTATCAATGATTTCTATTCTTAATCCGGTCTAAATAAAAATATGGCATTTAATAAAGTTGACAGCTTAGAAGAATTACAAAAGGAATGGCGAAATCCTTATATCCAATGGTATGCAGCTGGCATGCCTTCCTTTATTTCTCAAAATGGAGAACCTTGGAAACAACTTATTTTAAAATTTCGTTCAAAAGAAGACCGAGCTTATTTTGGTGAGGCTATGGGTTATAAAGTCACAGATAAAACAAACGTTGTCTGGTACCCACATAAAGATTCAGAAAAAAATATGATGAGTAGATACATTGAAGACTAATCGCTATCCAATTTATATTATTAGTAAAGGACGCTGGGAAAGCCGATACACTCCTAAGGCATTGGAAAGACTAGGTGTTCCTTATTTTGTAGCTGTAGAGCCACAAGAATATGATAGTTATAAAGAAGTAATTGGACCTCTAGGAAAAGTACTTAAACTCCCATTCAGTAATCATGGTAAAGGTTCCGGCCCTGCTCGGAATTGGTGCTGGGAACATTCTCAGGCAAATGGTTTCAAACGACATTGGTTAATGGACGATAACATATCCGAATTT
>Ga0209192_10003657_pt1 | contig 10200 bp, 13 predicted proteins | sample ArcticOcean_MG_C_11_FD_187433 | JGI IMG/M metagenome (GOLD analysis project Ga0209192, IMG submission 187433) | Marine microbial communities from western Arctic Ocean - ArcticOcean_MG_CB2_154 (SPAdes) (version 2) | ecosystem: Environmental > Aquatic > Marine > Oceanic | place: Arctic Ocean...
TCATATCATCTCGGTATGTATAGTTAATAAAGTTTGGTCTAAAGGATAAGTGATTTGCAATCTTTAAAAAGCACTCACCTATATAATTAGTAACATCAGGTTTCGTCTTACCTTTTTCTTCTGCCAATACACACCTTTCTTTGTATTCTATCATCGCTTCTAAAAACTTCTTATTATCCACATAATGAGGTTTTATTTTTGGCTTTTTTAGTTTCTGTGTTTTTTCCATAATTCACCCTTTCTGTATATCATTATACTACACTTTTTAGCTAATGTCAAGGCCTAAAGTAATTTATTTTTAAGCTTGACAGTTTGAGGAATGTGTGTATAATAGACTATGTAGTCTTTTCAGGATAGGAGCTAAGCTCTAATGAAGCGTCTTACTAGTAACCTTATGACCATTAAACATCTCATCAATTTCATTCTCTTTCTCAATTAGTTCTTCTCTATCCATATCTTCAGCAACCTGCATTATGTGTTCCATTTCTTCAGGAGATAGTGGTGCTTTCTCAAGCTTCTTTTTTACTTTACTTTTTATAACTTCATAATAATGTGCTAACTCTTGAGAGCATAATGTTATGACCATTATCTTTTCTCTTGAAATATTAAAAGATGTTTCACTACAGAATGGTATCCATGGTGTCAATGTTGAATCTTCTTTTACACCATAGTCGGTCATACGATTAACTGTTGCTAATTGCAAAGCATTATCAATTCGTAAGAAGTTTCCCTCTACAGTAATTGACCCTACTAACAAAGTACCATCGGTTAATTTAACCATACGATAATCTGTTAGGTGTGTTGGCTCATGTTTTAATTTGATATCTATATCCATACTACTATTTATCTATTCTTTCAAGTCGATATTATGAATTTCATACTCAAACTCTTCCTCAGTATAAATGTTTATTCTTTCTTGAAAATGTTTTAGTGTAAAGTTTTCTTTAGACTTATAAGTTAAGTCATCTGATATATCATATAGTGTAGCATTAATTTTATTATCACCTAATCGTAAGCCACGACCAATAGATTGTAGATTTCTTATTCTACTTTTAGAAGGACTTGCAAAGATTATATTGTGTAGATTTTTAATATTAATACCAGTAGAAAATGTTCCATAACTTGCAACAATAATAGCATCATTCTCATTCTCTACAATTGCTCTTGCCTTTTCTCTTTCTTCTGTTTCAACACCACCAAATATATAAAATATCTTACGACCTTCGGCTGCCTTCTCTTGTATTATCTGATGTAGATTTTTACCATGTTTTTCAACTAACTGAAATAAGACTAAAGTATTACCTTTGAGTTTAAGTGCTAGATTGCGAATAAATGTTTGTCTTGATTTACTTGTAACGAGATAATCTATTTCATCTTGATACTTACCACTGGCAACCATCTTAGAGTTTGCTTCAGTATGTTTGAGTATTAAACATCTTACAACTAGGTTACTTAACTGTTGTTTGTCCATTAGTTTTTTTGTTGATGTAACTTTATTAACAGCGCCAAACAATCCTTCTAATACAAGTTTATGAGTATGAGCGCCATCAAGTGTACCTGTCAGACCAATACGATATTTACAATCAGATAGTTTGGTCATGATTTCAGTTAGTGATTTAGATTTAAATAAATGAGCCTCATCACCAAACACTACACCAAACTGCTCAAAGTATTCTTTTGGCAACTTGTATAAACTCTGCCATGTTGATATGAGAACTTTTTTGGTTGTCTGATTAGAATAACCACTATATAATCTATGACAATTTTTTTCTACATTCCAACCATACGATTTAAAATCGGTATACATTTGTTCTACTAATGATGTTGTAGGTACAATTAACAGACACCTGTTGTTTTCTTCTTCTTTGATTAGGTGTGAATAGTATCTTATCAGAGCATAGATGATGAAAGACTTACCTGAAGCTGTAGGACTCAGTAGGAGTGCCCTATTGAACTTTAAACTATGATATATAGCGTCTATTTGATAATCTCTTGCCTCAAACGATTGACCTAAACTATTAGAAAACTTTGTAACGATATCTCTATCTACCTTATTGTCAACATCAACACCTTTACCTGGCACAATATAGTAACCACGCTCTTCTGCAAATGCTTTAATGTAAGGAAATAATCCAAAGTATATTTCTTTGGTCTTTTGTGAAAATAGTCTTATCTTACCATCCCACATTCTGTTACGAAATGCAGGCATAAATTTATAACCGGGAACATAAAAGGTAAAAAATTCTGATATCTCTCGTTGAACACTTGGGTCGGCATCAACAGTAATATATACTTCATCTTTTTTCTCTATTATGAGAGTTTCCATAAACTAAAGTATCCATGTCATTATACTATATCTTTTTCCTTTAGTAACCTCTTTTACTTCATGAGGAAACATAAAGTTAGAAGGAAAAACTATAGCAGAGCCTTGTACTTTTTCGATATACTTTTCACCACATAACACAAAATCACCACCCTCATAATCATCATTTAAAAATATCAATGATGTAAGATGTGGGTAACCTTGTTTCTGCCCATGACTATGATGTATGCTATCAATATGGCTTTTCATAAAACCACCTTGACCATATCGGTTCAATCTATAGTCTGTATATTCAGTTGATTTAATAGTATCGTGAAAGTGTGTATAATCATCTACACAATACTTAAATGTCTTTTCTATATCTTTACAGTAAGGTAAAGGTTTGCCAATCCAATATTCTTCCATTGATACCTGAGATGTTCCAGTATTTTTATTTGCTGTTGAAAATGTAGATTGTTTCCACGAAGGAACTATGTCGTAGTGTTTTATAATTTTATTACAAGTTTCACTATCCATTGCATCTGGATAATAAAATATGTAATCAGAAAGTTGCTGATTGGAATTCATGGTGTTCTCCTAGTTGTCCTTTTATTTGAATATTCCACGCTATACTTATGCGCTTATTTTTAGACTTATTTTGTTGAACCCAATGTGGTAACCAAGATGGAAAAATTATAGCTCTATTTTGTTTAGAGGCATAAGTTAATAAACTTGCATTATCTAATGTCACTTCTTTTTTTCTAGGTACAAGTACATCTGCTGCTGGTCTAGGATCATGAAATGTTATCCCAGCACCTTTATCAGAATGTAAATAATAAGTACCACTTAAAAAATTGTTGGAGTGTGTATGTGCTTGATGATTCTCACCCTCTCTTAACACATTTGCCCACATATCGGTTATTATAATATCGTCTACCTTGTAGTCTAATTGTTTTAGTATTGAATGACTTGTAGCCATAACTAAGTCAACAAAAGATTTAAACTCTTTTTGCTTATGTAAGTTTGCTGATTTAGTTTGCCAGTTATTATCGTAATCTCTTTTTGTCCATAACTCTGAAATATACTTCTTCATAGAGTCTGTATTATTTTTATAGAAATCATCCAAAACAAATAAGTTAGTGTAAAATATTTTTTGATGATCCATTAGATTGCACCACTAGTGAATTTCTTCCATTCAATAGCGTTCTTAATTAAAAATGTTCGATTGTTTATACTTCGCAATACTTGTTCAAGATACTTAACTACTTGATTAAGATATGCTGTCTTTTGATCCGCTCGTTGTAAATCTTCATCTGAGTCCATATAGATGTGAACATCAGATTTAAGTATCTTCAGGTCAAATGGTTTTTCTTTATATACACTAGGGTCTGATTTGCCTGTGTAATATTCCCACTTCTGCCTAACAAGAGCTTTGTGTTCGTATTCTGCTTTCTTTAATAATAAAGAAAACTTATTAAAATGTTGTAGATATTTATTGTGCAATAAAGGTATACGAATTGATTCCGTATCTAGTTCTGTATCATCTAGTTTAAAATCTTTATCGACCGCTTGTTGTAATTCTTCTAAATTCATAATATAACCATTATATCACCTTTTCGGTGTTTTGTCAAGGCTTAAGTAGTAGAAATCTGTACTATATCGTAATACATATATCCAAAACTTACAGCCGCTTGTAAGTAATCAACATCACTTAATTTAACATCATATGATAATCCACCAAGACTTGTTGGATAAACATTCTGAAATCGTATCTCTGTTTTAGGAATATTCTTACTGTTTAAAATTGTTAATGTAGCATCCGAATATATAGCACCTTCTGCTAAAGGTGATGGATGTGCAAGACCTGGCACAGAAGCGCCTGCCGTTGAACCTGGAAACCTATCTGAACTAGCAGCTTGCAAGGTTGCAAACTGAGTATGATTTTGTGGAAAACCTATTCCTATTATCCAATCATGTATCTCTTTATAATTGTTTAAATTTTCATCTACAAGAAAAGATATAGACAACTCCGAGTATGTAACTTTATCGCCTGGTATTGATATGTCTTTTAGTGGTGTTGCTAATGATGCCTCACCTAAACCGATACCTGGAACATTTGCTGTTTGACAAGCAAACTCTACTTCTGGTAATTTTGAACATTTAAACCTAAATTGAATAGGACTTGCATAGTCTATAATAGACGGCTGTCTAAGGTTTACATTTGTTTCTGTCATACTACTATTTATAAGGGGGGAAATACCCCCCTTTACTATTCAATTGTTATTTTGGTAAAGTACCTTCTATACCTTGAACATAAAAATTCATACCTGCAAGTAGACCATCATCTGCTACTTGTCCTTCTGGTATTACTAATTCACCCTCTTGATTATAGATTGGTCCCTCAAAAGAATGAATCTTACCATCTCTCAAATCGTTCTCTAATGCGATTGCTTCAAATTTAGTTTCAGGTGACATATTAGTATATTTTGCCATCTTCACCATATCTTTATCTAATCCCCACCATGTGTCTGTACTTTTCCAAGTACCATCTGCAACAGCTTTTGCTCTTGCAACATAATAAGAACCCCAATCATCAATGATTGCTGTCAGTTGAGCATTAGGACAAAATTTAAATTGGTCACTTGCTTGACCAAATGCTTTAACTCCTGCTTTTTCAGCCACTTGACACGGTGCATATGTATCTGTATGTTGAACGATAATATCAGCACCTTGATTAATTAAAGTACTAGCAGCATCTGCTTCTTTACCTGGATCATACCAAGTAAATGCCCAAATAATTTTTAATTGAATATCTGGATTTACTTTCTTTGCTGCTAAATAGAACGCATTAATACCTCTTATAACTTCTGGGATAGGAAACGAAGCAATATAACCAACTATATTTGTCTTTGTTTCTTTACCTGCAATATGTCCTATGATGGTACGACCTTCATAAAACCTTGCTGAGTATGTTGAAATATTATCAGTTCTTTTATATCCTGTAGCATGTTCAAACTTTACATCTGGATAGTCTTTTGCAACCTCCAGAGTTTGATCCATGTAATTAAAGGATGTTGTAAATATTAAATCATGTCCTGATTCTGCTAGACTTCTTATTGCTCTTACAGCATCTGCATTTTCTGGAACATTTTCAATATAAGTGGTTGTATATCCCAAATCATTCTCAATGTCTTGTCGACCTTGGTCATGTTGATATGTCCATCCATGGTCACCTGGTGGACCTATATAAATGAAACCTATTTTTGGGGATTTTGCTTGTAGTGGGAATGCTAAAATACTTGAAAGCACTACAGCTATCAAGTAAGTCAATGTTATCTTAAACATAGTTCTCCTTTTGTGCCTCACCTGCACAGTAAAGTCATCTATTCATAAGTTATGACATTGATATTTATAAAACCAAAAAAAGGGGTCATAAAGACCCCCTTTTTCTTCTATAAAAGTAAAATTACATAATGTTTGTAACTTTAACTCTACGATAATATAAGTTTTGTTCGCCAGCAGCTACTGCACCAGAATTATCTAGAGCGCCAGTTGCATTACTTGTTGCGAAAGGATTTTGAACCATTCCATATCTAGTTTTGAAACCAATTTTAGGTTGGAAACTATCTTGTCCTACTGCTCTTACCATTTGTAATGGTACATACGGGCAATAGAATAAGCCTGAATCATAAGGTGAAGTACCTTTATATCCAATAACATAGAATTGAGAAGCACTAACATTCGCAGAATATGGATCAACATACACTTTGAATTTACCGTTAAGTACACCAGCAAAAGTATTACCAGTATCATCAACATTTAAGTTACTTTGCAAAGCAGGAGCGTAATCTAATACACCAGCCATTTGAAGAGCAGAAGCTACATCAGCAGAACATAGTATTATATTACCTTTACCTCTACGAGTTTGTTGACCAATAGCATTGGCATCTCTCTCTAATTGGTAAAGAAGTCCTTTGAATTTCTCAACTGACCAACGACCATTTGAGTCGGTGTCTAAGTCAAAAATACCAGCAGTAGTTGTATTCACTTGAGCGCCTGGTTTAGCGTGTGAGTAAATAGTTCTAACTACTTCACGGTTAATCTCAGCAAGAATTTCAGTTGATAAGATATTCGCAAGTTCTGTTTCAGCGTCTAAACCGTGGATTGCTTTTAAATCTTGAGCAAGTTCCATAGTATATTCTGCTTTAAGAGCTCTTGTTTTTGCAGTAACAGTAACTTTATCGATTCCGAAAGCCATTTCAGCAAACTCATCAGATCCGTCACCAAGTGTTTCTCCTTGAGCAACAGTCATACCAGAACCAGTAGTATAAGTACCAGCAGATGGACTATCGTTCAATGTTGCAGGGTTTGTACCCGCTTGAGCATCAGGGGATCCAGTGTCTTTAGCAAGGTCTCTTGCAGAAACATCTGTATCAGCTTCGTTAAATAATGCTTCTCCGCCAATAGCTAGATTACTTGAAACAAATTTTGCTTTCATAGCAAAGATAAGTCCAGTTGGACCAGTCATTGGTTGTACGCCACAAATATCGTAAGCGATTAGGTTAGGCATAGCTCTACGAACTAATGATATTAAGACTGGGTCAAAAGTATCAATTGGTCCTGCGCCGGCAGTTGAACTTGAAGCACCAAAATTATTCACTGGTGCAGCTTCACTCATAAAGCCTCTATCTTCTCTGATTGCTTTTTCTTGGTTTTCAAGAATAACAGTCGTTACAGCTCTCTTATAAGAATCTTCGATTTTTGGTAAATCTGGATGCTCTAGGACTGGCTGCCACTTTTCTTGTAAATTTTCAGTAAGATACATTTTATCTCTCCTATTAATTGTTAATTAGTGTCACCCTTAAGCTTTAAAAGCTGTAAGGTTTTTTGTAATAGCGGCCGTGTATGCAGCCATAGCATCGGACTTACCAGCACCGGCTGGTATGTTCGCCGCCACAGAATCAACCTCATCCGTAGATGTTGCTTCTTCTATTTTAGTTTTAGGGAAATAAGATTCTTTAACAGTTTCTAGTTTTTCTCTAAATTTTGGTGCGCTTTCATACTCAACATTTTCAGCCATTTTAACAAACTTCTCTTTTTCTGTATCTGCTAAGTCAGCAATTACATCAGCGATTAGACTTGTTTTTGTAGATTCAGAAACTTCTTTGCTCAGATTTACATTCTTTTCAATCTGTTCATTAAGTTTGCTTTCTAAATCTTTAACTTGATTTGTTAAGTCGTCAAGCACATTGTATTTTTCTTCAGGAACTTCAATGTAATGTTCCTTGAAAAGACCTTTAAGACCAGTAATGAAATCTTCAGCGATTTCGGTACGAATACCTCTCTCTACTGCTAATTCATTTTCTTTCATCCATTCTTCAACAACATAGTTAAGGTAAGAATCTACTTTTTCTACCATAGCTACTTTTACTGTTTCAGATTCAGTTGAAAGTTTTTCTTCATACTTCGCTTCAAGAATCTTTGTCTGTTCTTTTATTCTTGTTCTAACAGCAGTTTCAAATATAGTCGCAGCCTTTTCTTTAAATTCTTCAGAAAGGTCAGCATCACTTGAAACTAATGCTTTAACATCATCGCTCAAATCAATTTCCATTTCAGATTCTTCATTAGTTTCAGCAACAGTTTCTACACCGTCTTTTACTTCTAATTCTTCTTCTTTAACAGATTTGCTAGGGTTGCGGTCACCCGGTAGGGATCCGTCCTTAGCATCTTTATTTGTTTGATCCGATACTTTCTTAACCTTTTTCGCAGCAGTTTGGTTATCGCCATCAGTAGGTTTAACTACAGCTGGTCCCAAATCTTCAGCGTCATTTTTAAGGTGAGTAGGTTCAGCAGGCGCAGCATCTTTATTTGCAAGATTGCTTTGCTCTTCCATACCTTCTACTTTCTTAATTTCGGTTTCAGACATTCGGTCTCCTTGTAAAAATTAATTAATTTTTCAGTTACTATTATTTATAACAATTACCATCTCAAACCCCACGCTCGCCATAAAAGCTGCGTAGGTTTTGTTATAGTTTTCTTATAAAGTCTTTGAAGATATTAGACTTAACTTCTGCTAATTCTGAGCGTCTAGTTCTTTCTATTTCTTCTTTATATTTCTCAATTTCCATACTTTTCAGTACACCATTATCCCACACCCACTCTTTACCTTCCATAATGCCTTCAACGAAAGCATCAGGTGCTGAGGGGTCTGCAACAATGTCAGCTGCCGTGGCAAGGTAGAAATCACTACCAACACGACCATTAGAAATTGAACCCATACCTCTTGATGATACACCTAGTTGAGCGCCTTCGTCAATTAAATTTTTAACGATTTTGCCGTAAGGGGTGTCCATCACTTTTGCCTCACCAATAAAGTTTTTACCTTCACCTTTAAGACTAGTTATCATGTGAGAAACTCTTTCAAGGTTAACTGTTGGTCCGTCAGGATGTCCTAGTTCTCCAAAAGCACGCTTCTTATTGATAAATGTTTCTGTGTATCTTTTAACTTCTTTAGCAAGAGTATCAACTGGATAGACACGACCATTACGGTTTTTAATATCCGCTTGCATAAAGACACCTCTTATCTTATATGACTTGCCACCATTAGTTGTTGCTTCTGTCAATACTTCGATATCTTCAATTGTTTCTGTAATTAGTTTCATCTCTCCACCTTCTCCTTATTATTATAGATTTTATCTACAATTCCTTTTTTTAATTCTTCTCTTTTAATTCCGTATTTTTCAGCAAACGCTTCTTTAAACTTCTCAGCTAAAGTTGCCTTTGATTTTGTTCCTACTATTCTTTCTAATATTTCTTTAGAATAATCTTTGTTCTTTTTTGCCATTATCTCACTTCTAATATTATTGTATAATTATCACCCGAAACAAAACCTTTTGTTGAAAGTAATATATCGCCAGCAGGACTTGTATTATCTGTTAGTGTTGCATTATTAGGAATACTATTACCTGCAGTATAGTAATCATGGTAACCTGTACCAGAAAAAAATCCTATTGTTGCATTAGCAGAGCTTGTTCCACTACCTGCAAATAATAATTCAACACCTGATTTGCCGTTTGTGGTATTAATTGCCCACCAAATTTTTGCAATAGATTTAGTATCATCTTCGGACATAAATGTTAATGCACTAGCATCCATTTTTGTTACAAGTGTTTCGCCTGAACCATCGCTTATATTAGTCATCTTCACTACTGTTTTTACACCAGAAGTATCTACTAAAGTTTGAGTAGTAACAACATCAGCCATTAATTTTTTCTCCTAAATTCTGTCACCAACAAATAACTCGTTACATTTGAGTCCGTTGTTAATAATATTTGTTTATCTTCACCAAACTTTAATTGTCCAGGTCGTAATCCATACTTACCTTTACCAGTCAAAGTCAAATCGTTTTCTTCACTAGAGGCATTGATTGTTAATGTACCAGTACCTTCTATTAAATAGTAACATTCAATTAAACTTACTAATGATTGATTATTACCATCTGTAAGTTTTTCAGCATCAACCAAAACTTGATCGGACTCACTTTTAATACCTGTTGATTTAACAATGTATTTGGAAGTGGTATCAACAATCGTTGTATTCTTAATAGTCATAAGACTAAGCAGTATATGCTGCGTCTTTTTTAAATTCTAAGATAACAAACCCAGATGTAGTTTTTGTCTGAGCAGTTATATCTGAAGATGTTGCAGTTGCATTTACAGCAGTACCTTTAATTGCACCAGCAGTACCATCATAGTGTCCTGTACCAGAAAGGTGTAATGCAACTACATCAGTTCCAGTTGATTTAAATTCAATAATACAATCGTTACTATTATCAGTATCATAATTGCCTGTTGAAAATGACCACCACGCTCTTAATAAATCTAACTTGGCACCATTTG
>Ga0209192_10003660_pt1 | contig 10195 bp, 16 predicted proteins | sample ArcticOcean_MG_C_11_FD_187433 | JGI IMG/M metagenome (GOLD analysis project Ga0209192, IMG submission 187433) | Marine microbial communities from western Arctic Ocean - ArcticOcean_MG_CB2_154 (SPAdes) (version 2) | ecosystem: Environmental > Aquatic > Marine > Oceanic | place: Arctic Ocean...
AGACAACCTTTGCTCCAGACCCAAGCGCATTGCAGGCGGGTGTTGGTACAGGTCTAGCGACACTGGGTGCGTTGGGTAACTTCTACAACCCAGCAACAAGGGTGACTGGAGGAACATAATGGCTATATCAAGGGCGCAGTTAGAACAACAGATCCAGAACCTAGAGGGTGGTGGTGCGACAGGGATAAAGGCTCCGCTTCCGCCTATTGACCCAAACGTACAAGCCGTCTTGGATGTCGATCCTGACCAAACTAGGGCAGAGCTTGGGATTGAATCAAGACAGCAAGAAATTAATAATTTAATGGAGCAGGCTCAGAGAGCCGCTCGCGCTAATCGTTCTGCTGGAACAGAGCCTGCGGCTTTTGACTTTGATAAAAGTTTTGATAAATACTCGCAGCGGTTGACCCCGTTTTTTTCTCAGTCAACACGCCCAACATTTTATGATATGGCTTCCGATCTGGGTGCAGCCATGCTGTCTGCCGACCCGTCTGCTGGCGCATTTAGAAGTGCTGGTATGGGGTTTTCAAATTTTAATGAGCGACTTCGTAAGGATAGAGATAGCCGTCTTGCTTTAGACCGACAGATTGGTTTAAAGGCTATGGAAATGGCTATGACGGATGAGCGAGCCGCTAACGAATTCATAAATAGAGAAAAATTAGAGCGGATCAAATATAACTCTAAGCCATACGATCCGTTGATATACGAGGTTACCGATCCAGAAACTGGGGAGGTTAAAACAATTGAGGTTAACCCGTTAAACCCAGCAGAGGTTGCGTATGTAAGAATGTTGCCCGGAGCTAAACAGGTAAAACTTGCCGACTCAGTGGTTAATGTTGACTCAAGATCAGGGCCAACAAGTCAACGAGAAAAGAAAGCGGGAGACAGTTTAAACTCTTTAGAAGAGCAGTGGTCAAAAGATGCCAAGACCGCTATTGAACAGAACCAGTTAACCAATCAATTCCTTCTTCAGCTTAATCGGCTTGGGCCAGAAGGCTGGGGCAAAATACAGTCTGGAACCCTTTCTGCTAGACAAATTTTATCTGAGCTTGGGATTAGGCAGGATACAAGCATTCCCGATCAACAACTTGCCTTAACTTTGGGGACAAGAATAGCTATGGGCCTTGTTGGTCAGACTAAGGGTGCAATCAGCAATTCAGAGATGAATTTGTTCCTCGCAGCATCACCAACCCTAGCGTCAACTTATGGTGGCGCAATGAAGCAAGCGGCTTTTCTGCAAAGAATTGCTAATTTAAATGTTAAGAAAGCAGAAGATTACAACGCCGCTTTGGGGTCAGGTTTGCTAGATGGCGCTAAATCTGACGCAGACGCTCTAAGGATTGCAAGGGGCTGGGAAATTCGTTGGATGAAGAATAAAGACAACCAATTCCTTAGCGAGTCAGAGAGGGCTGAGCTTAGAGGGCTTGCTGATAAAGAACCCGATGCGGCGGCTGCATTTAGAAAAGAGTTCTATACATCTAATGACATCAACACAAACCTCAACGATATTACAATTAATAAAGTTGGGAGTTCTTAAATGCCTGTAAATATTGACTACAACGATGATGGTATCGTTTATTCCGATCTTCCTGATGGCACTACTGAGGCGGATTTAGCAAACACTCCAGCTTTTGTTGAGCGTCACAAACAAAATATGCTTAAAGCTAGTTCAAGAATGGTTGCCACCTCGCCTCAAGATCAAAGGTTGATAGAGATGGAGGAGCAAAAGTCTGGCTTTGGTACGGCGCTACTTCAAGGGCTTTCTAATGACCAAGGCTACCAAACAGCTTGGCTTGCACAACAAAGATTCCCAGAGCTTGTTGAGCAAGGTATAGACCCTGTTGACTTTTACTTTTTAGATGAAGATGAAGAAATTTCCTACATAGACCCTTACAACAAAGATGTTGTAAAAGAGTTTAGGGATGGCTTACTCGTAGACTCAGCCCGTTACGCTGGCCCTACCGCTCAGTTTATAGCTGAATTAGGAGGAGGCACGGTTGGCTTGACTTTAGGAGCATTTGGCGGCTCTGCGCTTACAGGAAACCCTGTTGGTGGAGTAGGTGGAGCGATGATTGGTGGTTCTGTAGGCACAGCTATTGGTGGTGGTGCGGCTTACGCAGGTAGGGCGGGAATATCAGCTATGTTTGACGGCCCACCGCTTAAAGTTGCTAAGCTGAAAGAGGATTTATTGTTAAGCTCAGCATTTGGCGCGATTCCTTTTGGTACAAGAGCCGCTCAACTTGCAGGTAATGCTTTTAGAACCTCTTCCAAAAAGTTCCCCGGCGCTAATGGTAAGACCGCGCTTGAAACCATACTTAGAGATGGCGGAAAAACAGTTGATGAAAAAATAGTTTTTGCTAAGGATAAGTTTGGTGTTGACCTAACAAGGGCTGAGGCTCAAGGCATTATAAGTAATGCAGGCGCTATTCAGCGTTACTTGCAGATGCAACCGGGTTCTCAGAAACTTTGGGACTTTTATCACAATCGCCAAGCTCAGGTCGAAGAAGCTGCTGATGTTTTCTTTAATGAAGTTCTTCGGGGGGATTACTTAAAAGGTCTTAAAAAAGATCGCTTGTCTGGCAGGACGGGCCTTGATCCAGACCTTGATATGGCTAAAGCTGCTGATGAAGTTCTGAAAAAGCTCGCGGTTAAACGTCAAGAACGAGCAGGGCCAGTATACAAAAATTCTTTCGAGTTAGAGCTTGATGGTAGTAAAATACCAATTGACGTTTCTGACATTGCAGCAAAGCTTGAAGCTGAGTTAGCAGACCAAAACCTTCGCGGTAAAGCTAGAACGGTTAAGCAAGATATTTTAGATGCTTTAACGGATTATTCTGGATTTTCAACAAACATATCTCCCGGTCAAAACTTAGGATTAAAAAACAATACCGAGCTTTTGCATAACGCTTTGGTTAACGACTTTAGACCATTAATAGAGGGTTTGACTAAGGATGGTCAAGGCGGTTTAAAGCGTGAAGTGAGCCAGATTAGAGAGAAGGTATCGAGCAGGCTAAAGGCGTCTAACCCAGAGTACGCAAGAGCTACTGCAATTTATGATCCATCTAAAGGTCATTTGCAGGCTTTAGAGCGCGGAGTTGTCACAGCCTTTGCGGAAGCGGCTGAGCTTGGTGGCGCTGCTGCCGCCAGATTGACTAAGACTTTATTCAGCGGAAGCGCAAAGCCAGCAGAAATAAGGCAATTGCGCCGACTAATACAGACGGAAAATCCACAAGCTTGGCAGAATATTAAAGGCACATGGCTTCGCACCCAGTTTGATGACGCGATAACGTCAAGCGTAAACCCATTAGGCGTTCAAAATAAATTTCTTTCTAGGCTAGGCATTCGTGGCAGGGCCATGATGGGTCGAGGCGCTGAAAAAGCCAGAGGCACAAAGGCTAAAATGTTTGAGGCCATATTGGAGCCAGATGAGTTAAATAACTTTGTTGACCTTACTGAGATGATGCAGGCTGTCAGCTACATTTCTTCTCAAGGCGGGTCGCCCACTCAGCCTTTGCTGGCTCTAAGAGAGCTTTTAGAAAAAGAAACAACAGGCGCAGGTAGGGTTGCAGCTAACGCTTTAAGAGCTGTGATAGAAATACCTCAAAGAATTGCTATTCGCGGTTTTGATGACACCATGACGGCAACGCTAGGGTTTCAGCGAGAGGCTTACGAAGACAGACTTATTGAAGCATTGATCGACCCGTCCGTTGCCAAAGAGCTTGCTCAGACTATTGATAAAGTAAAGCCGGGCGTTTATTTTGTCTCTCAAGCCGTGTCTCGCGGTGCGGTAGACGTGTTTGATAAAATTATAGAGGGCAGTGCCGATCCTGACGAGATAAACCCAGAGACTGGGAAACTTGAGCGTGGCCTTCAAGGTGCTCAAATGGTTGAGAGTGCTAGAGAGGTAACTCAACCTGAGCAGCCCCTAGAAGATCCACAGGCCATGCTAGATGGTTTAACCGTCCCGCAGGTAGGTGGTGATGAATCAATCTTTGAGCCAACTCCAACAGGCCCAACAATCAAGCCACCGTTTGATCCAGCTTTGTCTGCCACTGTAGTACCGCTAGAGAAAGATCGAGAGATCGCTATGCGTACTAGAGGCAACCTTGGCGGGATAGCTTCACTCGCTTAAAGGTTCAGGCTCAGCCAGTCTAGCGACGATCATGGCACCCTCGACGTTGTAGTCGAGGTCGTAGCCCATAGCAGACTCAGAATCCAACTCAAGCATTAGGTTGCGGCTCATAAGGCGCATGAGAGCTGCCTGCTGGTGCATAGTAAGCCTGCCAAACAGTTCTATGACCTCACTGGCTTCCATAACTGGGCGATAGGTCTGAGGTACTGGACGGCCTTTACTGAAGATGTTTTTCAACGGTGATTCCTACCAAATAGTTCTTTGTGACGCTGTTCAATAAGCTGCTGCAACTGGTTAATCAGTGAGCGGCGTTCTGACCCGCAAATGTCGCGCAACATCTCATAGGTTTCTACGTCGATTGCAAGTGACTTGCGTGGGCTTGGCTCTTTTTGAGCCTTTTCCTTCGGTTTGGTGTAACCGTCTTCTGGGCCATGATAAGTTTCTGACATGATCTTTTCTCTACAAAATATTGATGGAGTTTACAAGATTGTATAGAATTGTACAATGTATGAAATAAAAAACTATATGCTATCCATGCAGTCGCACTGGATGATCAACCAGCCGCTCTATAAAGCCGTACAAGAGACGGTTCCACTCATAGCTGAGTATCGGGCCAAGGGTGGTGTAGACCGCATGACAAAGACTCCTGTGAGCCAGCTATGCAAGAAGGTGTTCCCCGATGTCTACAAGGTGCCACTGTTTCGCAGGCAGTTCTGCAAGATGCTGGTCGAAGAGATCAAGCAGATGGAGCGCGAGATTGAGTTCGTAGCCAACCCAGATGAGGATGAGCTGAGGCAGATACCTGAGATTGTGCTGGCTGAGCACGTCCCTGAGCTGTACCGATCTATGTGGTTTGTCGTTCAGAACGTGCTGAACCCAATCTTCTACAGCCTGTGGCAGAGAGACTGCAAAGACATCTCTTCGATCCAGATCGCCAACTACAATCCCAAGGACAAGCAGAAAGGTGCTTGGCACCACGACGAAAGCGCAGACATATCGGTAGTGATTCCGCTCAACACTGACGATTACAAGGGCGGTGGCACTGAGTTTCACAATCACGGAGTGCTAAACCCCCTACCATCAGGCCATGCCCTGATCTTCCCTTCCTTCACAAACCTGCACAGAGGCTTAGCCGTTGAGAGCGGTGACCGCTACCTGCTGGTGTTTTGGCTGCACAATAAAAAGCGTTTGGTCGAGAACTACGAAAACTCTTTATAGTTGTTTGCATTTATTTACATTTATTTACATTTATTTGTATAAAGGTGTATACATCGACACGGAAACCTGTAAAATAGAGGACATACACAACAGGAAGGAATAAGAAGATGGCAACAAATAACGCATACGAACTAGGACTACAACTTGAAGCTGCTAGAGATTACGCACACTATTTGTGCATAGGCAAAGCTTCTTTTGCTGACTATCAAGCTGCCAAAGATCGAGTTCGTTCTAAAAAAGCTGAATTGCTGGCTTTGTTAGAGTCTCGCGGTCACTTGCCCAAAAACAAGTCAGCTACGTTCGATATGAGGTCTGTATAACCTCCAACTGAAGAGGCTGGGTAGTCCCCAGCCGAAACACCGCAAGGTGTCTTGGAAAACTAATAAGGAAGAAGATGATGTTGGTACTGAAGATTGATCAAATGAACCGAAACGACATGGTGAAGATTGCTGAAGCATCTTCTGCCAAGATGACCGCTGAGATGGAAGCTTTCTTAGCCAAGCTAATCGAAGACGGCAAGTACGCCAAGCCTACCGAAGACGAGTTCGATTTGTTTGACGAGTTGTTTGATGAGATGGAAGAGGCGGCTTAACTCCAACTGACGAGGCTGGGTGATTCCCAGCCGAAACCGAAAGGTCTTGGAAAATCAAATAAGGATAAAGATATGGGAATGTTTTCTTGGAAAACACAAGACACTAACAGGAGCATCTGCAACACAGGCAGCGGCAGAAAAACTTTTGCTGTCTACATGACTGACAACAACGGCAATCAGTGGGAAGAAAACGAATACGAGGGTTACGGCGAATTTGGAGGTAAGGATTTTTACGAGTTGCTTGCACAGATGAACGACCTCAACACCCGCGAAGAAGGCATTGGTCTTGCGTTCAGTGACAAGCCACACATTCAGCCCAACTTAACAGAGTCTGGAGGGCCGTGGAAAGAAGAGGCTCCAGATAGCTGTGAATTCCAAGGGTACTTCTACGAAGAAGAAGAATGTTACATTTAACCAAGGGGCTAACGCCCCTTTTTTTATGCCTAAATTAAATGCAATTATCTGCACAAATGTGTATACATCGACACGGAAATCATTATAATAGATGCCATCAACAACGAAAAGGAAGAAGAAAATGACAAACGAAATCAACATCCTAAGCGAAGACCTAACCGCCTCAAGCCGTGGTCGTGTACTGCCACAAAAGTATCGCGCTGTTTTGTTCAAGGTGGACGGCGAGGATCTCATCAAGGTTGAGCAGCCTATTGATGGCGGCTGGCACTCTACGGGTGGAGCTTGGAACGCAGACGACCTTTTAAATGACGTGAGCGATGGCATCTCACTGGATTTTGGTCAGCAATGGTCAGTCGATAGCGGCATGATCCTTGCGCTACGCAAAGCTCTTTTAATCCTGACCGCAGAAATGAGAGCCTCTTAATTCCAACTGAAGAGTGCTGGGTAGTCCCCAGCGTGAAACGTGACGATGGGGCTGCGGTGCAGCAAACAAGTAGACCCCGTCGGCGTCTTGGAAAATTACAACAAAAGGAAGAAAGTAATGCGTAATCAAGATGGTTTAACTCCTGTTCAACAGGCTAGGATGGAGATCATATCCGCGATTTATGATCTGGCTTCACGAACAGTTGATGATGCTACTTACATTGGTAGGAGCACAACTCAAACGGAAACTATGGCAAAGGCAACAATCAAGCAGCAGCAAAAACTGTACAACAAGCTAGTTGTTCAGTGGAAGCTTGGTGATGAATTCTTTGACTTGAACGAGGAGTTAACTTAGAAAAGGGGCTAACGCCCCTTTTTTTACGCCTTGGATTCATCAACCTCCCGACAGTAATTGACCTTAATGTGAGGCTCACCCCACATACTCAGCAGATCCATCTCGCCACCACTTGTGAGTGATTTGATAGCAGCCTCTTCAGACTCGCCGTAGACCCTAACCTGCGCCTCTTTCGTTGCTGAAATTTTCATAAAAAACTCTTTCATGCTTTATCCTTTTTCTTTCGTGCGGCGTAGGCATCTAGTGACTCGCCAAACTTTTTCTCAAACCATTGCTCCCAGTTAATCCTGCGGTGCGGTGGGTTGTTGGGTGAGGCGTGGCCTCTACGGTTCCACACCCAGCGAGCGGCGTGGTACATCTTCTGAGCATCCCACGCATTTTCTTGTGCCTGCTGCTCCTCAGTTAATTTCAGATAACCCAAACTCTTTAACCCCCTGTTGGTTGTATGGCAGGTACAGGTCTTGCTCACGACACTTCATGCCAATCGCCATTGCCTGTTCGTTTTGTGCGTCAGCATAAGCGACGGCTTCATCACTCAGCGTGTAGACTGCATAAGGATACGGTGCCTGCTTTTCCTGAGCCAAGAAGTAAAACTTCTCAGTAGGCAAACCCACAGCCCTACACCCAGCGATATAGTACGCAGCCTGCTGGTAGTATCTAAATGAGTTGATCGCGCTCCTAAAGCCTCTTGGTGAAGCATCTCTACAGGTCTTGAGATCCCAGATGTCAGTGCCAGTATGCCAGTCAAGTTTGCCTTTGCAGGGCTGACCGTTCCAATACCAGCACAGCGTCAGCTCGACGTGGTGCTCTGGCTTGGGGATAAACTCAGATACAACCTCACGGCGTTCCATGCAAATGTCATACATATCCTGCTTGCAGGCTGTCTTGTCACCCAGATCCTCAAGCCATTCTGCGTACTCGGCCTTGCCAGCCTTGGTACGTTTATCGACGGGTGGCTCAATGGCAAACTCATCAAAGAACTTGTGGTGTTCCAAAAACACGGTGTGCTGAACTCTGCCTTCAAGCAGTGCGGGTGAGTTGTTGAATGTTCGGTTCTTCCAAGTGAAGGGACACTTGGCAATCGAGGTGAGATCGTGAGATCGCCACGCTGGGATTGAGTCGTAGGTTGGGTAGTCTAAATCTTCGTAAATGCCTTCTTTAAAATCCATCACTGGTTCCTCTATTGGCTGATGTGATCCCGGTCATTCAAAACGACCTTGCCGTCCTTATCTATCGAGTATCTGCGGATCACATTATAAATTGTGTGAGCACTGATATTGGTTTGAGCCGCTATCTCCGCTCGCTTTACTTTTTTAATCTCCAGTTCTAATACTTCTTTGATTTGTTCATCGCTGACTCTACTACTTAGCGATTTATCCAAAGCCTTTTCTGATCGTTTTTCTTTTGCCTCATCAGCCTTTTGAGCTGAGCGCAAAGCCTTCATAAATACAGATTCCATCTTGCCCTCTTGTTTGATTAGCCCGCCGGTTCGACCCCACGGACGGGAACGTGGTTATAAGGACGGAGATCCTTGGTCTAAACCCCGCCTGCTCGACCATCGGGACGGGAACCGAAGTTCAGGCAGTTAGGTTTCTGCCTTGGTCTAAAATTAGCCCCGCCATCGGCTGACTCGGACGGGAACGAGTTGGAAGCGCGTGATGAACGCTCAGCCTAAAAAAAATCCAATAACCGCCCCAAACAAAAACGCTATCAACAACGAATAAGTTGTCCAATTCGGTATGGTTGGGCTGGTGATCAACTTTGACCAAATCACTTGTTTGACCTCGGATCATCACCTAAGCTGAATCTGGTATACCAAATTGCCTTGGCTTTGTCCTCAGCAGGATCACCTTTTTTGCCCTGACGCCACAGGTATTTGAACGCAGCGATTTCGCTGTACTCTTTTACCCGCTGCAAGCCGAAGGCGCTGACCATAGCGTCGATACATTCTATCGAACCAGAATAATGCTTGGGTTGGTTGACCATATCGTCTTTGAAGATGGTCAAGCTATCCAACTGACCCTTGGGGTTGCCAAAGGCGGCGTCAAATCCGAACTTAGAATCACCCTTGTACTCGGCATGTACTTTAAAGGCATATGATTTTGATACGCCCACTTTTTTGACCACTTCATTAACCGTAGCGTCAGGGTGACCTAACAGGTAAAGCCTTACCTGATCGCGCTTGGTTCCCGCACGGGTTTTGTACTTACGTTTATAATAACTAGCCATGTTCACCCCCTAGAATGGTATATCGTCTTCAAAGTCTGCGTCTTCCGGGCCATCGTCATCTTTCTTCGGTGGCGCTGGGTTCTCACCCTTCTTCAGTGCAGCCTGCATCTCGAAACATGGATCAACAGGATCTCGACCCTGCTCATCACATCCACCGATCTGGTATTGAATGAAACGTGGCAGCTCCTCAAAGATGTCGCACATTCTCTTGCTGGCTTCGCATGATTCACCAGTGAACTCTTTGAGATATTCTTCTAGGTCGAATACAACCTGATCGTTTACGGTAGCAACTTTCTTTGCACCACCATCGGCAGTGAATACGCCAGTAACCTTAGCTTTTCCGCCTGACGTTAAGCCGACATCGACCTTGCAGGTAACACCCAGCACATTGGTTACGTCGAACTTAGCCAGCTCCTCGGCGGTGAATGGTTTGTTGCGCCAAGTCTGCAAATGCTGACGCAGCTTTGCCTTTTCATTGAGGCTCAGCGTATACTTATTGAACATTGACATCGGGCGACCATCTGCCGTTTGGCACTCAGGCAACTCCCAGAAGATGAAGATGCTATGCTGCTTCTTAACCTCGCCTTGGTACTCATTGTTCGACGTTCCAGCGTCAATAATCTTGTAGCAGATTGCGTTGTGAGTTCCGACTGGAACCTGTTCGTAATCTGACCCGCCGCCGTCACTTGCTGTAATTCCCATATCTTTATCCTTGTGTTTCTGCAAAAAGTTGTACTATTATGCACATCGGATAAACGTGTGCAAGGGAAATTTGATGAGTTTAAAAATTACGGACGGTAACCAGAAAGATTTTAGCAGGCCGCTGAGTGGAGAC
>Ga0209192_10003661_pt1 | contig 10194 bp, 10 predicted proteins | sample ArcticOcean_MG_C_11_FD_187433 | JGI IMG/M metagenome (GOLD analysis project Ga0209192, IMG submission 187433) | Marine microbial communities from western Arctic Ocean - ArcticOcean_MG_CB2_154 (SPAdes) (version 2) | ecosystem: Environmental > Aquatic > Marine > Oceanic | place: Arctic Ocean...
AAACTTAAAATAAATTATTAAACAAACAATTATGAAAATTACAAATACAATTAAAATTACAAAATTATTAGCAATATTATTTATCTCTGTATGCACCTTTACAGCTTGTTCTGATGATGATGATGACCACGATCATGATAGTGAAGAAGAATTAATTACAACTGTAAAGTATACGTTAACAAACGGTAGTGATGTAGTTACGTTAACATATAGTGATCCTGATGGAGAAGGTGGAAATGATGGTACATATTCTCCATCAGAACCTTCTTTAACAGCGAACACAACCTATACAGGTGTCGTTCAGTTATTAAATGAAACAGAATCTCCAGCAGAAGATATTACTGAAGAAGTAAAAGACGAAGCAGATGAACATGAGTTTTTCTATACTTCTTCTGGATTAACAATTACTAAAACGGATGTAGACGGAAATGGGTTTCCTTTAGGAGTTGAAACTTCTTTAATTACTGCTGGCGCAGGTTCAGGGGCATTAACTATTGTATTAAAGCATGAACCTACAAAACCAAATGATGGATCGTCTAGCAGTGCTGGAGGAAGTACAGATGTAGAAGTAACTTTTAATGTTACTATTAATTAAAAAAAGGTGTTTCTAAAAATAATGAAAGCATTGTATCTTAGCGGATACAATGCTTTTTAGTTTAAAAATTTTTTAATTAAAAAGTAGTTAAAAAAAGCATTCCTTAATTACAATGCTTTTTTTACTTTTGTATCCTAATTATAATGTGCTGTTTTATATCTTTTTATAAGTCATAGAATGCCCACTATTAAAAGCATTTTATGTCTAAATTACCAAAAGAACATCAATTTACAGACTTATCAGATTACGGTAGACCAATTGCAAGAGTTATTGCAAATTCATTAAAATCAACAAAATTTACACCAGTAGACGTAACTATAGCCTTTGTTATTTCGGGTTTAATTGGTGTCTATTGTATTATTGAAGGCTGTTATTGGACAGCTGCATTCTTCTTAATTTTAAAATCCATTTTAGATGCCGCAGACGGTGAACTAGCAAGAGTAAAAGAAACGCCCTCTTATACAGGTAGATTTTTAGATTCTGTTTCAGATATTATCTTAAACTTTATCATTTTAGCTACTATTGGATATTTAACTAACACCCATTTTGGTTTTATTTTTTTAGCCTTCTTCGGAATTCAATTGCAAGGAACTTTATACAATTACTATTATGTAATTCTTAGAAATCGTTTTGCAGGCGACACTACAAGTAGGGTTTTTGAAGATAAAACACCAATTGCCTTGCCTGGAGAAAAACAAAAAAATGTTACTTTTCTTTTTTCTTTATACAAAGCATTGTATGGCATTTTTGATGAAATAATTTATGCTTTAGATAAAAAAGCACCAGAAGGAAAACCGTTTCCGAATTGGCTAATGACGTTAATTTCTACTTTTGGTTTAGGTTTTCAATTACTAATTATAAGTGTGCTATTAGTTTTAAATTTGAAAGAATTTATCATTCCATTTTTTATTGGTAACTCTATATTCGTTTTTATCTTTATAGGTATTCGAAAAATATTTTATTAATGCACATGTTCTGTGCTTTTCAAACCACTTAAGACAACCAATGAGGCAATAAAGAACAGCCCCAAAGAAAGTACACTCCATTGCATAGAACCTGTTAAATAAATTAAAAATCCAAATACAAAGGTTCCTAATACAATCGCAATTTTTTCTGTAACATCATAAAAACTAAAATATGTTGCATTTTCTTGTGTTTTTGGTAATAATTTAGAATAAGTAGAACGTGTTAAGGATTGTATTGCTCCAAGAACTAGGCCTAATAAACCACCTAAAGCATAAAAGTAATATTCAACATTTGGCAATTCTTTTTCTAGCATAAAAGCTGCTAAACATACCAAAATCCATATCACAAGCGTTATTTTTATAGCTTTAAAATTTCCATACTTTTTAGATACTCTAGAAAAAATATATGCTCCTAAAATAGCTACAAACTGAATTAATAAAACAGTAACTATTAAATTAGTAGTACCCAGACCAAGTTCAATAGAACCAAAAATAGTTGCTAATAAAATAATGGTTTGAACTCCCACACTTAATAAGAAAAAAGCAATTAAAAAATTCTTTAATGTTGGATACTCTTTTAACTCGATCCATACTTTTTTTAACTCCTTAAAACCCTTCCAAATAAAATCTTTTTGAGGTTTTCTATTAAAACTATTATTTGGTAATTTTTTAAAAGTTATTTGTGCAAAACCTATCCACCAAAGGCCAACCATTACAAAAGAAATTCTCATGGCTTTCAGAGATGCTGCATTTTTAGCGTTCTCTAATGCATTATTAATTTCTGCTTCACTCCCACTAGCTAAAATTGTATCTGAAATGCTTAAGTCGAAACCAAATGTATCTGGAGCTAAAATCATTGCTAAACAAAATATTAATAAAATAATAGAACCTATATAACCATAGATAAAACCTTTTGCACTTATAGCGTCTTGCTGCTCTGGATGCGCAACTTCAGGTAAATAAGAATTATAAAAAACAATGCTAGACCAAAAACCAATACTTGCTAAAATTGTACAAACAATACCTATCCAAGCAGTATTTAAATCTTCGAAAAAATACATAGACATTACTGATAGCGCTCCTAACCAACAAAAAAATTTCATAAATTTTAATTTATTTCCTGTATAATCTGCAATTGCAGATAGTATCGGAGACATAAAAGCCACAACTAAAAAAGAAAAAGAAAGTGCATAACTATACAAAGTATCTGCATGATCCCATTTCATACCTAAAAAAATAACCGTCTTACCTTCTGTTATTGCACTATAAAATAATGGAAAAACAGCTGTACTAATTACTAAAGAATATACCGAGTTTGCCCAATCATAAAATGCCCAAGCTCCTATTAATTTTTTATCTCCAATTTTTAGCATAGAATTATTTTAAATAAAAATATTGTTCATTTATTATAGAATGGCATACAATATAGTAAAAGTTTTTACAAATTTTCACTTTTTTGTATTTGGTTCATTATTTGTAAATTTTCAAACCAAGAAACTATCTATCTTAAACTTTATTAAAACATAGAAGCAACAAACACATTTCTATATTATGAGCAAATATTTGAATAAACAGGAAAGTTTCTTTTATATAAATACTTAGAAATATTAAGTTTTCTTTATGATGAATGATCCTTATCTTTGTTAAGGTTTTAGTATTCTAATTTAGAATTTATAATAATTTACATCCACAACTAAATAAAATACCAATGAATAAAGTACTTTCCCTTTTAATAATTGTTCTTTTTTTAAGTTGCTCTAGTAAAGCTCAAGACGCTTCTAAAGAAAATACAAAATACAAAATAGTTAAAACTAACGCTCAATGGAAAAAAGAGTTGACAAGCGAACAATATTATGTGCTTCGTGAAGCAGGCACAGAAAGAGCTTTTACAAGTCCTATAAATAAGAATTATAAAGTTGGCTTATTTATTTGTGCTGCTTGTAAAACGCCTTTATATGAATCTCAGTTTAAGTTTGATTCTGGTACTGGTTGGCCTTCTTTCGATAGAGCAATCAAGGATAATGTAGAATTAGATGTAGATTATAAGATTGGTTACGCAAGAACCGAATTAAAATGCAACACCTGTGGTGGTCATCTGGGACATTCTTTTAATGATGGACCAAGAAAAACTACAGGAAAGCGACATTGCATAAATGGTGTTGCTTTAGAGTTTATTGCAAATAATAAATAGACTAGATATTTGTAACTTACTTTTTACCTTTTTAAATAAAAACAATATTTAGACTTTAATATTGGTGCTTCATATATATTTTTGCACTTGTCTATTAGATGTATAATCCTCCTTATTTATTAATTTTAATAATGCTAAAAATTCCTATAAAACTAGTAGCACAGGGCATAAAATATTGAGGGATATTTTAAATGTTATCAATTTCATTATTAAAATGAAATATTATTAGAGCTTAGTTAATTTAAAAATTCTAAAGAAGTTAAAGATACTCTAAGCTCATTTTTTTCTTTAAAATTTATATTTTTTAATATTTTATAAACTTCTATACTTCATTATTCTTGAAGAAAAAGTAATCTAAAAAAGCCTAAAATAACTATCTAAAAATACTTGTTAATTTATTATATTTGTCTTTCCAAAAAAGACACAAATTATGTTTAATAATTTAAGCGATAAATTAGATAAAGCCTTACATACCTTAAAAGGACACGGTAAAATTACAGAAGTTAATGTTGCAGAAACTTTGAAAGAAGTTAGAAGAGCATTACTTGATGCCGATGTAAATTTCAAAATTGCCAAAGATTTTACTAAAAAAGTACAAACACAAGCTCTAGGACAGGATGTATTGACTACATTAAATCCTGGACAGTTAATGATAAAATTGGTAAAGGACCAACTGACACTATTAATGGGTGGTGAAACCGTTGGGGTTAATCTAGGTGGTTCTCCAACCATTATTTTAATGTCTGGTTTGCAAGGCTCAGGTAAAACTACTTTTTCTGGAAAATTAGCAAACTTCTTAAAAACTAAAAAATCTAAAGAAGTACTTTTGGTTGGTTGTGATGTATATAGACCCGCGGCAATAAATCAATTACAAGTTGTAGGAGATCAAATTGGTGTAGAAGTTTATGCAGAAGTTGAGAATAAAAACCCTGTAGAAATTTCCAAAAATGCGGTAAAGTATGCCAAAGCAAACGGCAAAAATGTAGTTATTATAGATACTGCTGGTCGTTTAGCTGTAGATGAAGAAATGATGAAAGAAATTTCTGAAATTCACAAAACTATACAACCTCAAGAAACTTTATTTGTAGTAGATGCTATGACGGGGCAAGATGCTGTAAATACAGCAAAAACTTTTAATGATATATTAAATTTTGATGGTGTTGTACTTACAAAATTAGATGGTGATACCCGTGGTGGTGCTGCTTTATCAATAAAATCTGTAGTTAATAAACCTATTAAATTTATTGGTACAGGTGAAAAAATGGATGCGATTGATATTTTTCATCCAGATAGAATGGCAGACAGAATTCTAGGAATGGGGGATGTTATTTCTCTTGTTGAAAGAGCACAGGATCAATACGACGAGGAAGAGGCTAGAAAATTACAGAAGAAAATTGCTAAAAATCAGTTTGGGTTTGATGACTTTTTGACGCAAATACAGCAAATTAAAAAAATGGGAAGCATGAAAGACCTTATGGGTATGATTCCTGGAGCTGGCAAAGCGATGAAAGATGTAGATATTGATGATGACGCTTTTAAAGGTATTGAAGCAATAATACATTCTATGACACCAATAGAAAGAAGTACACCAAACAGTATCGATTCTAGTAGAAAAAAGAGAATTGCCAAAGGTTCTGGAACTTCAGTTAATGCCGTAAACCAACTAATGAAGCAATTTAATCAGATGAGTAAAATGATGAAGATGATGCAAGGTGGTGGTGGTAAAAAAATGATGCAAATGATGCAAGGAATGAAGTAGGAATTTTATTTAAAAAAGAAATAAGTAATAAATCTCAAATAAAAACTAATTTAATGATTTTACTAAACGGGAAAAAAACGGCTGCAGATATTAAAGAAGAAATTGCGTTAGAAGTAAGAGAGCTAAAAGATAATGGCCATAAGACACCGCATTTAGCTGCAATTATTGTTGGTAATAATGGAGCAAGTATTACATATGTAAATGCAAAAGTAAAAGCTTGTGAGCGTGTTGGTTTTGAATCTACTTTAATAAGATTACCTGAAGAAGTTACAGAAAATGATTTATTAAATGAAATTGCCATTCTAAATATTGATAATGATATTGATGGTTTTATAGTGCAACTTCCGCTACCTAAACATATAGACGAGCAAAAAGTATTAATGGCTGTAAACCCAGACAAAGATGTAGACGGATTTCATCCAACAAATGTTGGGAAAATGGCCCTAAACTTACCCACATTTATTTCTGCAACTCCATTTGGTATTTTAGAGTTACTAGAAAGATACAACGTAGAAACTTCTGGAAAACACGTGGTAGTTTTAGGAAGAAGTCATATTGTTGGCAGCCCAATAAGCATCTTACTTTCACAAAAAAGAAAAGTTGGTAACGCTACCGTAACCATGTGCCATAGTAGAACTAAAAATTTAAAAGAACTTACCTTACAAGCAGATATTATTATTGCTGCTATAGGAATTCCTGAATTTCTGAAAGCAGATATGGTAAAAAACAGTGTTACTGTTATAGATGTAGGTATCACGCGTTTAGCAGATTCTTCTAAAAAAAGCGGATTTAGATTAGTAGGAGATGTTGCCTTTGAAGAAGTGTCTAAAAAATCTGAATTTATTACACCAGTTCCTGGCGGTGTTGGGCCAATGACTATTGCAATGTTATTAAAAAACACATTGTTAGCTTGCAAAAGAAATTCTTAAATATTGAGATTATAAAAACACACAACCTTACAATTTATATTTTAAAAACTTAATCTTGCGGTAATAACAAGTATTATGTTTAGATTTACTAAATGGATTTCTTCTTAAAAGAGAACAATAATTTTACTCCTTTCTCTGTACAACACGCTATTGTGGCACTTTTTTGTATTTTCTTTGGTTTTGCTTTGATCTTTATTACCAAAAAACAGACGCAAAAGGTGCAATCGATTATTGGAAATATTTTAGCTTTTTCAATTTGTTTTACTGTTATCTTAGGAACCTTTGTGCACTTATACAAAGGAAATTTTAATACTCAAGAAGATCTACCTTTGCACTTATGTAGTTTCTTAGCGCTCGTAATTCCGGTTTTATCAGTCACAAAAAAGTTTGTGTATTATGAAATCTTCTTTTTCTTAATATTAGCAGGTACATTACAATCTTTAATTACGCCAGACGAATATAACTATCTAAACTTTCCGTTTTTTAGGTATTGGTTTGTGCATGCAGGACTTGTTATTTTCATGTTCTTTGCAACCTTTATCTATAAAATGAGACCAACGCTTAGAAGTGTTGGCAAGTCATTTTTAGGAATGCAAGCATACATGCTTTTTATGTTTGTACTCAACTACTTTTTAGGATCTAACTACTTTTTTACTAATAGAAAGCCAGATGCAGCTACAGCATTAGATCTTTTTGGAGATTGGCCTCAGTACATTTTTGTAGTTGAAATTCTGGTAATTCCTTATTTTATGCTGATTTACCTACCTTTCTATCTCACAAGGAAAAAAGTTTAAGTGTTCTCTCTATTTACCAAATCAATAGAAAAAGCTGGAGTACAAACAGACATATATTCGCAAGGTTCTTTAAAAGGGTTTGAGTATTGAACTCTTGTATTTTTTTCTAATTTTATAGACTGGCCTGCTGTTAAAACTAGAACTTCTCCATCAATAATAAACTGTTTCTTACCCTTAATGACATAAGTATATTCCTCAAATTCTGGAGTTTGAAAAGGTTCACTCCAGTTGGGTGGTGCAATCATATGTGCAATACTAGTTTGGGTATTGCCGTCTGTGGCGCCCCCAAAATGTTCTTCTATTAGTTTACCATCTGTCGTTGGCACAACAAATGGAGCTTTTTGAATAGTGTATTTTTTTTTCAAAATTTTTTCTAATTAAACCAGACGATAAAAGATTTCATTTTTGCTAAATCAGGAATTTGTTCTAAACTTACTTTCTGAGTAGTAAAATCTCTTAAACCTAATTCTTCTTTATCTATTGCTATAGTTGTATTTAAATCATCTAAAAACAGGGTTGCAGAAGTTAACGTAGTTTCTACCCTATTGATCTTATTATTCACATTAATCTCAGAAAAGCTAGAGTTTATGTTTAGTGAAGTCTCAGAATTAAATCTTGCGTCATGGATCTCAACACTTTTAATAGTAGAAATTGAATCTAATTGTTCTTTTGGAATAATCGTTAGCATGTGCTTTCCTCCTTTTTCAAAAATTAAATATTCATCATCATCTTGAAAATAGTTATCACCTAAAGCACCTTCACTTAAGTTTTTTACAATAGAATCATTTTTGAAAATATGAGTTAATTCTTGTATGGTAGTTTTTGTTGTTAAATGCCCAACTTTACCTTTTTGAATTTTAAATTTCCCTCCATCACTACAACCTATAATACATATAGAAGATGCAATTAATACTATTGATAAAATATTTTTTTTAATCATATTTTCTGTTAGTTATTTGTATAACGTTCTTTTTTAAGTTTTGTTATTTTAAAACGGATATTTTAATAATAGCCAAAAGTACTTTTATTAAAAGAATATTTTATAAATTTAGTTAAACAAATTTATATAAAAACAGAATCAAAGTTTACTGAAACTGGAGTTATTTAAAGATTTTGTTTGTAATAAAAATTCAAATCACGTCACACTTGATGTCAAAAAAATACAAAATAACTTTTAGTTTACACTTACACCTTGTTAAAACCGCTGTTAGATTACTTTTAAAAATATTTAGGAATTAGTCCTTTTAACTTTTCTAAAGTTTCCATCACGGATAAATCGCTCATACCTCCAGAAGCATTCGCATGTCCGCCTCCATTAAAATGCTCTTTTGCTAAAAGATTTACAGGGTTTTCTGCACCTTTAGATCTAAAAGAAATTTTCATAATTCCATCACGCTCTGTAAACACAATAGCAGCTTTCATACCTTTTATAGATAATACCAAGTTGGCCAAACTGTCAGTATCACCTTTTTTATAATTGTATTTGGCTAGTTCTTCTTTAGATAAGGAAATAACAGCAACATTATAATCGTATAAAATCTCTAATTTCTCACTCATTGCATACCCTTGCAAACGCAAACGACTTTCAGTGTTGTTATCGTTTAATTTTTCGTGAATTAAATCATGCTCCACTCCTGCTCTCAAAATTTTAGCTAGCACCTCATGCGTTCTTGGTTTTACAGAATTAAATCTAAAACTACCAGTATCTGTTAAGATACCAAGGTATAAAGGTGTTCCAATTTTTTCATCTAACATGTTTAAGTGCCCAGAATGCTCTATTAAATCTACGATTAGCTGCGAAGTAGAAGATGCAGTAGTTTCAGAGAGCGTTATTGCAGGAAACTCCTCAGGATTCAAATGATGGTCTATCATAATTTTATTACCAGTTGCTTCCTCTAACAAAACTTGCATTTCTGAACCTACACGACTAATAGCATTATAATCTAAACAAAAAATTAAATCTGCTTTTTTAATCGATGCTCTAACTTCTTCAGGATTTTCTTCCATTAAAAGAATATTGGTAGTATCTAACCAATATAAAAAATCTGGTGCTTTATCTGGATGACAAATGACAGCCTTTTTACCGAGTTTCTCTATAAAGTGAAGTAATCCTAAAGAGGAACCAATAGAGTCTCCGTCCGCAGATTTATGTGCTGTAATAACGATATAAAAAGCTGCTTGAATTTCTGCTTCAATTTGTTTGTAAATATTCATGTATTCTGTTTTTTCAATTGCGGAAAATATAGCAATTGTATGTTTTTAATGAAGATGTAAAGTTAGGTTTATTATTAGGGAGCTAAAGGAACTATTTTTAGTTTTTCAGCAAAGTTATTTATTCTTTTATTTTGGGTTCAAAGATGCAATAGGATGATGCTTTAAAAAATAATAATCTACTCAACTGTATTATTTATAGGATGAAACGTAATAAAACAGTGTGAAAAGTTAAAATATGTAAAATAATATTTTTTTTAAATAAACAAAATCTATAATCTTAGTAGATTTATAAAAGTGTTTACTAAAGAATTGATAAATAACAAATTGATTTGCTATTAAATTGATAAAAATTTAAAAATAAGTACTATTAATCAGAATCAATTGAAAAATTATTTTACATTTACACCATGATTACTTCAAAAAATAAAACATATTCTATGGTTCCCAGATTGCGCTGTCGCAATACAATTCGCTAATACAATAAATAGCAATTAACTGAAACCATAATTTTTTATTTTTATTACAATGTGTTACTTATCAAATCTTAAAGACAAACGAAAAAATAATATTATTTCAAATAGTACTGTTTCTGCACGCCGCTTTTCTGCTACACGCCCTTTGGGTGTCTAAATAATTATAGAATTAGGTGTGTCCAATTCTGCATTTCAAAGTAAAACAAACAAATACATTCAATTTAAAAACATCAATACAATGAAAATTGTAATTGCTAACAAATCGCATATTATT
>Ga0209192_10003663_pt1 | contig 10193 bp, 6 predicted proteins | sample ArcticOcean_MG_C_11_FD_187433 | JGI IMG/M metagenome (GOLD analysis project Ga0209192, IMG submission 187433) | Marine microbial communities from western Arctic Ocean - ArcticOcean_MG_CB2_154 (SPAdes) (version 2) | ecosystem: Environmental > Aquatic > Marine > Oceanic | place: Arctic Ocean...
CTAAGGAAAGATGGCTGAAGTAGTAAATATGCCAAGACTAAGCGACACCATGACTGAAGGTGTTGTAGCTAAATGGCACAAAAATGTAGGAGATAAAATTTCTGAAGGAGACTTATTAGCAGAAATTGAAACAGATAAAGCTACAATGGAATTCGAGAGCTTCCAAGAAGGTGTTTTATTACACATTGGAGTAACTGAAGGAAATAAAGCTCCAGTAGATAGTATTCTAGCAATACTTGGAGAAGAAGGAGAAGACATTTCTAGTCTATTAGTGGAAGCTCCTAAGGAAGAGGTAAAAGAAGAAAAAATAGTAGTAGCTGCAAAAGCTGAACCTAAAAAAGAGGTTGCAGCTCAAGTTCCACCAGCTGTACCACCAGCAGCTCAACAAGTAGTAACAACTGCTAGTTATACTACTAATTCAGATTCTAAAGGAACAGCTTCTCCTCTAGCGAAAAAGTTAGCGTCAGAGAAAAATATTAACCTTGCATTGGTAAAGGGTACTGGAGATAACGGAAGAATTATTAAAAGAGATATTGATAATTTCTCAGGAGGTAACGTGGTTCAATCAATAGAAAAGTATTCTGAAATAGAAGTTTCTCAAATGAGAAAAGTGATTGCACAAAGACTTGGAGAAAGTAAATTTACAGCACCTCACTTCTATTTAACTACTGAAATAAACATGGATCAAATTGTAGATGCAAGACAATCTATAAACACAATTGCTCCAATTAAAATTTCGTTTAACGACCTTATTGTTAAAGCTACATCCATGGCTCTTCGCGAGCACCCACAAGTTAATTCTAGTTGGTTAGAAGATAGAATAAGATTCAACGAGCACATTCATATTGGTGTTGCAATGGCAGTCGAAGATGGATTACTAGTTCCTGTTGTTAGATTTGCAGATAGCAAAAGGCTAAGCCAAATATCTTCTGAAGTAAAAGAATATGGAGCAAAAGCTAAGGCTAAAAAACTTCAACCAGAAGATTGGCAAGGAAATACATTCACGATTTCTAATCTAGGAATGTTCGACATAGAAGCATTTACTGCAATTATTAATCCTCCGGACGCTTGCATTTTAGCTGTTGGTGGAATAATTGAAAAGCCAGTTGTTAAAAACGGACAGATAGTAGTTGGAAAAACTATGAAGCTTACCCTTTCATGCGATCATAGAGTAGTTGATGGAGTAGTTGGTTCTAAGTTCTTAGGAACATTAAAATCTTACATAGAAAACCCAATATTATTTTTAGGTGCAAATAGCATTTAATATCAAAAAAATTATTTGAAAGCCTCATCAATTAGATGAGGCTTTTTTTTTATTTTTATAGCATGTATATTTTATCTACATCAATAGAATATCTCAAAGGAGTAGGGCCGAAAAAGTCAGAAGTTCTTAAAAAAGAACTCAATCTTTTTACTTTCCATGATCTACTTAATTTTTTCCCATTTCGATATATTGACAGATCTAAATTTTACAAACTATCGGAAATTACCAGTGATTTACCAAACGTTCAGCTAATTGGTAAAATAACTAGTATTGAAACCATAGGGGCTAAACATGCTAAAAGATTAGTTGCGAAGTTTAGTGATGGAACTAAAACCATAGACTTAATTTGGTTTAAAAACACTAAATGGATAAAGGACAGCATTAAAATTAATACCGACTATGTTGTTTTTGGAAAACCAAATTTATTCAACGGCAAACTAAACATAGTTCATCCGGAAATGGAAAGCACTAAAACGTTTAATAAAGAAATCGTAAAACGTTTACAACCTGTTTATCATTCTACAGAAAAATTAAACAACCACGGACTTAACAACAAAACATTTACAAAGCTAGCTCAAGAACTTCTTCCTAAAGTTCTTAATGAAGTAGAAGAAACTCTTCCCGAATACATTATCGAAAAGCTAAACTTAATATCAAAAAAAGAAGCACTTAAAAACATTCATTTTCCCAAGGATAGCAACACGCTTTTAAAAGCTCAATACCGATTAAAATTTGAAGAGCTATTCTATATACAACTTCAGCTCATAAGAATGAAGTTGGTAAGAAAAATGAAACTAAAAGGATTTACTTTTTCTAAGGTCGATAATTTCTTCAATCGTTTCTTCAACGAAAATTTGCCATTTGAACTAACAAACGCTCAAAAAAGAGTGTTAAAAGAAATTAGAAAAGATTGTGGCGCTACCCATCAAATGAATAGACTATTACAGGGAGATGTAGGAAGTGGCAAAACGCTTGTTGCTTTAATGAGTATGCTAATTGCTTTAGACAATGGTTTCCAAACTTGCTTAATGGCTCCAACAGAAATATTAGCAAATCAGCACTTTGAGACGGTTAGAGAAATGGTTGAAGGACTTCCCATAGAAATACAGCTATTAACAGGATCCGTTAAGACTAAAAAAAGAAGAGAAATCCACGAAAACTTAGAAAATGGAAAAACTCATATTTTAATAGGAACCCATGCACTATTAGAAGACAAGGTTAAATATAAAAATCTTGGACTAGTAGTAATAGACGAACAGCACCGATTTGGTGTTGCCCAAAGAGCAAAGATGTGGAAAAAGAATAGTAGGCCACCACACGTCTTAGTTATGACGGCCACACCTATTCCTAGGACGCTAGGAATGACTCTATACGGAGATCTTGATATTTCTGTAATTGACGAGCTCCCACCTGGCAGAAAATCAATTAAAACGGTTTGGAAAAGTGAAAGTGGCCGATTAGCTGCAAACGGAATTATAAAAACCGAAATTGAAAAGGGCAGACAAGTATATATTGTATATCCACTAATTAAAGAAAGTGAAAAATTAGATTATAGCAATCTAATGGAAGGATATGAAAATATTTGCAGAACGTTCCCAGATCAAAAGATTAGCATCGTTCATGGACAAATGAAATCAGAAGACAAAGATTTCGAAATGAACCGTTTTATAAAAAAAGAAACCGAAATAATGGTTGCCACAACCGTAATAGAAGTTGGAGTAAATGTACCCAACGCCTCGGTTATGGTTATAGAAAGTTCTGAAAGATTTGGCTTATCTCAATTACATCAGCTAAGAGGAAGAGTTGGTAGAGGAGCCGAACAATCTTACTGCATACTAATGAGTGGTCATAAAATTAGCATAGAAGGACAAGAACGACTTAAAACAATGGTTAGAACAAATGATGGTTTTGACATTGCAGAGGTAGACCTAAAACTAAGAGGGCCTGGTGATATGATGGGAACTAAACAAAGCGGAGTTATAGATTTAAAAATCGCAGACATTATAAAAGATAATGCCATTTTACAATATGCAAGACAGATAGCAATAGAAATTTTAGACGATGACCCTAAGCTAGAAAAAAGTAAAAATATAGCAATCTTAAAGGAGTATAAACTAAAAGGCAATAACCATTTAGAATGGAGTAGAATCTCCTAGAGAAAAAAGCAATAAAAACATTCTTTTTGCTATTTTTGTTTCACCTATTAAATTTTTAAAATGAAAATATCATACGGCTGGCTTAAAGAATACATCAATGTAGATCTTGAGCCTACAGATGTTGCTAAATTACTTACAGACACAGGTCTAGAAGTAGAAGGAATTGAGCAAATTGAAAGCGTCAAAGGAGGTCTTAAGGGCATTGTTATTGGTGAAGTTGTAGAAAAAATACAACACCCAAATGCAGATAGATTAAGCGTTACTAAAGTTAATATTGGCCAAGAAGAGCTTCTTCAAATTGTTTGCGGAGCTCCTAATATAGATAAAGGTCAGAAAGTAGCAGTTGCTACTATAGGAGCTGTTTTATACTCAGGTCAAGAGTCTTTCAAAATAAAAAAAGGAAAAATAAGAGGAGAGGCTTCTCAAGGAATGATATGCGCTGAAGACGAGATAGGATTAGGAAGTAGTCATGAAGGAATAATGGTTTTAGATTCTAACGCTAAAGTTGGAACAGAAGCAAGCAAGTACTTTAATTTAGAAAGTGATTTTGTTTTTGAAATTGGACTCACTCCAAACCGATCTGACGCTATGTCTCACATTGGAGTTGCTAGAGATTTAAGAGCAGCTTTAAATCAAAATGGAGATAATCACAGCTTAAATATTCCAGAAATAAAAAAACACGATAGTAACCAAAAAGAAAATAGTTTCTCTATAGAAATTGAAAATCATGATTTATGTCCTAGGTATGCTGGAGTTTGTTTAAACAACATTAAAGTGGAGCCTTCTCCAGAATGGCTTAAAAAAAGACTTGAATCTATAGGTCTATCTCCTATAAATAACGTTGTTGACATTACAAACTTTGTACTTCATGAAACAGGGCAACCACTTCATGCATTTGATTTAGAAAAGATAAACGGAAACAAAATAATAGTTCGCAGCTTAGAGCAAAACACAAGCTTTACCACTTTGGACGAAGTAGAAAGAAAACTATCAAATGAAGATTTAATCATTTGTGATAGGGAATCTAAACCAATGTGCCTAGCTGGAGTTTTTGGAGGATTACAATCAGGCGTTAGTAACAAGACAACTTCTATATTTTTAGAGAGTGCTTATTTCAACCCTGTTTCAGTAAGAAAAACTTCAAAAAGACATAACTTAAATACTGATGCATCTTTTAGATTTGAAAGAGGTGTTGATCCAAACAATGTTATTTATCCAGTTCAAAGAGCAGTAGATTTATTAGTAGAGATATGTGGGGCTCAACTAAGTTCTGATATAATAGACATTTATCCGAAAAAGATCGAAGAGGCTACCCTTAATTTAAGCCTAGCAAAAGTTACTAAGCTTATAGGTCAAGAAATTCCTGAAGACAACATTTACACAATTCTAAAAGATCTAGACATTGAGGTTTTAGAAAAAAAAGATGGTCTTCTTGCTATCTCGATTCCTACATACAGAACCGATGTTACTAGACAAGAAGATGTTGTAGAAGAAATTTTAAGAATTTACGGATATAACAACATAGCTATTCCTTCACAAGTACTATCTTCTGTTTCTTCAATCAATAAACCCAATGCAGAAAAAATTCAGAATACTATTTCTGATTTTTTAAGTTCTAACGGATTTAACGAATGCATTAACAATTCTTTAACGAAATCTAGCTACATAGATTTAATCGAAGAAATAGACAAGAAAGAGCAGGTAATCTTGTTAAATCCTTTAAGTCAAGATTTAAATGCTATGCGCCAATCGATGATATTCGGGGGACTTGAAAACATAAGTTTTAATCTTAATAGAAAATCCTCAGATATAAAGATATATGAATTCGGCAAAACATATTCATTACTAGAAGGAAATCAATTTAAAGAAGATAGAAAATTATCCTTGTTTGCATGTGGAAATCAGTCAATTGAAAATTGGAATGGAGAAACTTCAAAAAAAGATTATTTCTGGATAAAAAAGCAAGTAGAGCATGTGTTAATTCGACTGGGGATTCAACATTTCAAAACAGAAAACATAGAAATATCTTCATTAATTGACGGCTTCTGCTATAAAATTGGTAGAGATGTAATAGCTACTATTGGATCAATTCATCCGAAAGTAACATCACATTTTTCTATTAAAAAAGAAATTTTTTATGGCGAATTAAATTGGGACTTAATTTTAAGGTCTAGTAAAAATGCAAAGACAAGCTTTAAGTCTATCAGCAAATTTCCATCAGTAAAAAGAGATTTAGCTCTATTAATAGACGAAAATCTACCCTTCTCTACTCTAGAAAACATTGCTAAACAAACAGAAAAAAAGTATTTAAAAGAAATACAATTATTTGATGTTTATAAGGGCGATAAATTAGAGAAAGGTAAAAAATCATATGCTTTGAGTTTTCTTTTAGAAGATCAAGAAAAAACGCTTACAGACAAGCAAATTGACAAGGTTATGGACAATCTAATAAATGCCTTTAAACAGAAAGCAGATGCTGAGGTTAGAATGTAAATGCAATTTGTTATATTTGGCATTAATAAATAATAGAATTAAACAAAAAGTTTAAAATGAAAAAATCATTACTCATTCTTTCAACTTTCTGCTTTTGCTTCTTTGCTCAAGCTCAAGAAAGTGTAATTAAAATTAGTGGACTTGATGCTGCATTCGGTAAATATGAAATTTCTTACGAAAGAACATTTAACGAAGGTGTTAATAGTATAAAAGGTTCTGGAAATCTTAGAAAGCAAGGAAGCTGGCCAAATATTTTAACGAAGAACTCTGCACAAATTTCGTTTTCTTACATAAACAAAACCCATAGCCATGTATACGGCGCAGGCTTAACAGGATCTTTGGATACAAACACAAATCACCACCCAAACTACAGTCTTGCAGACACAGACAATGACGACATAAGAATCAATGACGATCCTTCTTTACATTCATTCGAAAGAAATGTAACCGCCGTAGTATCTGGTATTGCTCTTGAAGGTGAATACCGCAGCTATTTTAAAACTTACGCTAGAAGCGTTGGAGATCCGCCAAGAGGATGGTATTTAGCTCCATTTGTTAGATTTCAATCTACAAAATTGAATTTTGATGATAATACTTCTCAGGAAGTTAATCAGGCAATGAATTACCTTATAAGTAATGACGGATCTGAAATTTACGGAAATTACATAGGACCTTGGGAAGGTGGCGAAAACACAACTGACGCTACAGCATCTAATTACGGAGAAGCAGCCACCGTTGTAAATCCTAATCCAAATGCTGGAAACATCACTAGTGATCCTAGGTATGATTTTTTAAGATGGCGAGATGTTTCCTTTACACAAAACGAAACTGTTTTAGCTGGTGGTTTGGCAATAGGTCGTCAGTGGCTAATTGCTGACAAGTTCTCTATTGACGTACAGATAGGACCTCAGTATCAATTAGTAACAAGAAGTGAAAGAGTTTATAATGGTAACGACGAATGGAATATAAATCAACAAGCTGACAATATTAACGATGAACTTAATCCTGGAGATGCATATTTATTTGCTAAATATGGCGATGTTTGGTCATTTAACGGAACGCCTATTCAAGCTGATTTAGCTAACGGATTTTACGGAATTGTTGATCAGAATGGCGAGACAGTTATTATTAAATCTAAAACGGAATCTCAATTAGGCTTTACTTCTGGCTTCTTCCGTTCTATAAATGGTGTTACCGATTTTGCAAGATTAGAAACATATAGAATCAAAGTAAGATTTGGATACGCATTTTAAATAAACAATTATTAAAAAACATAAAATGAAAAATTTAATAGCAATTACACTAATACTTTCAGCACTAACACTTACATCGTGCCAAGACTGTAGAGACTGCCAAAGCACTTCTACTCTAAATCTAAATATTGAATACTTTGTTTTGGATAATAACGGAGTATATCAAATTAACACCACCGATAGTTACACTTACTCTGGAATAGGTGCTGTAGCTAGTGATTTATTATTAGCAGATTCTAGTAGTATTGAATTCGCTAATGCTATCTCACCAGTCTTAACTCAAGAGTTTTGCGGCCAAGATCTTAAAGACTATAACAACACTACTTTCTCTTACGAACAAATAAGCGGAGACACTATAGGAGGGCTTTTTAAATACTCTTGGACTGAAGAATGGGATTGCCAATAAACTTAAATCTATTTAACAGATATAAAAAAACCACTTAATAAATTAAGTGGTTTTTTTTTGTGCTTATGTTATAAAAGAATGTAACTCTATTGAGAAACAGTAAAATCTGTTCTGACTCCGTCTTTAAATGCAATGATAAAAGACTCGCTGTAACCGTCTCTCAATGAAATTTTCTTAAGGTAATTCTCCGCAATGGTATAAGAGTTAAAATTACCAGAGATGAAGTTAAAGTAATCATCCCCTAAAGGAACCATTATAAGGTCATCGTGGAGGTAAATATCTATTGGTAAGCTATACTCACTAAACGAACCTAAAAAGACTCTAAAAATAGCTCCTTCTAAGAAAGACAGGTCAACACCATCTTGCATTACTCCCGTGCTAACGTATTCTTTATAAATCTCTGTTAGTTCATCTTTATACTTCTCGTGTAAATTAAAAGTTTTCTTAGCCTTTTTAAGATCATCACTTTCATTATGAAGAGCAACTTGATTTTGATAGGATAATAAAAAGTATTTATCTAAATCATTACATTTTTGCAAAAGAGCCATAGACTTTTCCTTACTTCCAATAAAATTTTGGATAACAGCAATATTATAGTTCCAGTCTCTTTGGCTATATATTTGTTTAGACAACCCATCTATTAATGGCATCGCCTTTTTTTGATTTCTTTCACTCTCAGACCTAAAATAAGACATAGCTAAATTAGCAGTTACTTTACTTAAAGTATATTCTGACACTTTTGCTTGACTAAATTTCTTAAGAGATGATTTAAAAGATTTGATAGCTAATTCAAATTCTCCTTTATTGAAAAATATAGCTCCTTCATCAAAGAAATCTTGACCCTCTTGCAATTTCTTTCTAGCTCTATCATCAAAATTAACGATAGACTCATTCTTAAGAATACTTTTCGAATCATCTTTAACAGACAAACTAGCTCTATCTAAATCTATACCTTTTGGAGGAGCAGCGGCAAATTGAGGTTTACCCCCCTTACCATCACTAATTTTTTCTTTGTTTTTAGCAGCAGCAAGATTCTTTTTTCTTTCTTTTTCAGCAAAAGCATTTTGAGCGGAAGCTAATCGAATTAAGGTCTTTTCAGACTTCTTGTTATCTCCTATAGTTTGATAAACAGCGGCTAAATTACCATAAGCTTTAAAAAAGAACTTATCCATCTTAACAACAGACTCTAAAAGCTCTGAAGCTTTTTCTTCCTCTTTATTTACATAATAAAGAATTGCCATGTTGTATGTCCAGTCTTTATCTTTATCAATCGACTTTGTAACTAGCTCTAAATATCTAATTACTTTTTTATTATCTCTAGACACATCGCTAATAGCGTGGGCAACAGCAAGTTGAAGGTTAGGATAATTTAAACCATTCTCATTAACCTTGGCTCTTTTATAATTTTTGAAGGCACTTTTGAAAGAAGCTATGGCTTTAACCGAATTACCTTGATTCAAAAACTGAACTCCATCAGCATAAGACTGGTCAGCTAATTTGATTTGCTCTGATGCCCTATCGTTTAGATTCTTGACGTTGACGAAATCCATTACTTTTTGAGCGTCAGACAAAAACAAAAAATCATTTTTACTTATACTAACACTTGGTTGATCCTTAGACTGTGTCTGTACAGCGTAAGCATTAACAATTGATACTAAAAAGCTAAAAACTAAGGCTATTCTAATTATTTTTTTCATCTATAAAAAGATTATAATTTTATTCTACGAATGTAATGAAAATTTAAAAAACAAGTCACTCCTTAATAATCTTAAATATTACTTCATTATCGTCTTTTGTAAGTGTTAAAAAATACACTCCAGAATTTAAGCTTTGAACATTAATTTCATCTGATTTGGCAAATTCACCATTCAAAATATTTCTTCCTAAATTATCAGAAAGTGACCATAAAACAACCTCATTTTTAGAACACTTTAATTGTAAAAAGTCAGAGACGGGATTAGGGAAAATGTTAAATTCGAATGAACTAAACGAATTTACATCAACTGCTTCAACAGAATAATCGGCAGACATTCCTACACAACCAAAACTATCAGCAACCTCAACATAATACCTTCCCGGCTCTTCTAAAATAATAACCTCTGAGGTTTCTCCAACTAAAATTCCTGACGCACTATACCATTGATAACTATAAGGAGGTGTTCCAGAATTAGGGTTATCAATTGTAGGATCTACAACAACTAAAGTTCCTTCTAGCTGAGTAACAATAGGATATATAGGACTATTCTCGCCTACCATAAGCTGCGATGTCTGGTAACAACCTAAAGAATCGGTAACTCTTACAGCATAATTACCAGCACATAATTCATCATAAAACATTCCTGTTTGACCATTACTTAAACATTGATAAGTGTAAGGAGATGTTCCACCAACAACCGAATCAATAGTAATTGAGCCACTACAATCTCCATAACAATTTATTCCTTCTACAACTAAATCATATTCGATAGCTTGAGACTCGTTAAAGTAAATAGTATCAAGATTAATACATATTCTAGTATTATCATTAGGGTATTGGAATTGAGTGCTTAAAACATGCTGGCCAGCAGAAATACCGGATAAGAATGTCTCATTTAATAAAGCGCCATCAAACTCAACCCAAG
>Ga0209192_10003668_pt1 | contig 10177 bp, 8 predicted proteins | sample ArcticOcean_MG_C_11_FD_187433 | JGI IMG/M metagenome (GOLD analysis project Ga0209192, IMG submission 187433) | Marine microbial communities from western Arctic Ocean - ArcticOcean_MG_CB2_154 (SPAdes) (version 2) | ecosystem: Environmental > Aquatic > Marine > Oceanic | place: Arctic Ocean...
GCAAATGGTAAGATAAAACTTCAAACATTAGGGGAATGATATGAAAAAGTTATTAGTAGCATTGGCATTATTAACATTATCAACATCAGGTTTTGCAGCAACACCAGTACCTAATGATACTGGGGGTCTTTATATAGTTGACGGGAAAAAAGTTTATTTTTGTAATTACGCTGCTTGCAAGTTGATAAGTTCTGATTATACAAAATAATGAGAATCGGATAGGTTTAAATTAACTAAGGAGAACTGATATGACAGTAAATATGTTTAATTGGATATTTACACATTGGTTTATACGAATGTATTACTAACTATTTGGTTTCCTTTACGGGAACTTGTTCCACGGTACAGAAAGGTTTTTGCTATTACGTTATTAATGTAAAATGAGTTTGCTATATTTACTAAGAAATTCACTATTTGGAACGAGTAAAATGACTCACTTTTATTATAAACTTATTATAAACTCATGATTAAATCAATGTTTATAGGTGTCTTAGACTATCCGACAAGTGAGTGGGAATAATTTGCAGCTACTAACTAAACTTTTAAAGGGCAGCTAATTTGAAATATCGAGCCGAAATTGATGGCCTGCGAGCCCTTGCTGTTGTGCCCGTTATTTTATTCCATGCTGGCTTTGAGCTATTTAGAGGAGGATTTGTTGGTGTAGATGTATTCTTCGTAATCAGCGGATATCTGATTACAACAATACTAATTGAGGACATGGAAAATAATCGTTTTAGCCTCCTCAACTTTTACGAAAGACGCGCACGTAGGATTTTACCTGCACTTTTCTTTGTAATGTTGGTATGCCTCCCGTTTTCCTGGATGTGGATGCTGCCAAGTCAAATGGAAAGCTTTTCAAAGAGCCTTATAGCCGTAAGCTTATTTGCATCAAATATATTATTTTGGCGAGAGGATAATCGCTACTTCGATGGCACTGAAGAAGAAAAACCTTTATTACATACATGGAGCTTAGCTGTTGAAGAACAATACTATGTGCTATTCCCTATCTTTTTTTTCCTAGCTTGGCGTTATGGTAAAAACCGTGTGTTTTGGATGATCTTTGTAATGGCTTCAATTAGCTTTATGATAAGTGAATGGGGTTGGCGTAACAAAGCTATTAATATAAACGTTGCAAACTTTTACCTTGCACCCACACGTGCATGGGAATTATTTTCTGGTTCAATTGCAGCATTCATTGTGCATAAAAGAGGTGTACGGAAGAACGATACACTGTCACTTATTGGATTAATTGCAATCATATTTGCAATCTTCGCCTATGATGAAACAACCCCATTCCCTAGCATATATACATTAGTTCCAGTTGCTGGTGTTGTGCTACTGGTTTTATTTGCAGAAAAGGAATCCTTAGTAGCACGAATACTTAGTACAAAGTCATTTGTTGGCGTTGGTTTAATTAGTTACTCAGCTTACTTATGGCATCAACCATTGTTTGCATTTGCACGTATTAGACTCCCAAATGAGCCTTCTGATTTGCTTATGATAATTCTTTCTGGCTTGTCATTGATTCTAGCTGTAGCTTCGTGGAAATATATTGAGAAGCCATTTAGGCGAAGGTTTTTTTTAAAAAGAAAATACATCTTTTTAATTTCTTTGATTGGAATTGTAACCTTTATTGGTGTGGGTTTAGCTGGTCATCTCAATAATGGCTTTGCTAAAAGATTGAACGATCGAGATATTATTTTTGAAAGTGCTCTCTTTAATAATGTAACAGAAATATTCAATGAATCTAACCAGAAGAATTCATTTTCAAATGATAAAAGAAAAAAGCTTTTAATAATTGGAGATAGTTATGCCAAAGACTTTTTAGAAGCAGTATCCACTTCATTTGGAGAAAATTTAAGACAACTTGATATAGTGTTTTTGGCTATACCAAGGCGCTGTAAAAACGTCCTAGCTAATACCCCGTTATTGTTTGACTCAATTTTTCTGTCAGATAAACATTGTTTTGATAGCAAAGGTAGAATTGGTAACAAGGAATGGGATAATTTGATTGGCGATGCTGACTTGGTAATTGTAAGAAGTTTCTGGGATATTTTGCCTACATATGAAATGGCTCGCACCTATGATTACGCTAACGCTTTAAACCCTGGGGGTGTTTTATTTGTTGGTGCCACGATTTTTGGGAGAGATTTACCCTTCAAAGGGCTTGTTGGCTTAAAAGCCGCTAAAACTCTCACATATAGTTATGGAGTGAAAGATATTCGCCCAGATTATAATGGCTTTGCAGAAAAGTTAAGTAATCAGGATAATATTTTTCCTAAAAAAACTGAGTCAATTACATCTTATGATTTGATTCAACAGGCTAAAGTAGTAATGGGGGAGAGAAATTATTTTGATGTTTTTGATTTTTTCTGTACTGAAGAAAAATGCTTGATAGTAGACTCTAATAGAAGCCCCCTTACAAATGATTTACTGCATCTTACCTCAAGCGGTGAAAGAGTTATGATGAAAAAACTGCTTCAGGATAAAAAATTCTTAAAAATATGGATGAATAATATTGGCTTTTTACCAGCTAATATCTAAACTTGCTGAAGGATGGAGGATGAAATGACCAAATATACATTGGGATTGTGTACTATGGGCAATAGCTCAGCGGCTCTCTTCGCAAACGACGTCTTAATTGCTGCTGTTGAAGAAGAGAGGTTGACAAGAATAAAAAATGATGGATCTTTCCCATTTTCTTCTATTAAAGAGGTTTTATCAATCGCCAATATTGAGATTTCTGATGTTGATCAGATTTGCGTCTACTGGGATAGATGGAAGTTGACAACAAGAACCTTCGAAACATTTAAAAAAATGATTATCAATCCTGGTAATGCCTTAATTTTATTGGAACGGATCACAGATTTATTTTTTAAAAATTCATTCAAACACGTAAATAATGGAAGTTGGAATGATTTATTTAAAATAAGAAAGCTAATTAATAAAAATTTAGGAAGATTTACCGGAAAAATTTCTTTTATTGATCACCATTTATCACATCAACTATACGCAGAGTCTATGCGTGACTGGGACACATTCGTATCACTTTCTTACGATGGTGGTGGTGAAGAGTATTCAACAATTCTTAGCGTAGTTAAAGATGGAAAGCGAAGTGTTTTAAGTCGTCATAAGTGGCCAAACTCACTTGGGCACTTCTATTCTACCTTTACTGGCTTTCTTGGTTTTAAGATGTTGGAAGGTGAGTATAAAATGATGGGACTTGCTCCATATGGTGAGCCTAAGTACAAAAATTTAATATTAGAAAAAATACTATTGCTAAAGCCATTTGGAAAGTACGAGTTAAATACTAATATTTGTGACTATCACGCAGCTCTTCGCGACAGGTTTAGTAGTGAAATGAAATTATTATTTGGTGCCCCGAAGAAAAATGAAGAAGAGCCTAATCAGCATCATATTGATCTGGCAGCTAGTGTTCAGGCTGCTTTTGAAGATGCTCTTGCCCACATTCTTTCACCGGCAACTTCAATTCATCCACCAATTAAGAATTTAGTCATTAGTGGAGGTTGTGCGCTAAACGTTACAGCTAACGGTAAATTGCTTTCCAATAAGATGTTCAACCAAATAATAATACCGCCAGCTCCACATGATGCTGGATGCGCTATAGGGGCATGCTTGGCAGTTTTAGATAAAATAAAATATGAATCTGTTAGGTCGCCATACTTAGGACGAACCTTTTCAGAGAAAGAAATTAAGGCAGCAATAAAGGTTAAGGGCTTAAAAACAATTAAGGCATTAGAAGGTGATGAGCTAGTCTCTATTGCTGCCTCCCTTTTGGCAGACAAAAAAATTATTGCATGGTTTCAAGGAGGCGCTGAATTTGGTCCGCGAGCACTCGGCAATAGGTCGTACCTAGCTGATCCAAGAGATGACAAAATAAGAGATGAAATAAACAAGAAAATTAAGAAACGAGAGTTATTTAGACCTTTTGCTCCAAGCGTAACGGTGGAAGATGCACATCGGTTTTTCTGTATCTCTCAAGATAGTCCATTTATGAATATAGTCTCTGGAGTTAAAAGTGACTTTGTGCCCGCTATAACTCATATTGATAACACCGCGCGTATACACACTGTATCAAAGGAAAGTAATTTCCTCTATCATAAGTTAATTACTGAATTTGGTAAAATTACTGGAGTTCCAGTATTGCTGAATACCTCCTTCAATATTCAAGAACCCATTGTTTATTCTCCCGAAGACGCGCTACAAACTTTCATTAAATCGGGAGTCGATGCTTTAGTTATTGGACCATTCATCATAAAAAGAGGTGATATACCGAAAGGGTTAATGCTATGAAGCGATCAACACATAACAAACCAGCACTATACTATACCGTTGACTTAGAAGACTTTTCTTTCGACCTATGTAGAAGCATTGGAACCACCTCTGCGCCAGCATTAAGAACCGAAAGTTTGCGTGAAAGTTATCGTAATATTACTGAACTCTTATCAGATAATGACGAGCCAGGGTCTAATATTACTTTCTTTTGCACTGGTGTTATGGCCGACAAATATCCTGACTTAGTACGAGCGATTGCTCAAGACGGACATGAAATTGCATGTCACGGAAATTTTCATGATGATATTTGTGGAATGTCCTCAGAAGAGGTTTATACGTCTCTTCATTTAGCCAAACAAAAACTTAGTGAAATTTCACAAACTGAAATTCGTGGTTTTAGAGCGCCAAGGTTTTCAATTGAAAAAAATGACTTTGAACGACTAGACGCTATATCTCAAGTTTTTGATTATGACTCATCTTTGAGTTTTAGTAGTGATGTAGAGTTCAAAGAATGGATGGGCCAGTGCCCAATTAAATTGCATGAGTTTCCAGTACCAGTGCAGACTATTTTTTCTTCGAAATTTAATGTGAAAAGTGGCGGCTCTTACCTTAAATTATTTCCAGTTTCTGTAGTAAAAAATGCAATCTATAAATCATTAAGAAATAACATTACGCCGATTATTTACCTTCATCCGTATGACATATTTTATGGCTATAATCTACTTTTAAGCTGGCCAGAACTCAAAGGTGGTAACTCGCGAAAGTACTGGTATATTAGGCAACTACAGTGGGCCGGTATGTTTAACTGGGCACAAAAAAGGAAGCTACAAAATATTTTCTCAGAATTTAATAGCCTTGGGCGCTTAGATACATGTTTATAAACGGTTAAACATTTGGATGTTTCAAAACCGTAAAAGCTATGACAAAGAAAAAATACCTTTACCTTGCTTTATGATAGCTATTAATTTAGTGTAAAATATCAAAATATTTAGTGAGGATAACAATTGGATCCATTAACTCAAGGTGCCCTAGGGGCATCTTTACCTCAGGCACTTAGTAGTAAAAAAACATTGTGGTTGATCGGTTTGTTAGGCTTTCTTTCTGGAATGGCTCCCGATCTAGATGTTTTTGTAAGATCAGAAAAAGACCCACTGTTATTTTTAGAATATCACCGACAATTCACACATTCTCTAATATTTATTCCTTTTGGTGGCCTCTTCTGTGCGACAATTTTTTATTGGTTAATAGGGAAAAAAAACCAATTAACCTTTAAGGAAACATGGATATACTGCACTCTAGGCTACGCAACCCATGGTTTATTAGACACATGTACTAGCTACGGGACCTTACTCTTTTGGCCATTTAGTAACGAAAGAGTAGCTTGGAATAATATTTCAATAATAGATCCGTTATTTACAATACCAATACTTGGTTTAATTGTAGCAGCAGCAAAAACATCAAAAAGAAAATATTCAGCAATAGCAGTAATATGGGCAATAAGCTATCTTAGTTTAGGAATCTATCTTAATAGTACAGTTGAAAAAATAGGTAAAAAAATTGCTAAAGATAGGGGTCATAAAATTGTTCGTATAAGTACCAAACCAAGCTTTGGAAATTTAATCCTTTGGAAAATAATTTATGAAACGAATGATAAATTTTATATAGATGCAGTTAGACTAGGCTTTCAACAAAAAATATTTCCGGGTGAAAATATTAATAAGATAAACCTTAATAAATCATTTCCATGGTTAAAAGAAAACTCTCAACAAGCTAAAGATGTTAAAAGATTTAAATGGTTTAGTAATAATTATATTGCAATCAACCCATTTAATAAAAATCAAATAATAGATATACGCTACTCTCAATTTCCGAATGAAATTGGAGGCTTATGGGGAATAGAGCTATCAAAAGAAAAGAGTGAAAGTGACCACATTAAATGGTACTCAACAAAACCCAACCCAACGTATACTTGGAACATAATGAAATCAATGATTTTTGAAGATTAATTATTAAAATCAGTACTTTATATTAAAAATATAATGTTTATTATTTTTAAAAAATAATAAAAGAGAATAAATAGAGAGGAAAAAAATGATTGCGTGCCTAGATCTTGAAGGTGTATTGCTACCAGAGATATGGATTGAGTTTGCCAAACAAACAGGTATAGACTCACTAAAGCTTACAACCAGAGATATTCCTAATTATGATGAATTAATGAGTGAAAGAATAAATATACTAAGTCAAAATAACCTAAAATTAAAAGACATCGAAGATGTAATCTACACACTCAAGCCATTGGAAGGGGCTAATGAATTTTTAAAGTGGCTGAAGACAGAGTTTCAAGTAATCATACTTTCTGATACCTTCTATCAGTTCTCTAAACCCCTAATGAAGCAATTAGACTTTCCAACTCTTTTTTGCCATAACATAATTACCAATGATGCCGGCGTCATAACCGGTTATAAATTAAGGCAAAAAAATGGTAAAGCAGAAGCTGTAAGGGCACTACAAGGACTTAATTTTGATGTAATAGCAGCTGGAGACTCTTACAATGATATAGGAATGCTTAAGCAAGCAGATATAGGTATTTTATTTAACCCGCCAAAAAGTGTAATTAATGAGTTTCCACAGTTTAACGTTACAAAAAATTATAATGAATTTAAAAATGAATTACTTAATTCAAAACAAAAGTTATTGTTAAAAGTCACTGAATGAATAAATTAATTTACGTGTGCATTTAATTGCGACGAATTTAATTTAAATAATTTATATTTAACGTTACTGCTTTAAGGTTTCGACATGTAAAGATAACTTAAACTAAGATGAAGATATAAATAAATTTCATCTGTCATTTGATACAATATAATTAGTTGTAATGGGTAATAAAACTAATTGTATGAACTAATTATTACCTAATGCTAATTACTATGTTTATCAGTTAAATTATTGAATTATATGATTATTTATGAGTAGAGCGTTTGTAAAAGAAGATGACTTAGAGCATGCTGGAATAGATATTCCCGAGAGGCCCGTTAGCTCTCTAAGCAACTATGTAACGCCTTTTGGTTACAGGGAATTAGAAAAAAAAATTATTGAATTAGAATTAATTCGGCAAAATTATATTGATTCTGAAGACGTTAGTATTATACAAAAAAAGATGAGTGTTGAACGTGATCTTCGTTATTTTGCGAGCAGGCTAAATTCTGCAATTTTAGTTGACCCTAGCAAACAATCAAAAGATTTGATTTTATTTTCTGCTAAGGTTGATGTTTTAACAGAATCAGAGGACAATCTCACATTTGAAATTGTTGGTGAAGATGAATCTGATATACAGAAGAATAAAATAAGTTACGCCTCACCTTTAGCAAAATCTCTTATTGGTCATCGCTTAAACGATGAGGTTGTTTGGTCAAAACCATCAGGTGACACTGTGTTATTTGTCTCCAAAATTTATTACGACAATAATAAATAATCAATTTATAGAACCACATACACAAAGGATATATAAGTGCTCATTACTAATGGCATCACAATGCAATTTGGCTCTAAGCCATTATTTGAAGACGTTTCTGTAAAATTTGGTGGCGGAAATCGCTATGGATTAATTGGGGCAAATGGATGTGGAAAATCTACATTCATGAAAATTTTAGCCAAAGAATTAGATTCAACTAATGGCACCCTATCCATTGAAAAAAATGAAAGAATTGCTTGGCTAAAGCAAGACCAATTTGCATTTGAAGGTTTACGCGTCTTAGATACGGTAATGATGGGTCATGAAGAAATGTGGCAAGCAAATGAACAAAAAAATAATCTATATTCAAACCCTGATGCCACTGAGGAAGATTATATGCGTGCTGCTGAGCTAGAAACTGTCTATGGTGAATATGATGGCTATACTGCAGAAGCAAGAGCTGGAGAGTTGTTAAGTGGTCTTGGTATTATAAATGATATGCACGATGGTTTGATGAGTGCGGTTCCTCCAGGACTAAAACTAAGGGTGCTGTTAGCTCAAGTACTTTTTGCTGACCCAGATATCCTACTTCTAGATGAGCCTACTAATAATTTAGATATTAATACAATTCGCTGGTTAGAGAATACTCTAAACAACAGAAATTCAACAATGATAATTATTTCACATGACCGACACTTTCTTAACCAAGTTTGTACACATACTGCAGACATGGATTATCAAAAATTAACAGTTTACCCAGGTAATTACGATGACTTTATGGCAGCAAGCACACTTGTTAAAGCCCAACAACTTAAAGCAAATGAAAAAGCTAAATCACAAATAGCTGAATTGCAAGAATTTGTAAGAAGGTTTTCAGCTAATGCATCGAAAGCAAAGCAAGCTACATCTCGTGCTAAACAGATTGATAAGATTAAAGTAGAGGATATGAAACCCTCAAGTCGACAGTATCCATATATAAGGTTTGAGTATGCTGATAAAGATAAACTCTATCGTCAGGCCTTAACGGTAAATAAAATGGCACATAAATTTGATGAGCCACTTTATAATAACGTAAATTTTATGGTAGAGGCCGGCGAAAAAGTAGCAATTATTGGTGAAAATGGAATCGGTAAAACTACCTTATTAAAAATAATTGGTAACCTTCTAGAGCCAAGCGATGGCTCAATAAAGTGGGCTGAAAAATCAAAAATTGGATATTTTGCTCAAGATCACACAAAAGATTTTTCTTCAAATACTTCTGTATTTGATTGGATGACAGAAAATGGTTCGTCCGAAGATGACGACCAATCAATAAGAGGAATTTTAGGTAGGTTATTATTTTCCGGGGAAGACTTCAAAAAGAAAGTTAATGTATTGTCTGGAGGTGAGCAAGGGAGAATGCTTTTCGGAAAACTTATGATAGAAAAGAATAATATTTTACTTTTAGATGAACCCACCAATCATATGGATATGGAATCCATTGAATCACTCAATACGTCTTTAGATAAATTCAAGGGAACTGTTTTTTTTGTAACTCATGATCGTGAATTTGTTAGCTCTATCGCAACACGTATTTTAGAGATTAAAAAAGACAAGATTATTGATTTTTCAGGTAATTATGAGGATTATGTGAAGTCTCAAGAGATGTAACTATATCACTGTTTTTGAAGCTCTTTTTCTCTCATGTTCAACTAAATATCTTTTTCTAATTCTCAGTGAACTTGGAGTTATTTCTACCAGCTCATCGTCATCAATAAATTCAACTGCGTACTCTAAGCTCATCAAAATAGCAGGCACCAAACGAACAGCTTCGTCTGTTCCCGATGACCTAACATTTGTCAGTTGTTTTCCCTTAATTGGATTAACAATTAAATCATTATCACGAGTATGAATACCAATCACCATTCCTTGGTAGAGCTTATCTCCTGGCTTTACGAACATTTTACCTCGATCTTGAAGCTTCCATAGAGCATATGCTACCGCCTCACCACCTTCTGATGAAATCAAAGCTCCATTTCTTCTTCCAGGAATTTCAGCTTTAACCTGATCGTAGCTATCAAAAATATGAGATATGAGTCCAGTTCCCCTGGTCATAGTTAAGAACTCTCCTTGAAAACCAATCAACCCTCTAGCTGGAATCCGATACTCTAGTCGCGTTCTACCAAGACCATCTGACTCCATGTTTGATAGTTCACCTTTTCGTCTTCCCAACTCTTCCATTACCGCGCCTTGGGTTTCATCTTCTATATCAACTGTTAAATTTTCGTAAGGCTCACATTTCTTCCCATCTATCTCACGATAAACTACTCGTGGTTTTCCAACCGCAATCTCAAAACCTTCTCGGCGCATATTTTCTAATAAAATAGTCAAGTGGAGTTCGCCCCTACCTGAAACTCTAAATATATCTGCATCATCGGTATCATCAACCCG
>Ga0209192_10003673_pt1 | contig 10169 bp, 8 predicted proteins | sample ArcticOcean_MG_C_11_FD_187433 | JGI IMG/M metagenome (GOLD analysis project Ga0209192, IMG submission 187433) | Marine microbial communities from western Arctic Ocean - ArcticOcean_MG_CB2_154 (SPAdes) (version 2) | ecosystem: Environmental > Aquatic > Marine > Oceanic | place: Arctic Ocean...
CTTAGGATGATCTGGGTCGTCCATAGGAGCATTGTGTATGTGCATACTTGCATCGCCGATATATTTAATCACCATGCCGTCTGCATCAAGTATAGGTTGTGTAATAGCATCCATATACTCATTCATCATTTTTGTTAAGCCCTGTACATCATCGCCAAAGCTCTCACCTAGTGGAGTAAAGCCACGTAAGTCTGAAAAGCATATACTAACTTCTTTCTTCATGCCTTGTTTAATTAAGTCTGGATTCTCTTGTAGCATACGCACCACAGTAGGTGAAGCATATCCAGCAAATTGTTTCTGTATTTCTGATCTTAATTTAAACTGTATCCAGAAGTTATTAAACCCTGCCTGCGTAAAAATTAAGAAACTTGCTATCACTGCAAATGTAGCATCAAACAAAACTAAGTTTGCTGTGTAAGAATAAATGCTATAATACACAATTCCGCTTATAATGGCAACGGTTGTTAGCAATCCTGCCCACGCAGGTGTACGATACATTGCATAGCCTATTAGTAACATGCTCAAGAACGCACACAGAAGCTCTGTAAGCAACGATAGCTCGCTACGAGTGATGTTACTACCATCTATAAAATTCTGTAGCATAGACGCTTGTATAAGCTGTGGTAATACGTTGCCTCTAGGTGTGGGTACCGGATTGGCAACGCCTTCTGCACTAACACCCACAATAACAAACTTTCCACCTAAGTCAGGTAAACTGTTTATATCTATGTATTCGTGTTCTTCGAAAGTATTATTAAAACGTATATATGCTGTACCAGTTGGGGTAGTTACTATTGGGTCAAACGGTGGCACGGCAAACTCTTGTACGCCTATCTCAGATGTCTTTAAATAGTAGCTAGGCTTGCTAGTGTATACTCTAAGCATCTCAATAGCAAAGCTAGGGTATATTTTCCCCTCAACGCCAACTGCTAATGGATATGTTCGTGTTTGGTTATCTGGTTGTGGAGCACTTGCTACTACGCCTATGCCTGCCGCAGACTTCTCTAGTACTTCAATATTCGTTACGAGATTCGGCCATGTCAGCAAGTAGTCCGTAGCGGATACTGGGCCTATCGTTGCTGTACCAATATGAGGACCTGTACTCTTTATTCCTCTGCCAGATGGGGTCTGGGACAAAACCACTCCGTTGTCCGAGATCCAACTTGACAAAACTGCGTCCCCGCCAAATCGGTCCGTTTCTGGAAACAAAATCGTTAAACCAATTATTCCAGCGTTCTTCGTCCTCAAATCCGATACTAGTTGTGCTATGTTCTGTCTTGGCCATGGCCATTGTCCCCACTGTTGTAAACTTCGTTCACCGATGTTTAACACAACAACTTCGTTGCTTTGCTTAACTTCGTCGAGTTGCTGATATGCGTCAAATGTTTGACTGCGTAAACTTTGTACTGGTGTTGGGTCTGCAATTTTTAGTAAGGTAAGAAGTACAATACTAACAGCCACAGCCCATCCGCTATATAGCCATTTCATAGTACTATTTATCGTATCTTAATACAGTCGTCTCGCTTTTTTGCTTGAGAATATACGTCAATGTTATTAGCAACCACAGCCCCTATTACCAAATTTGATAGCTGTAAATCCGTTTCTGTTATTGTTACGTCATGCTTATGTGCATAATATAATGCAGGACCAATCAGAATTACTTTCAGTGCTATTATCTCTGTTGCTGTCGGTGTTTTGCCTAGTAAAGGATTAACTTCTTTAACGCAACTATATTGTATTGCTCTATCTGTTGAGTATATGTCTAATATTTGTAGGGTATAAAACATTGCCCACTGCAATTTAGTTGCTGGTTCTATAAACGGTGGTAAGTCTAAAATAACCTTGGGTTGAAATGTGTCGACATGTTGTTGTGCAAGAACATCTTCGACAATTTCTGCTGAGTAGCAACAAGGTTCTCCCCAGACAATAAATTGTTTCTGGCTGGGTGTTAGGTCTGTTGCGAAGGTTGTAATAGAAAATAATATTGATGCAAATAGCATAAGTGAACGCATACTCATATTTATCTAAAGAATAATTATTCTTGTGTTACACTAATACTGCACCCACCGAGTGTGGCACATGTTTGTGTCAATGAATAGCCTTGAGCTGTTGTACCTTGCTGAAGTAAATCCAGTGTTGTTGAGTAACTGCCGTTTAAAACTACTGTGGCAGAATGAGCTCCGGAGCCCTTTTGTTCGATGTCAACTATGTTGCTGTCATTGTTTGTTGTTAGAGTAAGTGTTTTGTTACCATTGGCCCATTGCTGAACAAATACATCGTTGCTGTTACTATATAAGTTTACAGTCATACTATGATTAGTACCACTGCTATCCATTTTTTGAGAACCACTAAAATCATTGTTACTACCGTGAATGTCTAACCTGAGAAAGTTGCCACCGGGTTCGTAGTTATCATAATCAAATGTTGTATCGTCAGTGCTGGATAGATAGTATCCTTGCCCAAATAGAACATCGTTGTTATTGCCCGATATATGGAATTGAACATCGTTTGCGTTACATGTTGAAAAACTACATTTTTGTCTTATTTCTATATCGTTATTGTTGCCGTCTAAGTCTCCGCCCCAAGAATAGCCTGAGCCCCAAGAATCTGTCCAGCCGATATCGTTATTCTTACCTTCTTGTACTAAGTGTATATCGTTATTGTTTCCGCCTACACTAAAATATACACTATTATCATTGCCTATCTGTACTGCACTAAACATGTTGTAAGTATCACCCGTTACTAATCCCAATTTGACATCAACCTTATTATCGTTTCCGCCTTGAGCTATATCAATAACCACATTGTCGCCTTCTTGGTCTAATAATACTTCATTGTCATTGGCATGGGATAACGGTATTAACAAAAACATACCCAATATTATATACCCTATTACTAACAACGGTGTGTCACTGGGTTTTAAATTTTTTAATTTGTCATCTATATTCATTGTTGTGTTATATTTATTATTATGTTTTCGCAACTGCTTAAACATATAATAGTATCTCCTATATCGCCATCTCTTATATTCAACTGGGCTACCGATCCTTTTTGTAATTTAATACTAATATTATTACTCACTTGTCTGAGAAAGAACACTTTGCCATCAAGGTCCGGTATAATATTAAATTGGTTACCTGGATTAACTCCGTATACAGCACCTATTAATTTATTTGTACCACTGCCCGAGTCTCCGCCTTCCTCGTTATCTAATCCGCTACTAGCAGATTCTACAATATCTAACAAGTCTACAAGGAAATCTGCACTTAAAAAATCAATATCAAGTTCAGTGTATTCTAAATCTTCAGTCGTGTCTGATAAAACGTCTTGTTCGATTGCATTTGCGTCTAATCCATCAAAGTCTAATAATCCGTTGTCGCCTTTTAATTCTTGTACCTGTTCTTCTTTTGCATCTGTAATCTGTGTTGGCTCTGATACAATAAACATATTGTCTATCATATTTAAATTTATATCTACTAGTACAACAGGTTGAGTAGGACTTGTTTCTAATGTACTTACCATTACTGCCTGATAGGCTTCATCTAATGTTACAGTACCGCCATTGTTAGTTACAGTTATACTGCCACTTGGCGCACATCCTTCTTCTAGTGCAACTCTGTCTGTACAATCTTCGTCTGGTAATAATATTACAAGACTTCTACCCAGTTCGTCTACTGTGGTAGTAAAATCTGTTCCCCGGATGCCTATGCTGGCTGTAGGGGTCTGTATTGTTATATTCTCGTTTGCTACAAGGCCTAAACTGCCAGTGGCAAATCTAGCTGTACCCTGTACAAAATTTAATGCCATCTTACTTTTACTCGGATCTGGATCAAATACATATTCGTCTATTTCCATGTAAGTGTGTTCTGTAAGACTAACCTGAGTTTTGTCGAGAAACTCAATTTTTAGTCTGCCGTTCTGTGTTTCAACTTCATCATAACTTACAATATCAGCTGAAATACTAGCCGCTAATTCTTCGCCTGACAATCTCACAATACTTCCGGTTGCTCCACTTTGCTCAACAATGCCGCCGATGCTATCAGCGGCACTTAGATTTGGGGTAAGCAACAGTATTAGTACTGTTGTTGTGTTAATCAGTCTGTTTGATAAGAACTGATGCATTTTCGCTATTTAGATTTACGTCGATTATTCCTTCACACGTTGGACTACATGTTGCTGTCATGTCCTGTATGAATTGGAAATCGCCATCACTGCCGTCTAGAACTACTGTTAAGGAATGACCACCGTTGCCGCTTTGCTTAGTAGCAAACTTGTTGTCGTCTCCCATAATTTCCATATTCCAAACAACGTTACTAGTATCGATTACAATACCTGCTAAAGTAGATGTACCGGTGCCCGTACTTATTATACCACCAACACTGTTTACACCTGAAGTCGAACTCCATGCAGTCGTGTTATTAAAACTTGTGGTAAAATCGTTCCTAGAACCGAGTATATCTAAATCAAAGTTAGTGTTTTCCGCTACGGCATTATGAGCAATGTTAACATCAAAAATGTTGCCGTCGCCCTGAATGTCTACTAGCATGTCTGTGTTATCTGCACTATTAGAGTTAGCACCAATCTGTAAATCCCAGATGTTGCTACTTCCTAATTGATAAAAGTCCATTACTGAACTGCCTGAACCGTCAAATATCAAGTTTCCATAAAATTGGTTACTATTACCGTCTTGTATCACATCAATTATTAAACTGTTACCCGTTACGACTAAGTCTGTTGATCCTGTTGAATCTCCAGCAATGCTGTTACCGGTTCCGGCTTGTAATATAGTTAACACTAGGTTGTCGCCTTCTTGGTCTAGTAGTACTTCGTTATCCGTTGCACCTAGAGCCTGACTTCCTATTAATACACTTACTATAGCGAAGACTTGTAGTGTAAATTGCTTTATTACGTTTGTCTTCATTTTTCTTCTCCATTATTGGGGTCACTTTTCAGGAATATTTTTTTCCAAAAAGTATCTTTCGATGACGTAGGTTTGTTGTCTAATTGTGTGTCGTTAATTTCTTGATCGTTGAGTTTCATCCAGTAGGCTCGTTCTTGCTGATCTACTTCTTCTGCCCAATTCTCCGGGAACACAATTTTCCAATACCCTCTTTCATCGCCTTGTTGTATCAGTGCCAGTACTGCGGCTTCAATTGCCGATCTTACTGCATAAGTTACACTTTCATTCTGTGTCATACCACTTTCTAATTCAAGCAATCGTGTATCCATATCTAAAAATTTGAATACATCTCCTGCCATTCCTGTACTAAGGATAGTTTTGTATGTCTGTACATTCAATATTACCTCTCCTGTGAGCGTACTTACTGCTCTAAGTGATATAGTAACACTGTCTCTTCTGTATTGGTTTGTGGTTCCAATACCTAAGTACCTTGCACCATTACCGCCGGTCTCTACGTTAGTGTCATAACCTACAACACCTCCTTCGAGTATCATACCAGCAAATAATAATGGTTGTACTGCTTGTTGAGGTTTTTCTTCACTAGCATACTGTTCACGTGTGCTACGAACTATTTGTCTCTCCCTCACTAAGTTATCTAAGCCAAGACCCCGTTCAACAACTCGGAACCATGTTCCTTTTGGGTTGTCGTGAGCACCGGCCGCCTTTAAGGCGTCAATCAATATGCTCTTCGGATCCTGTGTGACTGCTGTACTGAAACTAGCAACACCATCTTGACTTTTTCGCTGTCCTGTTTGATCAGTAAACTGATAGACAGCTACCACTGGCATTGTTTCGCTCGGTGGTAAATATCGTAATTTTCGATATGTGGGCAATTCTACTTGCCTAGGTTCTTCTATACATTCTAAGAAGTCAGTATTACATGCTGTATCACCGGGTATAGATATACTAGCACACCCAGTCAAGTACATTGCACCAATTAAGAACAGTATGTAATTTGATTTTTTCATTAGCCGCCGCCGATACTGCCGATTCCTATTGGAATCTCAATAGTTGTTATCGTGCCGTCGGGGTCAACAATAGTCATTTTAATAACTTCTAATCCATCAGCATTTGTAGTTTTAATATATGTAACTGTATTTCCTTCAATTTCAAAACTGCCTGAATCTGAATTAGTACATGCAACTACTACTGCTGGATCACAAAACATACTGTCAACTAATCCTTTAGAAATTTGTGAATAAATTCTACTCTCCAAATTTCTAATAAATTTGTTAATGGTTGAATTATCATCGTCACGCTCTGCTCGTGCTAATGCAGATTCTATATCTTCTTTAATCTTATCTTTTCGTGACTTCTCTTGATTTTCAATTGTTAAATAATGGGCGCCAGTTCCTTGTCCAGAAAATGACGGAGACTTGAACTTAAATTTTAGTTCATCTGCCAGAAGTGTTTGACTGGCAAAGAACAGTATCATTACCGCTATCCCTAAATGTGTTCCTGTTATTTTCATACGTTGTTACCTTTTTCCCTTTTTCAGGGTCTTCAATGCTTCTTTTTCCTCAGCATCTTCTAAAACTTGTTGTCTTGCTCTGTATTCTAATACCACATCAACTTTCTGTTGTAGCCTAATTAAATCTTGGTCTAGTCTACGCATTTTGTCAATAACTCGTATTAGTGCAATATGCATATTACTTAATGCAGGGTCTATCTTTTCGCCAATAAACCACCATATATAGTATATAAAGTAACCCATTCCAACTGACAACACAATCGGAAAACCGTAATCATTAATCGCTTGTGCTATATCCATCAGTCTCTCCTAGCATCGACTTTGCCGTCTTCGACAAAATTGTCTGCTCTCGAAACCCTGTCTATATCAGGTCTGAGGTCTAAGGCACTACTAACCAACAAGTCTATTTTAAGCATTTCATTGCTCATAGTACTTGCTCTGGCTTCCAAACTGGTGCAAAACATTGTCAAGGTTTTAACTTGCTCAACGACTCCTTCTAGTATTTGCTTTATTACTATAAAGATAAAAAATCCCATTACCAAACTTCCGGCAATAGGGGCACCTACTTCGGCGATTAATCCAAATATTTCTTCCATATTATGTACACACCTTTTAAGGGTTGCTACTTTAAGTGTGTCTGTGTTACTCTACATTAAGTATTTATCGTTTTAGTCAGTGTAATATGTCCTATCCATATGATGCTGTATAACTACATATGTAAAAACAACACTTGTACTTTATGTTGCAATATCCGTGCCCCTTTCACTATATCGGGGCTAAAATTTATAATTGCATAAATAGTCTTTGTAACACAATTGTAACATACTTGTAGATTGATTGTAACAGTTCCTAATATAGGATGACGTTGCGGCAAATATGTTAAAGTTTGTTATCACATTTTAGGAGAAAAGTATGGCGAATCCAAAAGGAATAGTAGCCATGTTATCCAAGTTCGGAACATCGGTTACCAATCTTTCTAGAAAATTTGACATCATCATGAAATCGGGTCACCCCTCGAATATCATGCGTGAAGTTTGTTAGATTTTTATAATCATAAAAAAAGGGAGCAATAAAGCTCCCTTTTTTATTGTTTGTAAACTCTTACATCAAGTTAACAAGTACTTCTATAACAGCTTCTCCGCCTTCTGAAGAACCAACTGCTTTACCAATCATTCTTCCTGCCTGTGCATCGTTATTAGCCTTAGCCATACCGTTACCTGCGGAAACCATTAAGTCACCTTTAGCAACTGGACCAGTAACCTTAGTAGGTACTCTTCCTGTTAATGCTACAAATTGACCTTCTGCTCCTGCGTTCATCATATAAGCTGGATCAGTACTGATAACACCTGCTACTGCATGACAGTTTTCTGTATCACATGAAGTAACTTCTTTATCACCACCAAACATAACAACTGTGCCTGCTTCTAGTTCTGCATCACTTTCGTATTTCTCAGCCAAATCCGCATACTGTGCCGAAGTTGCATTACCTTGGAATGTAGTTGCGTAAACATTTGCATATTTAAGTGAACCTGATCCTAAGTTAAGTGCATTATTTGAACTAGGTGTAATTGATCCACTGTGTGAATCATTTGCATCTGATCTTAAGAAACTTGCACTACTAATACCGTCTAATGTGTCAGCATCAACATTCAATGCATCAATAAACGCCTTAGTTGCTACTGCACTAACTCTTGCGTCTGCTCTAGCATTTGTGTAGTAAAGATTTCCACTTTCTGCTAAGTTTGCTGTAGTAAATGCACCCATGTTAACTGCAACCGCATCAGCTGATACTGTAATACCTGTTCCAGCACCAATGTTTAATGTAAGTGCACCAGTAGTGCCTCCGCCTGTTAAACCGTTGCCTGCCGCTACTGCTGTGATATCACCTGCGTCATTAGTAAAACTAATCACACCAGTTGTACTGTTGTATGATAAGTCACCGCCTGCACTAATTGCCGCTCTTGCTCTAGCAGTTGTATGGTATTCGTTTGTGCCTTCACTTAAATCACTAGTACTAAATGCACCCATATTAACTGCGATGTCATTTGCGTTAGCAGTAATACCAGTTCCACCAATTACGTTTAATGTAAGTGCGCCACTTGAACCGCCGCCTGTTAGACCAGTTCCTGCTGTTACACCAGTAACATCACCTGTTGTAGTTGAGTAACCATAACTTGTAATTTTATCTTGTACTGCCGCCGCTGTCATTAATACAGTGTCGCTATCACTAAATGCTTCTGTGCCTAACTGTATTGATGCGCCTGCAAATTCACTAACTGTTAATCCGCTAACGTTAACTGTAACAGTGCCTGATGATCCGCCTCCGCTTAAACCAGTTCCAGCTGTAACACCTGTTACATAACCTGTATCTGTTAAACTAATAGAACCTGTTGAACTGTTATATGTAATACCAGTTCCGCCGGCTAATGCAGATCTTGCTCTTGCATCAGTGTAGTATTCGTTTGATCCTTCACTTAAATCACTAGTACTAAATCCTGCAATACTTACTGTTAAGTCAATTGTACCGTCAGCGTCTACATAAGTTGCTGTAATACCGCTTTCTGTATTTGAACTAAACATTCCACCAGCAATATCTTGTACTCTTTCAGTTGTATGATATAAGTTAGTTCCTTCTGTTAAATCACTAGTGGTTGCCGCGGCAATCCTAGCATCTGCTCTTGCGTCTGTGTAGTATAAGTTACTGCCTTCTGCTACGCCTGAAGTACTGCCTTGTGAGAATGTTAATACACCAGTTGTACTGTTATATGCTAATTCAGTTGATCCTTCACTAATTGCCGCTCTTGCTCTAGCAGTAGTAAAGTATTCGTTTGTGCCTTCACTTAAATCACTAGTACTTGCCGCCGCAATTCTTGCATCTGCTCTTGCGTTTGTGAAGTATACATTAGTTGAACCTTCAGCTAAATCATCTGTATCTTTACTTCCTAAGTTCAAGTTTGAACCTGTTGCCGCCGCCACTCTGGCGTCTGCTCTAGCCTGTGTATAATACAAGTTAGTTTGTTCCGACAAATCAGCAGTTGTTCTTGCCATTGTGTAAGTAGATGTGCCATCGTTAAATACCCAAGCATCACTTCCTTCTTTCCAATGTACATAAGTGTTAGTAGACGTTCCACGTTCAATTTCGATACCTGCATCTTCACTTGGAGTGCCTGTTTCGTTATTGTTAAGGATTAGTATGTTATCATCAATAGTTAATGTTTCTGTATTAACAATAGTCTGTGTGCCGTTAACTGTTAAGTTACCACTTAGGATCAAGTCATCACTGAATGTCTTAGCTCCACCAACTGTTTGTGTTCCAGAAGTTCTAACTACTGAACTGTCTGCACTAAAGGCTCCAGCTGAGTATTGAACACCGTCAGTAGCACTAAAGTGTGCTCTTGTATCACTAGCACTAGGGCCAGTATAAGTAATTACACCAGTAGTACTATTATATGCCGCACTGCCGTCACCGCCTGCATCAGTAACACTAACACTTGCTCTTGCTAGTGCATCAGTATACTGAGTGATAGATGTGCTTATTGCACCATCGGCTATTGCAATACCTGTACTAGCTGTAAAGTGTGCTCTAGCATCTGCTGGGCTTGGTCCAGTGTAAGTAATAACACCTGCACTATAAGTAAGACTTCCGTCTCCGCCTGCATCAGTAACACTAATGTGTGCTTGTACTTCTGAAGCACTAGGTCCAGTGTAAGTAATTACACCAGTTGTACTGTTATAAGC
>Ga0209192_10003679_pt1 | contig 10161 bp, 9 predicted proteins | sample ArcticOcean_MG_C_11_FD_187433 | JGI IMG/M metagenome (GOLD analysis project Ga0209192, IMG submission 187433) | Marine microbial communities from western Arctic Ocean - ArcticOcean_MG_CB2_154 (SPAdes) (version 2) | ecosystem: Environmental > Aquatic > Marine > Oceanic | place: Arctic Ocean...
GGTACTAAAAATTAACAAGGAGAAATAAATATGAAATTTTTAAGAGAAAGAATACGTAATATTAAGTATAATTTGAAGTTCTTTAATAGAAATAAAAAAACAAGATTAAATTATACTGTTAACTCATCATCAAATTCAGAATTAACAGAATTAATGAATTTACATGGTAGCGACAAAGGGGGAAAAAATAATCATCATAATTATAGCGAATATTACTCAGAAATATTTTTCAATAAGAGAAAAGAGATAAAAAATTTTATAGAAATTGGCTTAGGCACAAATAATATAAATTTGCCAAGTAATATGGGGGCAACTGGCGTGCCACTAGCGTCATTACGTGCATGGAGTGATTATTTTAAAAATGCAGATATATATGGAGCTGACATAGATAAAAATATACTAGTTAATGAAAATGGAATTAAAACATTTTTTGTTGACCAAACAAAGCCAGAAACAATCAAGGCATTATTTAAAAATATAGGAATCGATAATTTTGACATAATACTTGAGGACGGGTTACATGAATATAATGCAAATATTTGTTTTTTTGAAAATTCAATAGAATATTTAAGGGATGATGGAATTTATATAATAGAAGATATATATTATAAAGATAAGGAAAAGTTTATTAATTATTTTAAAAAAACTAATTATAATTATTCTATAGTGGATATATTTCATGAAAAAAATATTGCAAATAATTGTCTCGTTATAGTTCGTAAAAATGACTAGAAATAAAATATACGATTGTATAACTTTTTTTGATGAAAATTTGCTAGTTAACTCAAGGTTTGAAATTTTAAAAGAGGTTGTTGATTATTTTATAGTTTGTGAATCTAGTTATGACCATAAAGGTAATAAAAAAAAAATAAATTTTAAACTTCAGAATCATAAATTTAGAGATAAGGTAAGACACATCGTAATTAAAGAGCAGTTTCCCGATTTAGAAGATGGATGGAAATGTGAAGCCTACCAAAGAGAAAAAATTTTGGAAGGGATATCAGATGCGCAAGAAAATGATTTTATTATGTATTCAGATTCTGACGAAATACCAAACCCAAGTGCTATAAAAAATATTAATTTAAAAAAAAAGTATGGGATATTTTTACAAAAGTTTTTTATATATAAGATTAATATCTTCAATAAATATGAATCACCGTGGGAAGGAACCAGAGTGTGTAGAAGAAAAAATTTAAAAGGTATTAATTTTATGAGAAAAAAAATTCAGTCTAAAAATATTAATAAACCCTTTTGGAATTTTAATATTGAAAAAAGTATTGAAATATATCAAGATGGTGGATGGCATTTTAACAATTTGTATAACGTGAATACAATTTCTACAAAGTTAAAAGTTTCCCCACACCAAGAATTTAGCAGTGATGAATTTTCAAATATTTCTATAATAGAAGATAAAATTTCGAATTTAACAGATTTATATGGTAGAGGTCATAAATATGAAAAAATAAAAATTAATTCATCATATCCAGACTATATTGCAGCAAATATAAGCAAGTTCAAAGATTATATTTTATGAAATTTAAAACGTTTGTTGCAATTTATTATTTACACAGAATAAAAAAAGCAAGTTTTTTTAAAAAAATTTACATTTTTTTTTTGTTACCTTTTGTTTATTTAGTAAATAAATTTTTTTTTCCAAATATTAATAATTTAGATCATTATAGTTTAAAAAATCAATATCTATTTAAAAAGGATCTAAAGTTTTTATTTGAGTTTTTTAATACTGATAAAGGAGAGTTTTTTTATAATCAATATCAAAAACCAATAAAAAAAGAAAATTGTCTAATAAAAGGTCATAACTATCATTCATTTTATGAGAAATATTTTTCAGAAAAAAAAGCACACAATATAAATATTTTAGAATTAGGATCTTTCAAGGGCAATGCTGCTGCTGCTTTTTTTTTTTATTTTAAAAAAGCAAAAATATTCTCTGGAGATATTTTTCCAGATCTGTTTACATATAAATCTGATAGAATTAAAAATTTTTTTATCAATACAAGCTCAAAAATTGAGTTAAAACAAAAATTGTTAACAAAAGACATAAGTTATGATTTTATTATTGAAGATGCAGGACATTATCTCAAAGATCAAATTATAAGTTTATTCGTGCTTTTTCCCAAGTTAAAATCAAAGGGTATATTCGTAATTGAAGAGCTTGATTTTCCTGACACCAGAATTGACATGAATGTTCACAATGAAAAGCCAACCTTACGAGATATTTTAAGCATAGTTAAAAATAATAATGATTTTGATTCTAAGTATATAACTACAGATGAAAAAAATTATTTTATAAATAATTTTAAAAAAATTAATATCTTTAAAGGTAAATACAACGAAATAGCATTTATTGAAAAAAAATGACCTCAGATAAATTAAAAATTTTTTGTGTTACAAATAAAACGATATCTCATATAGAAAAATCAAATTATAAAATAGCTGCTGTTGGAAAGGGTAGTTTTCCAGACACTTACTTAAAGTCAGACACTTTAAATAATATTTTTTATAAAGAGGAGTATTACTCTGAACTTACTTTTCATTATTGGTATTGGAAAAATTTACTTAAAATTTCTGATAATAATTGGGTTGGATTTTGTCAAAAAAGAAGATTTTGGATTAAATCTTCTTCTTCAAAAAATATTATATCTAAAGAAAATATTAAAGAACATCTATTAGTAGAACCAGAGAATGACTGGAATAAATATCAGTCTATTATATGTAAGCCAATAAGTGTGGCAGGTGTTAAAAAATTGAAGATTTTAAAAAGAGGCTGGAGATCATTAATTAAAAACCCATCAATATTATTTAATGAAGAAAAACAGAATATAAAATTACACTTTGACATGCACCATGGATATGGAAATTTAGAACGAGCAATTGATCTACTTGACGTAGAAGATAAAAGTGATTTTAATAATTATGTAATTAACAACAGTATATTTAACCCACATATTATGTTTATTACTAAAAAAGATATATTAAATAAATGGTTTAGCAAACTATTTCCATGGCTTGAAAAATGTGAAAACCAATTTGGCTTTGATAATTTAAAGGGTTACGATACAAAAAGACTGTATGCTTATCTGGCTGAAAGGTACCTTTCTTTTTGGTTTAAAAAATATACTGTCTACAAAGAACAACCTTGGGTATTTATTGACAGTTAAGGAGAGATGGCTGAGCGGTTTAAAGCGCACGCTTGGAAAGTGTGTGTACTGTTAAAGGTACCCAGGGTTCGAATCCCTGTCTCTCCGCCAAAAATTAAAAACTACTTAAAGAAGAGACTTATTTATCCTTTTTTTGGGAACTGGTATAATTAATTTACTTATTTTTTTATAAAAATGTTATAGTAATTAAATTTTCCACTTCAAAAATATGAAAAACAACTCAACATATCAAGCAGACTCCATTAAAGTTTTAAAAGGTCTTGAGGCAGTTAGAAAAAGGCCAGGAATGTATATTGGTGATACAGACGATGGAACTGGCTTACATCATATGGTCTATGAGGTTGTGGACAACTCAATTGATGAAGCTTTAGCGGGACATTGTAAAAATATAGAAGTTAAAATAAATTCTGATGGAACTATTACTGTTAGAGATGACGGTAAAGGAATTCCTGTAGACATGCATAAAGGTGAAAAAATGTCTGCTGCAGAAGTTATTATGACACAACTACATGCTGGTGGAAAATTTGATCACGATTCTTATAAAGTATCAGGTGGACTTCACGGAGTTGGAGTTTCGGTTGTTAATGCATTATCTGAAAAATTAAAGCTAGAAATAGATAGGGATGGAAATAGATATTTTATAGAATTTAGAGATGGGGCTTCAAAAGCACCTCTTAAAGTTATAGGAAAATCAAAAGAAACTGGTACACAAATAACTTTTTTACCATCAAAAGAAATATTCTCTTCAATTAAATTTACTCCAAATATAATTATTAAAAGAATGCGTGAACTTGCATTTTTGAACAAGGGGATAAAGATAACTGTTAATGACTTAAATCAAAAAAAAGAAAAAATAATTGTATTTAAATTTGATGGTGGAGTTTTAGAGTTTGTTGATTTTTTAGATGAAAAAAGAGAGAAACTTGTAAATAAAACAGGTAATGATTTATTTAAGAAGCCTATTTATATTGAAGGAAAAAAAAACAATATTGAAATTGAATGTTCTTTAAAGTGGAATGCAAGCTATGGAGAAGATATCTATCCATATACAAATAATATTTATCAAAAAGATGGTGGTACTCATTTACTAGGATTTAGAAGTGCACTTACTAGAGTAATTAACAAATATGCTACAGAACATAATTTATTAAAAAAAAACAAATTAACTATTTCAGGAGATGATATTAAAGAAGGGCTTACATGTGTAATTTCAGCAAAGATACCTGATCCTAAATTTTCTTCTCAAACAAAAGATAAGCTCGTTTCATCAGAAGTTAGAATGATTGTGGAAAGCATTGTAAGTGAAAAACTTTCAATATGGTTTGATCAAAACCCGACTTTATCAAAGATCATTTTAGCTAAAGTAATGCAGGCAGCTCTAGCAAGAGATGTTGCTAGAAAAGCTAGAGAAAATGTTAGACGTAAGGGCGCTTTAGAATTAAGTGGATTACCTGGAAAATTAGCAGACTGTCAAATAGGTAAACAAGAAGGAACAGAATTATTTATCGTTGAGGGAGATTCTGCTGGTGGCTCTGCTAAACAAGGAAGAAATAGGTCAAATCAAGCTGTTTTACCACTACGAGGTAAAATTCTTAATACTTATGTTGAAGAGATTGTTCTTAAAAAAAATAGTAATAGAGATGGTGGCGAACATAGAACAAAATCTTTAGCAAAAATGATGTCATCCAATGAAGTGGTGACCTTAATTAATGCACTTGGCCTTGATCCAAAAGTTGAAGATATTGATTTGAAAGATTTAAGATATGGAAAAATTATTATCATGACCGATGCCGATGTTGATGGTTCTCATATACGAGCATTGTTGCTAACATTCTTTAATAACAAGCCATTTAATAAACTAATAGAAAATGGACATGTTTATCTAGCACAGCCACCTTTATTCAAAATTAACAAAGGAACAAAGGGTATTTATATAAAGGATGAAAAAGAGTTAGAAGATTATATTTTAAAGAATAGCAAAGAATTGCAAAAAATTAAAAAAGGGACAAAAGAATTTACTAAGGCTTATGAAGATGAAAAATCTAGAATGAGCATTCAAAGATTTAAGGGATTAGGAGAGATGAACCCAGAAGAGCTATGGAATACCACGCTGGACCCTGAAACAAGAAATTTATTACAAGTACAATACTCAAAAGATATAAAAAAAGATCAAGATTTAATACATACATTAATGGGTAATGATGTTGCATTAAGAAAAGATTTTATTGTTTCAAATGCTATTAATGTTCAAAATCTAGATATCTAATAATGAAGTTTTTCGAAACTTCAAAATATTTTTCATTAAAAAAATCGACTTACATCAATTTAAGGTGGATTGCTATTATTGGTCAGCTTATAACAATTAATCTTATTTATTTTGTATTTGGTTTTAAATTCAATTTAATTTTAGAAAATTCAATAATTTTAATTGGAGTAATAAGTAATCTTTATTTAATCTACATTAATAAGAATACTCAACTATTAGATAAAACGGCATTTCTTTTTTTATTTATTGATATTTTACAGCTGAGTTGTTTGATTTATTTGACAGGTGGAATTATAAATCCTTTCTCAATTTTTTTGATTATTCCAGCTATATTTTCATCATCGAATTTAGGTTTTAGAAGTAATTTATTGTTAGTCAGTTTTACAGTTTTAATAATTATTTTTCTTACTTTTTTTAATCAACCCTTACCCTATCCAGTTAGTGAACATTTTCACGTAGATAGTTATTATTATTATTCAATTCCAATAGCATTAATTGTTGCTTTAATTTTCTTAAATTATTTTGCTTTAACCTTTGGATTAGAATCTAGAATAAGGAAAGAGGCTCTCAATAAAATGGAAGAAATTATGTCAAAAGAACATGAGTTATTGTCATTAGGTGGACAGGCTGCTGCTGCTGCTCATTCATTAGGCACACCATTTTCAACAATGAAGATTATTTCCACTGATTTACTAGGGCAATTTAAAGATAATGACGGTGTTAAAAAAGATATTGAGTTATTATCTAGTCAAATAGAGAGATGTAGTGAAATTTTAAAAAAATTAACACTAAACCCAATAATTGAGGATGATTTTATTGATGGCGATTTAACAATAGCAGATTATGTGGATGAAATAGTCAATTCGTACCAACAAACAAGTAAGAAAATTTTTATTGTTAATTATGATCAAAATTCAAATCCACTAAATATAAGTAAATCAATAGAAATTGTTTATGGACTAAGAAATTTTATTGGTAATGCAAACAAGTTTTCTGAAAATAAAATTTTTATTAATATAAAAAGTGATAATGATTTAACAGAAGTTATGATTGAAGATGATGGGGAGGGATATTCAAAAGATGTTTTGAGTAAAATTGGAGAGCCTTATATTAAATCTGTTAAGTCTTCAATAAAATCAAAAACTGGATTAGGTCTTGGAATTTTTATAGGCAAAACTCTACTTGAAAAAAATTATGCAAATATTTTATGTAGAAATTCCAAAACAAGAAGTGGGGCTAAAGTTTGCATTAAATGGAAAAATAAAGATCTTTTAAAACTTTAATGTAATTTCTTTTTATTTTCAAATAAACTACTTAATTGTGAAATCATAACATCTCCAAGTTCATGCACATCTGTTATCTTAATAGCTTTATTGTAATATCTAGAAACATCATGCCCAATACCGATAGCTAAAATTTCAACTTCACTCTTTGTTTCTATAAATTTAACCATCTTCTTTAAATGTTTTTCTAAAAAATCTCCCGAATTAACTGATAATGTTGAGTCATCAACTGGAGCACCATCTGAAATAATCATGAGTATTTTTCTTTCTTCTTTTCTTTTTTTAATTCTATTATAGGCCCACGAAATAGCTTCCCCATCAATATTTTCTTTCAATAATCCTTCTTTAAGCATTAAACCTATGTTATTTTTAGCCTGCCTCCACTGTGTGTCTGCACCTTTGTAAATTATATGCCTTAAGTCATTTAATCTACCAGGATTTTTTGGCTTATCATTTTTAGTCCAAGCTTCTCTGCTCTTACCACCTTTCCAATTCTTTGTAGTAAAGCCTAAAACCTCAACTTTTACTGAGCATCTTTCTAAGGTTCTAGATAATATATCCGCACAAAGTGCAGCGATTGTTATTGGTCGACCTCTCATGGAACCAGAATTGTCTATTAACAGTGTTACGATTGTATCTTTAAAATCAAGATCTTTTTCTTTCATAAAAGATAATGAATTATAAGGATCCATAATTATTCTAGTTAATTTTGAACTATCTAATAAACCTTCTTCTAAATCAAATTCCCAAGCTCTATTTTGTTTTGCAAGAAGCTGCCTTTGTAATTTGTTAGCAAGCTTAGTAATTAAATCTTGAAACCCAACAAGTTGTTGGTCCAAATTTTTTCTTAATTTTTGTGTTTCTTTTATATCTTCTAATATTTCAGCTTTTGCAATTTCATCAAATTCTGTGGTGAATACCTTATAATCTTGATCGATATTATTAATATTTGTTTTTTGTAAAACATTTTCTGTACTATCTTTTAAAGAATCCAAATCCTGTAATTGTTCTTCCATCTGTTGATCGCTAAGATCAAAACCAGCATCTAGGCTAGCCTGGCTATCTCCTTGTTTATTTTCTTCTTCTTTGTCATCGGACTGACTATCATTATCGTTCTCAGATTTATTGTCTTGCTCATTTTCTTGTTCATCATTTTCTTCATTATTCTCCTCATTACTTGAAGCAAAGACATCCATGTTTTCTAAGATTTCTGAAAATTTTAAACTATAATTATTTTGATCTTCTAAGTTTTTATTTAAAAAATCAAAATGCTTGTCAATTGACTCATCAAACTCTTTTTTCCAAAAACCTAACATTTTTTCAGACACATCATTAAGCTTTAATTTAAAGAACTTATTTAACATATATAGTTCGAAAGCTTCAGTCACAGGAACATCCTCTTTATTTTTCAATTGTTCTTTATGATTGGAGAGTATATTTTGGCTATAGTTTTCACTTAAATTTTGCCCAACTCCTTTGAGCATTTTGCCACCTAGAAGTTCATATCTAATTTTTTCAGCAATATTATATAAAGATTTGCAAGAAGGATTATTAGGTAAGTTTTTATCAAATATTTCTTTATTTGAAAATTTTTTCTTTAAGGCGCCTGAGTCAGTTTCTGCCCTCAGTCTAACAAAATCACTCTTATTTGATAAATTAGTTACATCAAAAAAATTAGTTTTCTTATTACTTAAATCTTTATCTAATTTTTTAACATCTAATTTATAATCTTCAGAGATTACTTTTGCAGTGGAAATTAAAGCTTGTTTAAATTGCTCTTTAAAATTATCTTCTTTTGTGCTCATTTAGATTTGAATATTAACCATCGACTCTGGCAACTCTTCTCCAAAACATCTCTGATAATATTCAGCTATTGTATTTTTCTCTATGTCGTCACACTTATTCAAAAAAGTAACTCTAAAAGCATAACCTGTGTCTTTGAAAATTTCAGCATTTTCAGCCCAGTGAAGTACTGTCCTTGGGCTCATTACTGTTGATATATCTCCCGCTATAAAACCTTTTCTAGTCAAAGATGCAACCTTAATCATGTTAGATACTTTTTCTTTACCTTTTTGGTTATTTAAATTTTTATTCTTAGCAAGAACGATTTCCATTTCTCTATCGAGACCAAGGTAGTTTAGGGATGTAACAATATTCCATCTATCCATTTGCCCCTGGTTTATTTGTTGAGTACCATGGTATAACCCAGTTGTATCTCCCAAACCTACTGTATTTGAAGTTGCAAATAATCTAAAAAATTTATTCTGTTTTATAACTTTATTTTTATCTAAAAGAGTAAAATTTCCTTCAGCTTCCAACACCCTCTGAATAACAAACATCACATCTGGTCTACCTGCATCATACTCGTCAAAAACAAGTGCAACTGGGTTTTGAATAGACCAAGGTAAAATACCTTCTTTAAATTCAGTAATTTGTTTGCCATCTTTTACAACGATTGCATCTTTTCCAATAAGATCAATTCTGCTTACATGGCTGTCTAAGTTAACCCTAATACAAGGCCAGTTTAATCTGGCAGCAATTTGTTCAATATGAGTAGACTTTCCTGTACCATGATAGCCCTGAACCAAAACACGCTTATTAAACGCAAATCCTGATATGATAGCAAGAGTAGTATCTCTATCAAATTTATAATTTTTATCTATTTCAGGAACGTATTCACTTCTTTTAGAAAAAGCATCAACCTCCATATCTGAATCAATCCCAAAACTTTGTTTTAAAGACATCTTAATGTCTGGCTGTATGTTTAAATTAGGTGTCAATTTTTTCCTTATATGTATTTTTTAGCTGAGTATAAGCCAAAGTAATTAATTTAAGTTTTTCCTCATATTCTTTATTTCCCAAATTAATATCAGGGTGAAATTTTTTGACAAGAGTTTTGAACTGATCTTGTATTTGTTCCCATTTTTGGCCAACTGAAGCACCCAGAATACTAAAAGCTTTAATATCATTAGCATCAAATTTGAATTGATTCATGTGGTTATATTCACCTCTAAGTTTGGTCTTATCAAACTCATCTTTTAAAGTATTGTTCCATAGAACTTTAAAAAAGTTATCTGAAGAACTAAAGCTTTGAGTTGGTTTGTGCCAGGTCATATCAGACTTTAAAAAATCAAATACTTGTTCATCATCCATTCCCTTAAAATAATTCCAATTTTTATTAAACTCTTTAACGTGAGTTAAACAAAGTAGCCTGTAGCGTTTGCTATTATCTTTCTCAATTGGTGCCTTATATTCACCAGTATCAAAGCAATTATTCCAATCACAAATATTTTTCATACTGTATAATAATAAATTATTATTTATGAATATAAACGAATTAATTGAAATTGTTAAAAGTAAAATTGAAGCAGAAATTGTTATGCAAGATTTTAAAATAGAAGATAAAAGTTTTTTACATAAAAATCATAAAGGA
>Ga0209192_10003683_pt1 | contig 10157 bp, 7 predicted proteins | sample ArcticOcean_MG_C_11_FD_187433 | JGI IMG/M metagenome (GOLD analysis project Ga0209192, IMG submission 187433) | Marine microbial communities from western Arctic Ocean - ArcticOcean_MG_CB2_154 (SPAdes) (version 2) | ecosystem: Environmental > Aquatic > Marine > Oceanic | place: Arctic Ocean...
ATATATTTGTAGATAAATAATAATAAAGATACCGCTTAGAATAACTATAATGGATAGTATATTAGAAGCGACTGATAGTTTTCAATTTGATTCTGTCAAATTATCTAAACCTAAAAGTACAACAGGCGGCAATTGGTTAATAAAGTTTGGTATAAATAATAACCCATTTTATTTACAGACCCCGAAATGTAATACTCGCAATGGGATTTTAAAAGCAGGTAAACGGTATTATACAGATTTGGTGTTTTCCAATGATAATGATGAGTTTATACGATGGATGGAAAATTTGGAAAACATGTGCCATGAACATTTGCATGAAAATCGTGCAACATGGTTTGATAGCAAGTTAATGTTGGACCGGCATGATATAGAAAACTATTTTACTTCACCTATGAAAATATATAAAACTGGGAAATATTACATTTTACGCGTAAATGTAGAAACCAATTTAGGGGTTCCTGCATTAACCATCTATGATGAAACTAATAATAAAGTAGAGATTGATACTATTGATGATAAACAAGATGTTATTAGTATTTTAGAATTTAAAGGTATAAAATGTTCATCTACCAGTTTTCAAATTGATATTGAGATGAAACAAATGGTAACCATCAAACCAGTGAAAATATTCTCAAACTGTGTGATACGATTACCACCGCAGTCTGGTAATTCTTCTATGTACGAAGAGGAAGAACAAAATAATTTAGAAAAACCAATATTGAGTCATATCAATAATAATAATGCAGAAAATACTGATATTATTATTCCTACTTTAGATATACAGAGTTCAAATCCAGAATTTGATAATGTAGAAAATACTGATATTATTATTCCTACTTTAGAAAATTCAAATGAAATAGGTGTAGGTTCTTTAGACAAAGATATTAATGATACTCAAACATTAGAAATAGCGGTGGTATCAAGTGACCCTAACATAAATGATATAGAGGCGGAGACAACTATTTTAGAAAAAAGGGGTGTAAATACAGATAATCTGGATGAATCCACAAATAACACAGATGAAAATACAGATTTAATTGTAGATACAAATGAATTACAAGAATTCAAAATAGATTTAGATGATTTAACTGAAGATGTTAACATAATTATCAAGAAGGACAAGGATATATATTATGAAATGTATAGAGAAGCTTGCAGAAAAGCGAAAATAGCGAGAGATTTAGCACTTTCTTCCTATTTAGAAGCAAAACGTATAAAAAATCAATATATGTTAGATGATTTAACAGAAAGTGATGATAGTGAAAATGAAGACATGGAGGATTTTGATTAGTGAAAGAAAAAACATTTTTGTAAGACATCTCATAACAGATTGTTTAGATAAAATGTTATTTTAGATAAATAATTTATCACACGTTATTATATAAACAGAATGTTTCGCACAGTTCTCTCAATTTTAAAACAGTCATTTAATGGAATGAAAACATTCTTCACTCCTCAAAGAGTTGTGGGAATTCTTGTATTTTTATTATTAGTTTGGTTAATTAACCAAAACTTCAGCAGTAAGATGAGTATTGTAGACAAAATGGAAGACGGTACAGAAGATGCCGAGAAAAAACCCGATTCCGTAGAATCCGCTGCTGGTGGTTCTGGTAATACTGCTTCCGGTAGTGGGTATGCTACACACGAGGTTGCCAATCCTACTGATTTATTACCAGCTGACGAAAATAGTCAATGGTCTGCATTGAACCCTAATGTGTCCAAGTCTGGAGACGCCACTATGCCTGATTTATTGAAGGCTGGTCACCATATTGGATTAGATACCATTGGCCAAACTTTACGTAATGCCAATTTACAACTTCGTTCTGACCCTATTGTCCCCAAGGCTGATGTTGGTCCCTGGAACCAAAGTACAATTGAAACCGATTTTGCTCGTGTCCCCCTTGAACTTGGCCCCAAATAATTAGTTTACATCCATTAATCCATTAATTCATTATATAATAATACATAATGAATGTAACGCGTATATATGATTTAGTCATGATAAATTTTTAACATTATATACTATATTATATGTTTTATATTGCTGAATTTCTAAGTGGTGGTTTAATCACGGTTTTATTCTCATATGCTTCATCTCTATATAAGAATCATCCTGCATATATTAAAATAATCGCGTTTTTATGGGGTATGCCTATATTATATTTTTATATCTTATTTATTTCTATGTCTATTAGTGAACAGGCAGCGATAGATATAACCCATCATGCATTGTTTGGCATGTTATGTTCTATATTTATTATGATAACAACACTTTTCTTACTTAATTACTCGTATAAGTATAACTACAGTAATCGGTACATTATTGGAATAAATATAGCATATTTGTTTGTAATAATTCATATTTATTTATGGTATAAGTTATACCAATAATACTGTATCTTTTTTAATCATGTTATAATATATAAATCATGGATAAATATGAAATTTTAGCGTTCTTAATAACAGGTATCGTTATTGTTGGTTGCTTATACATATATTTTGATAACTATGGTACATTTGATTTAAAATGCATTGTATCAACTGTTGATGGTAATGAATATTGTGTACGTGAACGTAATAAATTACAAGAGGCTGCTGATTTATTAGCAACGGTTACTGAAAAATGTAAAAAATTAGTTGATTATGTTTATGGTAAATTCCCCGACCAAGAAAATGCTCAACGCTTACATACTAATTTTAATCCTAAAAAAGTTATGGAAACATTACCTACCAGTAAGTTTACAGCATATAGTGAAAATAAAGGTGAAAAGATAGCATTTTGTTTAAATAAAGAAAAACAGGAAAATGAAGTGTTAATTGATGAAAGTACATTAACCTTCGTTGCTATTCATGAACTCTCCCATGTTATGACCAAATCTATTGGGCATAAAAGTGATTTTTGGGAAAACTTTAAGTTCTTATTAGAACAAGCAAAGGAAGCTAATATACATAACCCTATTGATTATAAGGCTGCCCCTCGCGAGTATTGTGGTATGAAAATCCATGATAATCCTTACTATGATGCTTAGAACATCACTTAATTATATCAATATTGCTAATAAAATAATATAAAAATATTTTTTATATTATAGAAAAATAGGTATATAATCTATAAGCATCTGTATATATATATATGGAGGATACAGGCAATATTGAATCTATTATACAATATGAAGAACCCATTCCAATGAAAGATATTATGAAGGTATGTATTTTAAATGATTCAAATACTATTCAAAAGATGGTTGTGTTTCAAGGAAGTACAAGACCAGTTGGTAGAGATGATGATATATTTAGTGAGTATGAACAACTACAAAATGTGTCTGCCGATTTTGATATTCAATCGTCCAGTATGCAACTCCATCCAGATGACTCTGTTCATATTATAAAAAAAAAAATTCTACATGAACTTGACATGCCGTTATTATCGTATAACGAGTTGTATTTGTTTTCTAAAAAAACTATCACAATCCATTTACATCAATTATATTTGGAAGTTACTAAGAATGAAACTGTACCGTTAACAAAACCAATTGTTGGACAATTGTTAGTCAATCTTGAAATCATTGATAAAGATACATTATCGTATTTTTCAAATATGGAACAACCAACATACACATTTGTTGAGTTTATGAAAGGATTCGCGAAACATACATATGATATTGATATTTCTATACCCATTGGACGACGTTTTGTAAAATCCAGAGAACTTTTATATTCAGCAAATCCATTCAATGTATTACATAATCAAGAACTTGTATTCCATACTACAAATAAAAATGCATTGTTATCCTTTGAAAATCATTTATTATTATCCTATGGAAATTTAATTAATAATACTTTATATGTATGTACTGCAGACTCAGTTTTTAAATACAGTGAAATGCAGTCCATAACCAGTGATTATTTTATAAAGTTATATTATCCATTGTTGTCAAACATAGATATATTAACTACGGATGAGTTACTTAAACAAAAACCCAAATTAATAAAAGATACTAATAAACTTATGAAACCAAAATTATTCAAAAAATATAGGAATATTGATACATTTTATAATCTTTATAATAAACATCCAGAAAAACTATCCTATTCTAAAAACGGTATTAATAAATTTCATATGGTTTTGCACCCGATTACAAACATTATATTACCACTTGAATATATTTTTAAACAAATTCATGCAACTAATGTTGTTCCTTATATAAAATATAATTCTGGATCGCGTAGAGAACCCATTTATCGTTTATATACCAATACGATAACCAAAACTGGAAAAAAAATACCACTACTATCACGAACCCAAATTATGTCTTTTTCTAAAAATTCAAATAAACCAAAACAATTATCATTTGTTACGCAATATACATATGAAAACACAACTGATTTCATTTTCTTACATATTACTAACAATGGCGATGTTGTAATAAAGGGTGAATGTAAACACCCGATTTCTGCTTATAAATTAAATATATTATTAAAAAATAAAATTAACCCGATAATTTCTCAAATAAACAAAATAATTGAAACATCTGGATATACGATTTCTACGTTTAATAGCATATATGATGAACACCTTGAAACGGTTAATATTAATTATATATGTAGTGTTCCTTATACAACACCTGTAAAAGCTACAGATTTGACTATTCTTATGTCTAATATGTTCCATGTATATGAACCTAATATTAATAAAGGTGCTATATTACGATTTACTCGTGTTGAAAATTACAAAGAAATGACTGCTATCAATAGCATGATTACTCAAATATATAAAAATACAAATGATTGGGGTACTGTTAATAAATATATTATGGAAAACTTTTCATTTACAAATGAAGAAGCTCAACAACATATCACTGATTACTTGAACTCACATATATTATTAAATGGAAATTATATAAATAAAACGGTTGATATTGCAGAAAATCCGGGGTTTCCTTGTTTAATTTATATTTCAACTGCATATGCAACACCAGAATTGACAATTGATGTTAGTGAGATTACATCTATTCAATATATTGATGTTATTCATCGGTATTTTGATACCTTTTTACGAGTTACTCAATACCCCGATAAATCCTCCATAACTAAGGATAAGTTATTGAAAACTATGGCCGAAACAAGTAAGGTTGAAGATATAACAATACAAGAACCAATTATCGCAGTTAGTAGCAAGGGTAATCATCAACATACGCTTCAATCGTCAAGTATTACCGAACTATTAGTCGCTGATGTTGATGATGATGCTGATGTTGCTGATGATGCTGATGGTATATTTTTTGATGATGATGATGATGATGATGATGATGATGATAATTCTCCAAAAAAAGTAGCAAATGGTTCTATTGACGATAATGCATTATTATTTCAAGATGATAGCGAGAGTGATGATGATAATTTATTCGTCGGTGGAAATCGTAGTTTTTTTGATAAAATGAAAAAACATGAACCAACATTATTCAGAACCAAGAAGGACGGGCGATATGATTCATATGCAAGAGTTTGCCCAAGTCAAAGTAATAGACAACCTGTTATTTTGACAAAAGAAGAGTTAGATGCAATGGATGAAAACTCATATGAAGTAGCTATGCCATATGGTTCTAATCCAGAAAAACCGTATTGGTACGTATGTCCAAGATATTGGTGTTTACAAACCAACAAACCCATGACAGATAAACAAGTCGCAGATGGTGAGTGTGGTGGAAAAATTATTCCATCCGGTGCAAAAAATCCGCCACCTGGTCATTATATTTATGAGTTCACAGATGAACGTCAACATAAAGATAAGGACAATAATTATCGCCAACATAGACCTGGATTTTTAGGAGCAAAATCCCACCCAGATAGTTGTTTGCCTTGCTGCTTTAAAGAAATGAATACAACCCAACAAAATACTCGCCGTAAAGAGTGTGGTGTTATGGATACTGATTTACGCGGAAATCCAGATGTTGTTGGAAAATTAATTAATAAACAAGGAAAAGAGGACGACTCCAAATCATCTGTTGCAATGGATATCATTACAGATTCAACCACAGGTAACGTTGATAAAACTGTAAAAGAACCACGAAAAGGTATGAATATATTAGGTCATGATAAATTCCCGATTGATGCATCCAGATGGGGATTCTTACCATTGTCTGTGGAACTCTTTTTGCGAACAGATAATTCTACATCCGTTACTAAAAATAATCCTGCATTAATACGACAAACAGAAACGCCATTGTTAAGATACGGTGTAGAATACTCACATAACCAATCATTCATTGCATGTATTGCTGATATATATACATATCATAATAATATCACTACACCTACCATTCCAGAAATGCGGAAAATTATTGCATCACACGTTACGTTAGATATTTATATCAAATTAAATAATGGGTCTATTGTTTCTATATTTCAACCGAAGCAGACAACGGTTAGTGATATTACAGTTGAAAAATATAAAACTACGAGTTTTTACAATAGTTTTAATAAATTAGAAAATATATCACAAAATAGGTTCTTGAAAGATACAATTGCCTCTTATGAAAACTTTTTAAAATATTTAAAAAACGATGACTCATTCATTGACCATACCTATATGTGGGATATTATTAGTTCACCAGATAGTGGTATTTTTAAAGATGGTATTAATATTGCATTAATTGAAATCATAGACAATGATATTACCAACAATGTCTCTTTATTGTGTCCAACAAACTCATATACATCGCAATTGTTTGATGTAACAAAGGGTACTTGTATATTATTAAAACACGACAATGTGTTTGAACCGATATATTTGTATGGAAATACAAAATTATCAAAACACACCAAGAAAAATGCTGTTAAAATATTTTATCAACAAAATACTCCATCTAATCTATTAAATTTATTTACTATAATTAATAAAACCACAAATAAGTTTTGCAAACCAAAACCAAGTATGCCAGATGTCTACGACTATAAAACAAATATATCTGCCGCCGAAATTTATACTATTTTACAAGAAAACAGATTAATTGTTGAAAATCAAGTTCGTAATTATAGAGGAAAAACCATTGCATTTATTGTTAAATCTGGAATTACTGATGATAATGGATTTTATATACCAACTGCACCATCCAGTAATATAAATAATGTTAATATGATTTTTACAGACGAGGTTGTTTGGCAAACATATGAAACTACTCGCGACCGACTAATGCAGATAGCAGATAAATCTCAGGGCAAAATATTATGTAAACCACAATTCAAGGTAATTGAAGACGGTCTAATTGTTGGAATATTCACAGAAACAAATCAATTTATCCAATTAAGCGAACCATCACCTGATATTATTGAAGATGGTATTCCTACGTATCAAGTACATGGTTATAAAGATAATGAGTATTATCAGGCTGATAAATCGCTTGCTACAGATAAGTCAAGTGATTCTATACGCACACAAACAATACGAAATATTTCTCTTGAAACACAATTCTATAAACTTTTCCGTAATAAATTACGGGTATTATTGTCTAATTATAAATATAAAACCATACGAGATGAAATTATCAGTATTATAGAAAATAAACATTACCTATATAATATTAAAATGAAAATGTTGCTTACCTTGATACAACACACAATGAATCCACACATTTCTTTTGTAGATTTTGATAAAGATGTATTGGATAAAATAAATGACATGAATGGTCTTATAAATAAAAATGATATTGTTGGACTATGTAGTGGAACATCCAATCAATTATGTATACCAAAACAAAATTTAATAAGTGAGAATGAGAATGAACAGCTTTATTATACCCGTTTAACAGACGAATTAATCAGATATAGTCGCATTCGTCTGTTTATATTAGACACTACCAAATATTTAAATATTGGTGATGCCGAATACGATATAAATACAGATGAAATATTATATCTATATTCTACGATTCAAAATGAAAATTTTGACGAGTTGATTCCAATGCCAACAAATAAATATATACAAAATATTTCTTATGAATTTGCGAATCCTACAACATCAACCCTCCCACCCAGTAACAATGAAGTTACATTAGAACAACAATATAATAATAATACAAATGCATCATTGAGTGTATTACAAAAAGAATGTGTATCTGCTGTCGGTAATATAATAGTTGATAAGAATAATTGGCATTTAATACTACATACCGAGGCCAAGGAACATGTGATGAATACTTCGGTTCAATGTAGTTTCTACGTTATATTACATATTTTGAAAACACATCTGCAACTTGATGAAAATATTTATGATATTAAAAGACGGCTATGTATTTATTATAAACCGATTGTTGAGAACTATCTATTAAAACTGTGTAATATATTTAAAAATCAAGGTAAATCACATGTTAATATGCTTAAGAAAAAACAAATCAATATTGATGTCATGATTATGAGTGATGATTATATGTTAACTGCAATTGATTATTGGGTTATTGCTACAAACATGAATCTACCAATTATATTATTTCACAGCAATGCATCTTTACCTTTCAATAATAATTTGCAATGGTTACGATTGGCTGGTAACCCTGAAAACGATGCATTCTTTTTTATACGTATGATAAGTAATAATCAATATAACTTAATTACACCACCATCTATGATTAGTGATTTGATTGGGTTTCAACAATTGATTGAATCGCCATCATATACAGAACATTTTAAATCATTTGATGATTTTATCACTGATTATGAAATTGCGGTACCTAAATTAAATATTAAAGTACCTCGTAAGAAAAAAGATTAATCATTCTCTATTCAGTTCATTATTCATACAAAATGTATAATGAATCTAACATAATTTATATTTTTTACTCTTTGTATTAAGATAACCGATTTCTATTAACTCTGCGCCTTTATTAAAATTCAACATACTGTAACCAGATAATGCAGAGGGAGTTACATAATAATAATTTACCTCTCCATAGGGAGTTTCACAATTTTGATTCAATTGTGTTATAGGATTGTTATAATTGTGTTTTACTACACGAAATGTTCGCAGTATCATCTCTTCTATGGTGTCTATCTCGTTATCGTCTTCAATCATTGTATCATATGGTGTTATGTAGGTGATGTTTAAATAATCAGGAGAATGTACGATATCTAACAACTCATTACTTAATGTTCCTCCATCTGCATACATGTAACCTTTGAACTTGATTGGGGGGAAAACCACTGGTATTGCAGAGGTTGACATTAATAACTTTATTTTGTCTTCTGTATCTAATGTAGAATCATACAAATATGTATCTAAATTACCTGTGTACAAATTTGCTGCTCCTATTATTGTTTCTATTACTGGTTCATTTGTCATATTCGCGACAATCGTACTCAGTGTTTTATACAAAGGTTTTGTATTTAACAGTGAATTTCGGGTTGTTGGTAGGATTTCATATATATCATTATTACGAAGATTGGAATACATTATTTCCGCATCGTTTACACCCTCATTTATATTTGAATAATACGATAAAAAACCAGAGTTCAATCCACCTGCTGAAATCCCCGTGTATCTATCATATTTTTTTGTGTTTTCACTCAATATTCTTCGTAAAATCCCGATTTCTACTGCACCAAATGCACCGCCACCACTAAATGATATTTGTTCAACACTACATATCCCCGTTGATAAATATAGTAACAGTAATAATAATATGATTGGATGTATCATATACATGTATACATATACAATATTTATTCTATTTATTAACAAGATAATTCTTTTTTCATTAATTCACTTTCTTTCCAATATTCACGACGCATATAACCATTCATTGAGTTGTTTTGCATAAACTTGGTATATACATCTACATTTTGTGTGTTACCCGACAGCCGAAAACGTTCATTCATATGATAATTAATACGAGTATACACATTTACCCGTTTTCGTCCAAGATATGTTTCTAATATACCTTGCGTAATTGAAGTATTATATGTTACATGATATAATTCTATCAACTTTTGTTCTTGTCTCAATAATGTCTGTATATTACTTTCATTAATACTTTTATATATCAAATCATCCAATGTAAATACACCAAACCCTCCTACCTGCTTATATTCCTTGTATAATTGAATAATATTATCAGTGTTCATAATAATATTATTATATTGTCTCATAATTGTTTAATAACGTT
>Ga0209192_10003696_pt1 | contig 10127 bp, 18 predicted proteins | sample ArcticOcean_MG_C_11_FD_187433 | JGI IMG/M metagenome (GOLD analysis project Ga0209192, IMG submission 187433) | Marine microbial communities from western Arctic Ocean - ArcticOcean_MG_CB2_154 (SPAdes) (version 2) | ecosystem: Environmental > Aquatic > Marine > Oceanic | place: Arctic Ocean...
ACATCATTCTAACAGGTTTGGATGCAGATTCTTTTCAACGGAAATTTGGGGAAATTTTGGACTGTATCCCACTCGCATGTGAAGTCACTAAACTTTCAGCCCTTTGTATGGACTGTAACAATGGTACTGCGGGACCGTTTACCAAACGGATCGTATCAGATCTTAAGTTGGAATTAATTGGGGGGAGTGATATGTATAAGGCTGTGTGTAGAAAACATCTTTATTAATATTTAAATCCTAAAACTCTTTTTTGTTTATTTGTAGACCGAGATGCGATGGGGATACATAGACCGCTATCTACCCATTTATCACCATCGTGAGCAGACCATCTAATCCCGTGTTTATCGAGCGTTTTCCGACACAATACACATGGTAAAGATATCCCATCACCGTAAACGGTTTTTCTCTCTATCACCAATTGACCATATTTTCTATGAAGCCATTGAGTGAATTGGTGTGATTTTTTACCACTTTTCATACACCTCATATACAGCGTGCGAAGAAGTCTTCGTTCAGAACAGCATATATTATCACTCACGACACCAGGACCCCTGGTCATATAGCTCGTGACAGTGCAATATTTCATTTAATTTCTCAGAGTATCATAAATGTTACTCACTATCCCCCAGATGATTATCGTGGCTATTCTTATCGCCGTCCTTATTTCTACGAAGAACTTAGGTAGTCGTCCCGCTATTTTACTCGTGACTGCCATGACTCTTCTCCACATGTACGATCACGTCTTCCTGCTCAAGCGTGGTAAGGAAAAAAAGTTGGTTGAAAAGTACTGCAGTGCATGTACAGGTGCATAAAATAAAATCTTAGACTATATAAATGTCCTATACCCGTGAAAAATACCAGCTCCAAGATATCAAGGAGAAAGTCCAGACCCTACTCGTTGTCCCCAAGATGCCATTCGGTCTCACCGTGTTCCAAATTGTCCAAGTTATCATGCTTGCGTACATCATTCTCAAGCAGAATAAACTTGTCTAATTATAGTAATGAAGGTCAGGCTCATCAAGAGTCCCAACCCCCAAAAGAAATTTAGGGCAATCCTCGAGGATGGTCGTGAAGTTGACTTTGGTGGTCGAGGCTATTCCGACTACACGATCCACCAGGATCCTATGCGAATGCGTTTATATGTTCAGCGACATGGAGGGAATGTCCCTGTCGGTGACCAAAGTGTTCATAAACGTATGTTAACTGTTAGACGAAGTGATAAAGAGAAATGGAATAGAAATGGCATCGCGACAGCCGGCTTCTGGTCGAGATGGTTACTTTGGAGTCAACCCTCTTTACCGTCGGCGAAGAAATACATGTCTCGGCAATTCGGTATCAGTTTTTACTGATTCCGCGACGTTTTAGGTTTGCCTTTAATTCGGCTATGAGTTGACTACGTATATTCGGTTTTTGCCCCTTGGTTGGGGGTATCGGTGGTGGAGGTGGTGGAGGTGGTGGGCGAGGGCCAGGACCTCGCATGTTTACTATAGACCTACACATAGTGATCGTCTCCCTAGCATTATTTACTCTATTCTTCATGTCACGTCTAAGCTTCTTACGAAGTTCGTTACTCGTGAGACGAATGCGTTTACCTCCTACATCCTTCGTGACCCTTTCTCCAATCGACTTCACTCTTTTCTTCAGTTCCTGGTACTCCATATATCATTAATAAAGATAATAAGACACTATTAAGTATGTCTTATACTGACGATCTCAAAGAGACGAATCGTCTCATAAGAGAAGTCGTGTTACCCGAACTCGTGAATATTCGAGGCGAACTTGATGAATTACGGCGACATACATGGCCCTATGTACAAGCACAAAAAGAAAGTACTCAACTCAGTGACATTCGAACGAAGCGGCTTTTTTCGCAACACTTGGATGACGAGGAATTGGTACAACTCTTGAAAATGAAGGCGTTCCTCTCAAAAACAGGAACCTCTCTTGTGATGCGTGAATTTGATTTAATTAGAAATAATCATCGGTCCGATACGTTTTCACAATGAATGGTGTATCCTTTCCGAATACATTAACGGTTTCACCACCATATAGTTCGGGACACCCAATATCTTCGGTACATTCGCGTCCATCGATAGACACTGGGATGGGGTAAATCTGGTCACCCTGTGTGGTTGTGTGATAATGATAACGATCGCGGCGATTACGGACTTCACGACCGTAAAGGGGGAGTGTCTCACCCGCTTCATTTGTCAAAATACCCACCTGTTGGAAGTGACCCGGTTTGTACTTTTTTACGGGAGGAGACCTATATTCAGGGGGTTGTGGCTGCATTTCCCGTCTCTGAAACTGTACCGGTAATGGTACTGGGACTGGGGCCGACGCTTCAACTTGCATTTCCACTTCTACGGGTTTCCTGAGGATAGCGTATATCATGATGATTGGAATAGACAGAAGAATTAATGAATTCATGAGCTTATAGTTAACTTTCATCTTTATAGTAAGCCATGAAATTATTAGGGGTCGATATCGGCTACACGAACATGGGGTTGGTCATGGCGACATGTAATGGACCTTCTGTTACGATTGACTATATAAAGAAGATTGACCTGGGTGAATACAAATACATTGGTAAATCAAATGATACAGCGATCATCATCTCTTTATTCCTGGATGAGTATGATTATCTATTTAAAGAGGCAGATGTTGTACTCCTCGAACGCCAACCTCCTGCGGGTATGACGAACATTGAAAGTTTGTTACATTATATCTACATGGATAAGGTCATATTGGTTTCACCACTCAGTGTCCATCGACATTTTGGTATGGGTCATCTTGATTATGAGCAACGTAAAGAGAGAAGTGTAGTCATCGCGAGTAAATACATAAAGGATATACCATATGAGCGTCAACACGACATAGCAGATGCGTTATGTATGATCATACATTACAATTTTAAGAAAAGTGTTCATTCTTTTGACTCGTTTAGGTTTACTAACACTTGAGTGATAGCTCGAACAATCGAACCGAGTTCATGACTGGGATTCGGTGCTGACTTGAGATATTCGAGGTTATATTCGGTCGTTTCCATCTTCCCAACTTCAGTCATTAGGGTCTCATAACGTTCCTCATCCTTCACGAAGCGATCTTGTAGTTTCTCAGCCTTATCTTCTAGAAGCTCAATCTGCTCGGGGTATAGGTCAAGCTTAACATGGTTTACGTGTTCATCGTCGTCTTCGTCTACGTTTTCAAGCTTCTCCTGAATTTCATCGATTCGTGTGAATATTTTGTCAATCTCATTAACATAGTTTTCCTTGTTAATAAGTCTGGAATTGGTGAGTGCCTCCATCTATTTACATAATGGGGTTACCTTTTAAGTTCCATTATAGTGTGTATACGTCCGAGTCGGGCCTGTACGAGCATCCACAATGCAAATGATGCCAGTTTAATTAATCGCCCAGATGTGTCATCGGATACGTTATACACCGGGTCCAACACACGAGACATAAATGTATCAGCCTTGTCTTGTCCTGTGAAATATACTTCGAGTTGTGTCAGGCAACATGTATCATCATTCGTGATCCAATGGAAAAAGACGAACGGTATGAACAACGAATACATCTCAAGCCAGCGTACATCCTTAACAAATACTGGTACGAATATCCCTGCTATCAGGATGAGCAAATGAATGAAGAAGATAATATTCATATATAATAGACGATGAAAAAATCGTGGAACGACCAACATGAAAATATTTTACGCCAGTGGGGTGAAGCCGCTGGGTGTTATCGATTCATGAACCATCGTGCCTATTTAATGTACAAGTCCCTCTCTATGCGATTTACTTTACCTGTAATTATTCTTTCAACTATTACAGGCACTGCAAATTTTGCACAATCGACTTTGCCTCTCAGTATTCAACCAGCTGCCCCATCTGTTATAGGTGGCTTAAATCTTATTGCTGGTCTCATCGCCACCGTTATGCAGTTTTTGAAAATTAATGAATTGATGGAGAATCATAGAACAGCTGCATTATCGTATGGTCTATTGTCACGTAATATCAGGTTGACATTGGCTTTGCCACGAGAAGAAAGAAAGAAAGATGGACTCAAGTTTGTGGACGAGTGTAAAGCTGAATATGATAGGTTGATAGAGCAATCGCCATGTGTACCAATTAATATAATTAAGGATTTTGAAACGATGTACAAGGATGATGAAATAGAATTTGTCAAACCCGAAATACTCGATGTTCGACCCATAGGGATATTGACTGCCATCACGGAAGACACACCCTTTGCTAGGGTTGGTAAAATGTTCCAGAGCGAGGAATCGAGTCGTGAAGGATCGATAGACGTCGAACGAGGTGAATAACGAGAATAAACAATATGACATTGAAGAGCAACACACAAGCAGCATATGGAAGTATTTTCCTTTTTAAAGGTTCGACGACACGCTTATGTAGTGCGTCATTCTCCAGCACTAAATCTATCGCCTGATTAGTAATATCATCCATGGACCGCTTCATTAAAATTATCGCACAAAAAAAGATTGAAGAAGTTGACACGGTTCATATCGAACTATACAAACGGGTGAAACAGTTGATCAGAGAAAATAAGAATATATTTATATGTGGACCGACCGGTGTTGGTAAGTCACACCTTCTTCGTCAAGTTATTGACTTGAGTACGTGTATCGAGGTTCAAACGAAAACGGCGATTGACTATCTGGATGAAACATATTCACCCATCGTGATCGAAGATTATGACGCGGAACCCATAATATATAAAAATTTAATCGATCATGTAATTGACCATGGAACTATCAATAAGAAATCAGTCATCATAACATCCATCTCGGTGTATTTGTTACCAAACTTTGAGACATTATTCATCAAACCTCTTACCGTCGAACAGCTATTGACAATCAAATCTGACCCGGGTGCTTTCGACGCAGCATCAAAGTCTAAGGGTTCTATCCGAAACTTTCTACATTACCTAGAAAATTACGATCATGTCGACGCATTTAAAACATCAAAAGAATATGTCAAGGAAATCTTATGTACGGGGGGACACTTCCCATGGTTCGATACGATCCCCGAACATGGGCATATATGTGACACACTACAAGAGAATTATATAGATTCGGTTGGAGCTGACATTACCACGATAACAAGGGCACTCTCCGACGCAGATATGATTGACACGCGTATTTATAATGGAAACTGGTGCTTACTTCCATACTACATTCATAACGGTATACGTATACCCAAAGCAGGATTGGGGTCAATACTTGATCCCGATAAAATCAGATCAGGGAGTGCATGGACAAAGTTTGGAAACTTCAAAATGCGTTTCAAGAAATATAACGAGATACGAAGGAAATCTGAAAATCGTATCGGTATAGAAGAAATGTGTCTCTTAAAGAGGTATGCAGAACTTGGTCGTTTTGGTATACTGTTAGACTATAACATCATACCGCAGGATTTTGATGTGATGAACCACCTCGCAACAATAAGTAAGTTAAAACAAAGAGACGTCACTAATATAAAAAAGGGTCTCAAGAATGCAATCCAAGGAAGACACCGAAGACACGACGACCACTGTGAAGACGATTGGTAACGAAATGTTCTTTTACGGTGATATCACACAGGAAAGTATCCTTGACTTCACCGAGAGTTTCAAAAAGCTCGAGATTGATGTACTCAAGAAGGCGGCCGATATGGTCGGCTACACGCCATCAATTCGTGTACATATCATGAGCGAGGGTGGTGATCTATTTTCGGGTATTGCAGCCATGAATGTAATGGAAAAATCGAGGGTTACTGTCATTACTATCGCACAAGGTGCATGCTGCAGTGCCGCGACATTTATGCTACTGGGTGGAAAGGAGAGACGGATGGGTCCCAATGCTCAAATATTGATTCACCAATTGGCAACTGGTGAATTTTGGGGAAATTTTGAGGAACTCAAGTATGAAGTCAAATCGTGTACCAAATTCATGAAAGCCATCAAGGATATTTACATGAAAAAGACGAAGATTCCCGAGAGGAAGTTTAAGAAACTCATGAAAAAAGATATATACCTCACAGCATCTAAATGCCTAAAATATAAGATCGTTCACGAGATTGACTAATGTCTATGTGTCGTTTATATAAACCCAAAAGAATCACACATAAAAATAGAATACATAGAGTGTTCAAACTGAACATCCCCTCCTCGTCTGGTATTCTAAGTCGTTCCATCCTACCATAATTGACAACCGGTGGATCAAACATCTACTTAGAATATATATTTTAATATCATAGAGATACCATGAATCAAATTGTCGAATACATAGGACTCGCAAGTTCAATACTCATCACGATCATGTTCGTTCCACAGATTTTACACGTGTATAAGACTAATGATACACGTGCCATAAACTATGCATTTCTCGTTATTAACGTTCTCGCGAGTACACTAGGTCTCATATACTCTATTTATTTTACAGTCGTTCCAATGATCGTCGCGAACACATCGGCAGGTCTTTTCTCGTTATCACTCATATGTATGAAATACTTAAATAATAAACCCCCACTTATAACAGATGAACAGGATAGCTGTTGACGTTGATGAAGTACTCGTTACCTTTTTGTTTCCGATGGCCACGTGGCGTGGTCTTAAACTTCCGAAAATGGACAAATACCCCTATCTCTATCGTGATATCTTTTCAATTCCCGAACCGGAATCTAAAAAAATGGTACGAGCATTTTATAGTAGTCAGTCCTTCAAGAATCTGAAGCCTCTCCCAGGTGCATACTCTGCACTTTCACGACTTCGCCAAGATGCCGATAAGATTTATGTGGTCACAGGACGACAATCTATCGCACGAGAGACGACGGAATGGTGGCTCAATAAGTATTTCCCAGATATATTCGATGATCTTATTCTGACCAATAGCTTCACACCTCTCGAAGTTAACAAGGCTGATATCTGCCGTTCATTGGCTCTGGATACCATGATTGATGATAATATCGGGATCTGTACCGACTGTATCAACAATGGAATTAATGCTATTCATTTTGTGGGAGAAGATGTATACCCATGGTGCGAAGAGACGAATATAAGTGTACGGTCATGGGATGAAGTCTTACAGAAGTAGACGAACGATCTGATCACTGTCCTTTTCTTTCATGAAAATAGTTTCATCACAGTCACCACTCTTCATGGCAACGATGGCTTCACCACACATAGTTCCAGGTTTCTTATATCTATCACACGCATACACCGTCCTGTCTGTGATATTCATATTTTTGCTGTACCCAACAAATGTCCGATACATATCTCCCTTCTCATCCAGGGCCTCTACAACCACTTTCCACGAATATGGACCGAATTTCCTTTCAGATGACGTATAATTAGGTGGTGGTGGATAATCCAGAAGGGAAGACTTTATCGTTTTTGTTCTTCGATCACCCTTCGATAAGAATGGTGCTAACAAGGTAGTTGTTAAACTTTGCATCTAGTATATACTCGTGTTTCTCTTTTAAATATTTTATATGTTTAATTTAGTATACCATGTCATGGTCTTTAGCAACATCACATTATTTACCAATTAGGGGAGCTAACATTGCAGCAGCTGAGGCAAATGAACTTAAATTTTCAATGATTCGAGCGATGTATGATCAAACTGCTACTACTGGTGTCAGTTTAAGTTTAAAAAGTTATTATAGGTCGACCACTGCAACTGGTATCGTGAATAGTACTACATACTTTAATAATAATATTGACAGTTCTAACCAGGCTCGAAATCTCCCAACTTCTGGTGGAATAAAGCTATCCCAATTTAGGGGATGTGCGAAGAATCATAAACTAAACTTGAGTTCTACTAATGCTTCATCAAGAAAGTTATCGGATATGCTGTCATCTGACCCAGAAACAACTGGGACCAATAAACGGATATATCACGTAAATGTTGACGAAAATGTGGTATCGACGAGTGACGATAAGGAAGGACTTCATGTTGATGATGACACATTTAATGCAAACCATAAAGTCTATCTATGGATTACTTCAGGTGGTTCTATTAATGCGTCCAAGACGGCTACAATTGACAATAAGGGAACTGGAAGTGGTGCTAAAGGAGATGGTGGTAGTCCTATTCATGAAGATGTTGGAGGATATGGTGGTACTGATGGTGGAGACGGTGCAGATGGGTCTCAGGGTTCTCCAGGAAATCATGGACTCGCGTTTGAAGATTGTGGATGTTATTTGAAAATAGTCAACGAAGGAGTTATCAGTGCCTCATGTCCTCAAGGTGGAGGCGGGGGGCAAGGTGGGGGAGGGGGGGGTGGACAGGGTGGGGGTCATGGTGGCAGAGGAGGTTCCGGTATAATGACAGGTTATAATACCTATCAAGATGGGACATCCGATGTCGCTACCGAGGGCACTGTACAAACTTCAGGGGCTGTCAATTTTGGTGGCACGAAATGTATTGTTAGTGAGACAACCGTCGTCGCACCCCGTGGTTACGGTGGGGACACTTCCCAACCCTCGTGGCCCTCTCCTAGTTCATCCGGCGACACTTACAATGGCACGACATATAATCAGACCTTTTGGACATCTTATATGTATTACAATATGCATTTAACCGGTAATCAGTCACAAAATTACTGGAGTGACCAAAAATACATGACGGGTAGTGATGCCTTTGAATTCAGGGCAAAAATATGGCCAACGTATGAGATATACGTTGGTGGTGGTGGTAATAAAGCTTTACCCGCGGGTGGGACAAAAAATACCAGCTATAATACAAATTATTCCTTTCATTATGATATAGCTGAATATCCATATTGGAATCCACCGTTATACACCTCGGACGTCGTAACGGCAGAAGCCATCGGCGAACAAAGTAATCAATATCCTGCCGGGGTTATCGCATGGACATTTACCAGAAATCGTGAATTTTATCTGTATTATAAAACTGGTAAAAGACCTTTCGATTTTAAAGAAACTGCAGATATAAGAGCCTCTAGTGTTGCACAAGGTGGATCTGGTGGATACGGTGGAATTGGTGCAAACGGTGGAATAGGTGGGAGGGGAGAATACATGACAGGTTCTACATTAACTGATGTGACAACACCAGGGACTGGGGGTACGTCAGCTGGTGGAATTGATGGATCTACTGGACAGCCCGCGACATTATGGTTAAAAGACGCGGCGACTGCTGGAGCTAGTTATCATAGTATAACATTTCGTCATATGGTGAGTCAAATTGCAACAACTGATGGTCCTAAAACAGGAGCTGGTGGAACTGGTGGAGCTGGTGGAGCTGGTGGAGCTGGTGGAGATGGTGGAGCTGGTGGTACTCTTTCGAATACAACGGGTGTAGAAAATGTATATAACGCATCCGCGTCTTCAAATGGTGTGAATGGTGTGGATGGTGTGGATGGTGTAGTTGGTGTAGCTGGTGGAACTGGGTTGAATTATGATGGTCATGTTGGGTCTGGCCCGGTATCCGGCGTGAACGTCGCCCAGGGTTATCATGCTGCTGAAGACGGAGCTCCAGCACCTCATAGTAAAGGTACTAAAGGTAGTAAAGGTACTAGAGGTTTAGCCCAACCCGCAGTATCTGGTCTATCCGTATCTCTTACATCGGATAAATATGACTATACGGAACTGACTACTTAATAAAACATTCGTATACACTAAATGATACCTCTCATCATTGGGGGTATTCTCATGTACGCCTTCTTCAACGCACCTTCCGAGCAGGTTCCGGGTTCTAAGAATTTCCATATGTCTGATGGAGCGTCCGCGGCGATGTATAAACTCATAAAGGAGCAGGGCATGTCTGACGAAAACCTTAGACGTTTCGTCATCATGGAAGATCACTTTTTAGAATTAGAGAAAATGTCCGTCTGTACGGGTATCCCCAGACTCGGGGAGGCAATGAGTATGTCTCAACAGATCAAGGATATGTTTTTGGGCTACGACTTTTCGTACCATACGTTTCACCTCAAACAGACAGCGGATCCCAGTAGGGTCATAAACAAATTCGTTTCATGTTAATCAATTGTTATCATGTATGATCAGAACGTTACAATTGTAACATTTTCATCATGCTATCGGAGATTTAAAGCATCCGTTCACGCTTAGCTTTGACTATAGGTTTGGGACTAGCATTTTTCG
>Ga0209192_10003697_pt1 | contig 10126 bp, 11 predicted proteins | sample ArcticOcean_MG_C_11_FD_187433 | JGI IMG/M metagenome (GOLD analysis project Ga0209192, IMG submission 187433) | Marine microbial communities from western Arctic Ocean - ArcticOcean_MG_CB2_154 (SPAdes) (version 2) | ecosystem: Environmental > Aquatic > Marine > Oceanic | place: Arctic Ocean...
GCCAACTTTCATATATTACGTTAGGTGGAGCACTAGCTTCATCATATGCCACTCAAGGTGCAGCACTTCATATTGTAACTCATGCAGCAGGAAAGATTACATTGTTTTTTGTAGCTGGTGCTATTTATGTTGGAGCAAACATTTCTAAAATATCAGAATTAAATGGACAAGGAAAGTCAATGCCTTTGGTTTTTCTAGCGTTTTTTATTGCTTCTTTATCTATTATTGGAGTTCCTCCAATGGGTGGATCATGGAGCAAAATTTTCTTAATGATGGGCGCTGTCGAGAGTGATTATTTAATTGTTATAATTATTTTATGTCTTTCAACTATATTAAATGTATATTATTTAATGGAGATCCCTGCCAGAGCATTCTTTTTAAAAAAAGATAAAAATATAAATGTAAAAGTACCTAATTTAATGATTATCCCAACAATGATCACATGTTTTTTAACAATAATTTTATTCTTTTATATTGAACCATTTAAAAATTTAACTTTGTTAATGGTAGGTAAATAATGAAATCAATTTTAAAAAAATTTGGAAAAATCAATTCCTTTGTTCTTTTTTTATGCTTCCTGCTTTTAGTTTTAGAGCTAATAGGACATAGACATGGTGAGACTAGTATAGAAGATTTAATGTTTTTTCCCTCATTTTTTGGCTTTCTATCTTGTATAATTATTTTTAAAATAGGTGTTAGTCTGAGATCATTCTTAATGAAAAAAGAGGATTATTATGATAGATAATTTTCCTCCAGGCTTTGTAATGGTTTTAGGTGCTTTATTAATTCCATTCTTACCTCATATCATTAAACAAATTTATATGATGATTTTAATTTTAATCTCAGCCTATGGATTAACCCTAGGATTTGGTATCCATTCAGTTATCAATATAATGGATTTTGATTTTATTTTATTTCAAGCTGACGAGCTAACCTTTCCATTTGCTATCATATTTCATATAGCCGCGGCTTTAAATGTTATCTACGGAGCTCATGAAAAACATTGGAAACAACATGTTGCAATAATGAGTTATAGTGGCGCAGCAATTGCTGCAATACATGCAGGAGACCTTCTTACATTGTTTGTTTGGTGGGAAGCCACAGCGTTCACATCTGTTTTTTTAATTCTGGCCAGCAATACGAACAGATCTTATAAAGCTGCAATCAGATATATCTTAATTCAAGTTACATCAGGTATGTTTTTATTAGCAGGAGCCATTATACTATTAATCAATGATGGAAGCGCTATCCTTACTAAATTTGATATTAACTCATTATATGGTCAATTAATTTTTATTGCATTCGGTATCAAAGCGGCATTTCCTCTATTAAATGGTTGGTTACAAGATGCTTATCCTGAAGCAACTGAAATTGGAACAGTCGCATTATCTACTTTTACAACTAAACTGGCTATTTTTTGCTTTGCTAAATGCTTTGCAGGTGTTGAAATTCTAATTTTCATTGGGGCTTTAATGACGTTCTATCCAATTTTCTTTGCGGTAATAGAAAACGACTTAAGACGAGTATTAACATATAGTCTAAACAACCAATTGGGTTTTATGATAGTTGCAATAGGTATAGGCAGTGAACTAGCTATAAACGGTGCGGTTGCTCATGCTTTCGCTCATATTTTATATAAAGGATTACTTTTTATGGGAATGGGAGCTGTTTTATATAGAGTTGGAACATGTAAGGCATCTGAATTAGGAGGTTTGTTTAAATACATGCCTATTACAGCTGTTTGTACAATCATTGGTGCAATATCTATCTCAGCATTTCCATTATTTAGTGGGTTTGTAGCAAAATCCTTGATAATGTCAGCTTTAGGTAAAGAAGGTTTAGTCTTTGTCTACTTCATGCTTTTATTTGCATCGGCTGGAGTTTTACATCACTCAGGAATTAAAATACCATTTTTTGCCTTTTTTGCTCATGAAAGTAAAATAAAAACTAAAGAAGCACCTATAAACATGATAGTTGCAATGGTTATAGCTTCAATACTTTGCATAGCTATTGGAATTTTTCCTTCTGTATTTTATCAAATTTTACCTTACGAAATATCTTACCAACCATATGATTTTAGTCATGTTGTTGGACAACTTCAGTTATTAATGTTTGCTGCCCTTGCCTTCATTTGTTTATGGCATTTTAAAATATATCCACCAGAACTAAATTCTACTGTTTTAAATAGTGACTGGATATATAGAAAAATGATGCCAGGGATTTTAGTGCATTTTGCTAATCTTAGTAAAAAAGTAACTAAAGAAATTAATATAATTTTTTACTTAATTTTATTAAAAGTGAAATCATTTTTTGCTAACTATATGATTAAGAATAAAGTTTTTGATAGAGAAGTTGGTCAAGATACTTTAATTATAATTCAAGCTTTTGCCGTTATTTTAATAATTTTATTTTTTTTGCATTATAGTGGATTTACAAGTTAACTTATTCAATGGAGATATAGTGTAAATGGAGATGATTGGCGAACACCAAATTCCTGCAAAAAGGCACGAAGTTTGGAAAGCATTAAATAATCCAGATATACTTAAAGAATGTATTCCAGGATGTACTGAATTAGAAGCAATAAATGCTCAACATTTAAAAGCAACAGTAGCTCTTAAAGTTGGCCCAGTGTCAGCAAAATTTAAAGGTGAAGTTGAACTTTCTGATATCATTGAACCCATAAGCTATAGAATATCCGGAGAAGGTAAAGGTGGAGTTGCTGGCTTCGCTAAAGGCGGTGCTAGCGTGATACTAGAAGAAAATGCTGATGGCACAGTACTTCGCTATAATGTAGATGCAAAAATTGGTGGAAAACTAGCTCAACTTGGCTCACGCTTAATAGACTCAACTTCTAAAAAACTTGCAGGAAAATTTTTTGAAAACTTTGTAAAAACATTTGAAAAAAATGAAGAAAAAATTTAAATTATTATAAAAAAGGATAAATAAATGAAAAAAGAAAAAAAAACCTTACCTGATGGTATACCTGCTGAAAACGTTTATGAAAACACCCACGTATTGCTTTATGTTTTTTATGCTATAGCAGTTGGAAGTGTCATTCTTTTGTTGGTAAATCAATAATTGAGTGATCTTACAATTTATCAAGAAAAAATTTTAGTTCTTGCACATGAAAATAAAAAATCTATCGCTATTGAAGATTTTAATTATTCATTTGATATGAAAAATCCTATGTGTGGAGATGAAGTAAAAGTAAGAATAAATATTATTGATAATAAAATAGAAAATATTTCAGCTATAGTAAGAGGATGTGCTCTTTGCGAAGCATCGGCTGGATTAGTGGTAAGAACTTTTAATCAGAATGCTTTACCAAAAAATAATTTCATAGAAAATTTTAAAAAATGGTTAAGTGATTCAGATATAGATCTACCGGATAATCTCTTAAAAGAAATGGAAGTATTTAATCCAATTAGAGAGATATCTAATAGACATAACTGCATTACCATGCCTTTTGAGGCAGCTATAAAATCAATTGAAAACTTAATTTTAGAAAAATAATATTAATCAGGGGAAACGGAGTGTTTACCAAACAATATTAAAGCTCCTACTAAAACAACGGGATATGCAATTAATAATATAAGACCTATGTCAGGATTCATTTGTTTTACCTTTTTTAACATTTATTTAAGTATTAAATGATTTATAAATAAGAATACAAAAAATACTAGTATTAAATACTAGTATTACTATACTTTTTTTTGTTAAACATTATAGAAGTTTTTTAAGGATATATATATGAGTAATAGAGAAGTAATGGAATATGACGTTGTAATTGTTGGAGCGGGACCTGCTGGTCTATCTACCGCCATCAAGTTAAAACAATTAAGTGCTGAAAATAACAAAGAAATATCTGTCTGTGTTATAGAAAAAGGTTCTGAAGTTGGAGCACATATATTATCAGGTGCCGTTATTGAAACAAAAGCTCTAGATGAACTAATACCAGATTGGCAATCTAAAAACTGTCCTTTAAAAACAAAAGCTAAATCTGATAAATTTTTATATTTGACTGAACAAAATTCATTTCAATTACCCACTCCTCCACAAATGCATAATGAAGGTAATTATATAATTAGTTTAGGTGACTTTTGTAAATGGCTAGCTGACCAAGCAGAAGCCCTTGAAGTAGAGATTTATCCAGGGTTTTCTGCATCTGAAATTTTATTTGATAAAGCTGAAAAGGTTTTAGGAGTTGCAACATGTGACATGGGAAGATTAAAAGATGGGAGCGAAGGTCCTAACTTTGAACAAGGAATTGAATTGCGAGCTAAGCAAACTGTTTTTTCTGAAGGTTGTCGTGGTCATTTAGGTAAAATATTAATGGATAAATTCAATCTCAATCAAGACAACGCCCCACAAACTTATGGAATTGGGATTAAAGAGTTATGGGAAATATCTCCTGAAAAAAGTGATCCTGGGAGTATTGTTCATACAACAGGTTGGCCATTAAAAAGTGATACTTATGGTGGTTCTTTTCTATACCACCTTGATAACAATCAAATCTCTATTGGATTTGTAATTGGGCTTGATTATAAAAATCCTTATTTATCTCCTTATATGGAATTTCAAAGATTTAAACATCACCCAGATATTAAAAAATATTTAGAAGGTGGAAGAAGAATTAATTATGGAGCAAGGGCCTTGAATGAAGGTGGCACTCAATCCTTACCTAAACTAACTTTTCCTGGAGGTTTGTTAGTTGGATGTGAAGCTGGCTTTTTAAATGTTCCTAAAATAAAAGGAACTCACCTTGCAATGAAATCAGGTATATTAGCCGCTCAATCAATATTTGAAAACATTGATATCAAAGACGAAATTATAGAATTTAGTCAATCAATTAAAGAGAGCTGGTTATGGTCAGAATTATATAAGGTTAGAAATATTCGTCCATCATTTAAGTGGGGATTTTGGAAAGCATTAGTTTATAGCGCGATTGATACTTTTATTTTCAGGGGTAATACACCCTGGACAATTAATCATCATGGTACTGATCATGAAAGTCTTGAAAATAAAAATAAACATAAAGAAATTGATTATCCAAAACCTGATAATGTTATCAGTTTTGATAGATTAACTAATGTGTCTTTTTCTGGAACCAATCATGAAGAAAATCAACCTTGTCATCTAACACTTAAAGATCAAATGACACCTATAACTATAAACCTAGATAAGTATGATAATCCAGAAACTCGTTATTGTCCTGCAGGGGTTTATGAAATAATATTAAACGATAACAAACCTCAACTTCAAATTAATGCACAAAATTGTGTCCATTGTAAAACTTGTGACATAAAGGACCCTACTCAGAATATTAATTGGATAACACCTCAGGGTGGTGGCGGACCAAATTATCAAGGCATGTAATCGTCTTTGTTTTTTTTATTGATGTTATTTCATTTTATTTAATGTTATGAATTAATTTAACATGATAATTAGTTTCAAAAAGGACATTATAATTTGAACCAATCGCTTGTTGGTATATTTTGGATGGTTATTACTACAATTCTTTTTGTAGCTGTTACTGCTTCTGTAAGGTTTTTAGATGGTGAAGTTCCTGCTCCACAAGCAGCTTTTATGAGATACCTAATTGGAACATTATTATTAATTCCAGCTTTAATATCATTAATAAAAGTTAAACCAAATAGATCTTTAATGAAGAAATTTTTACTAAGGGGAGTTGTCCATTCTATTGGGGTAACACTTTGGTTTTATGCAATGTCAGTTATGCCTGTAGCAGAAGTGACTGCTATTGGTTTTCTTACTTATATTTTTGTTTCTATAGGTGCTTGTCTTTTTTTAAACGAAAAATTACATAAGCATAGATTAACTGCCATTGTAATCTCATTTATTGGTGCATTAATTATTTTAAGACCGGGTTTTAAAGAAATTGGAAATGGTCAAATTGGAATGTTAATTGCTACTATTGTTTTTACTTTATCATACTTAATTGCCAAAATTGTATCTAAAGAAAGATCATCTGCTGAAATAGTGGCTATGCTTTCACTATTTACAACAATTTTTTTAATTCCAACAGCTATCTATAGCTGGGAGCCCTTATCAATTAAGGCTCTGGTCGTTTTAACATTTACAGCAGTAATTGCTACACTTGGACATATTACTATGACTAAGGCAATTAAATCTGCCCCAATGGTAGTTACTCAACCTATTCTATTTCTTCAACTTGTATGGGCTTCAATGGTTGGCTTATTTATTTTTGATGAAAATTTTGATCCTTTTGTAATATTAGGAGGCACAGTAATAATGATATGTGTTTGCTATGTATCTTATAGAGAACATAAGCTTGGCAAAAAAATTACACACGATGTCTTACAAAAAGTAATTTAAACAAATTAAAAAACATGCTCCTAAAACTGTTAAACCCGCAGTAGCATATATATTAGGCCCCAGAACCAACTTTAAAATTGGTATTCTAAAGTTTTCAGCCGTTGTTAATACTGACAAAGAAGTAAAACTAGTAGCTGTGCCTGCGCACCATCCAATCAAATGTGCTTGCATGAGAAAGGCTGCTTCCCATGGTGATAAAAGAGGCCCAAATAATGATAGAATTGGAGCAGAAGTAATAATTGGATGGACACCTATTAATGAAAAAATCCAAACAACAAAAGGTAGAAATATTATCATTAACCAAAAAGGAAAGTTATCTCCAATATGAGTGACAATAAAATTTTGAATTTCAATTGACCCACTTAATAGAGATCCAATGAACATTGATATTGATATCAATAACATTTCATCGCCAGAATTTTTAATTAAGTTTGATAAGTTTATTGTTATTGCTTTGGAAGTTTCTGGTCTTCTTATCATTTGAATCAAAACTAAAATTGGAATTACAATAATAATTGCACTTAGAGCTGTTTTATTAAATATTTGACCTACAGCCAAAACAGACACACCAAGAACTAATAACCTTGATAAAATTGGCTTCACACAAGCTAGTGACTCTAAAAGAAATTTAAAAGTTAAATTACCAATCAAAAATTTCATAGTTATTAAATTAAATAATATTGCAACTATTAAACCAAAACTAATACCAATCCAAGCTGAGTTAATAGGAAGATATAACTGACCAACTGCAAAGCTCACAAAAAATGGAGACCATAATACAGCTGTGTTCATTCCTCTAATGGACGCTTCTCCTGCTGCTTGCCGTAACTTTACTTTTGCATTTTTAGGGATTACAGATGAAAGAAGAGGAAATGTTCCAATATTTAAAACACCACCTAGAATATGTGAAGTTACCTGTAAACCTGATAAAATTTTCGTTGAAGTTAAATTTGACAGAAGCTTTTGAGTTTTTTCAACTGAAGGCATTGTTATAGCTGTAGATCTTAATAACCATAAACTTGGAAGAAAAGCTGAAAAAATTATAAAAAAATTACCAGCTTTCAATAATGCTTCATCATTAGGCATTTCTGGTAAAATTAACCAAGTTGATATTAATAAAAGAGATACAACTATTTTAGTTCCTAATCTTGATAGAACAAACATTAAAATTAATAATACTACATAAACGCAGATTATTAATAAGTTATAATTTGGATCAAAATTAACGCCATATACTATTGGTAATACAGCAATCCAGCAAAACATTGTTAAAATTAGCTTTAAGATCATCTTTTATTATTTTTTCAAACCGATGGATTTACCTAGAACTTCAGGAAAATCATATTTTTCATGAGTTTTTTTTAATGTTTGAAGTCTATTATAAGCCCATAAAGGATAAGGTTCTGTTTTGCGAGCCACCAAATTTACATTAACTAAAATTTTTTCAGAAACTGCTATTACTTTATTCATATTTATAGAATAAATATCTAAGCATAGATGCATTCGTTTTTTATCATGATCAACTACTAATAATCTTACTTTAAATTTTTCATCTAAAGTCATTTCATTAAGATAATGATAATGAGCTTGAAGGACAAATGGTCCTTGTTTATTTTCAAAGGCATGTGTTTCTCCAATACCTAAAAAATCTTCAAGAAAAATATCTAGTGATTGATCAAAAGCTAAAGTAAAAAAAGCAACATTCATATGCCCATTAAAATCAATCCAATCCTTAATTACCTTCTTTTCTGGAAGTATGATTGGAGTTTCATAAGGCCCATCAAATCCTTTTATTGTTTGTTTGTTTTTTAACAAGTTCTTACAATTCTCATATATTACTTCTTTGATAAAATTTTAGTACCTTCTTCAATTCCCTTAATACTTAATGGAACCATTCTATTTGAAAAAATTTCTTTAATTATACTTGTTGATTGTGAATGGTTCCAATATTTTTCTAATGTCGGGTTAATCCAAATATTTGAAGGCCATTGAGTTATTGCTCTTTCTAACCAAACTTGACCAGGTTCTTGATTGAAATGTTCATTTGCTCCACCTGGAACAATTATCTCATAGGGACTCATAGAAGCGTCACCAACAAAAATACATTTATATTCGTTACCATATGTTCTAAATATTTCAGAAGTTGAAAATTGTTCTTTCCATCTTCTTGAATTATTTTTCCAAACGCTTTCATAAAGACAATTATGGAAGTAAAAAAAATTTAAATTTTTAAAAACATTTTTAGCAGCTGAAAATAAGTTTTCAACTTGTCCAACGTAATCATCCATTGAACCTCCAACATCAAAGAAAAGTAATATTTTTATAGAGTTTTCTCGCTCTTGTCTTGTTTTAATATCTAAATAACCATTCTTAGCAGTATGTCCTATCGTTTCGTCAATATCTAATTCTTCTTCAATTCCGGTTCTGGCCCATTGCCTTAAACGCTTTAAGGCAACTTGCAAACCCCTTGTATCAAGTTCTCTAGTATCATCAAAGTCTCTAAATACTCTCTTATCCCAAACTTTTACAGCTTTTCCTTGACCTCTTTCGTGTTGACCTATTCTTATTCCTTCAGGATTGTAACCATATGCTCCAAAAGGAGATTTTCCAGCAGTGCCTACCCATTTATTTCCACCTTGATGACGTTTTTCTTGCTCTTTAAGTCTTTGTTCAAGGGTTTTCATTAATTCATCAAAACCGCCTAAGGATTTGATTTCATCCATTTCTTCTTTTGTAAAATTTTTATCTAACATTTTTTGAAGCCATTCTTTAGGAATATCAAAGGATTTCAGAATGTCATCTAGTTCAATTGAATCTATTCCTTTAAAATATTCTCCAAACACAAGGTCAAATCGATCTATTAATCTTTCATCTTTTACTAAACTAGTACGAGCTAAATAATAAAATTTATTCATATCATATTCAATAAAATCTAGTTTTAATGCTTCTAAAAAAGTAAAAAACTCGTTTAAAGAAACTGGAATTCTCGAGTTTTTTAATTTAAAAAAAAATTCTAAAAACATTTTATTATCTATTTCCTCTAGCCATAAATGCTAAACGTTCAAACAGATGAATATCTTGTTCATTCTTAATTAAGGCACCATGTAATTTTGGCAATAAATCCTTACCATCACTTTTTAACTCTAATGGATTTATGTCTTCAATTAATAACAGTTTTATCCAATCTAATGCTTCTGATGTAGAAGGTTTTTTCTTCAATCCAGGTACTTCTCTAATTTCAAAAAATCTATTTAACGCCGTTTGTAATAACAATTTTTTAATTCCTGGAAAATGCACTTCAACTATTTTTTTAAGAGTTTCTATTTCTGGAAATTGAATATAATGGAAGAAACATCTTCTTAAAAAAGCTTCAGGCAATTCTTTTTCATTATTTGAAGTAATAATGACTATTGGTCTTTTGATAGCTTTAATAATTTGATCAGTTTCATAAACATAAAATTCCATTTTATCTAATTCTTGCAAAAGATCATTAGGAAACTCAATATCAGCTTTATCAATCTCATCTATTAGTAGAACTGATCTTTCTTTAGTTTCAAATGCATTCCATATTTTTCCTTTTTTAATATAATTTGAAATATCCTCAATTTTCTTATCACCTAATTGACTATCTCTTAAACGACTAACTGCGTCATACTCATAAAGTCCTTGTTGAGCTTTTGTAGTAGATTTTATATTCCACTCAATTATTTTTAGATTTAGGCTTTCTGAAATTTGTCTAGCTAATTCAGTTTTACCTGTTCCTGGTTCA
>Ga0209192_10003699_pt1 | contig 10123 bp, 7 predicted proteins | sample ArcticOcean_MG_C_11_FD_187433 | JGI IMG/M metagenome (GOLD analysis project Ga0209192, IMG submission 187433) | Marine microbial communities from western Arctic Ocean - ArcticOcean_MG_CB2_154 (SPAdes) (version 2) | ecosystem: Environmental > Aquatic > Marine > Oceanic | place: Arctic Ocean...
ATACTGTTTCGAGTGTGACGTGTGTTCATTCGTGACACCTATAGGGGAGCGGCCCGCGATAAAAGGACGATATCGGCGGGCTATGAAAAGTCATGCCCCGGATCAGAGGTCGCAGACCACTATGTCAGGTCCGTAGGGCCTTAAAGATCAGGCTCAAGACCATGAGGAGCAGCAAAATCTGGATCACATCATCAAACTGCCGTGCAGGAATTTTTGACATCAACCACTCGCCAAAGGGCATGCCCAAAAAGATTAAGCCTGTGCCAATAACGCCGTAGCCGACCAGAGGGAGGGTCAATATTCCGTAGCTGGCGAGCATTGGGATTTGCACCACAGACATGCCAACAAAAAACATTGAGACCACGGCAATGAAGGTCAATCTTGGTAATTTTATAGCATTCAAAAATGTGATGGACACAGGGGCGGAAATACCCGCAGCACCTTGCAATGTACCACCGACGAAGCCAACCAACGGCCCAAAGCGCCGCGCGACGCTCATCGGCAAAATCCAATCGGGTTTCAATCGACGAAATATCAAATAGGCAACGACAATGGCGCTGAGAATGAGCGACAGAAGTGAGGGCGAAAGATAGGCTAACCCGGTTGTCCCAACTGCTGCCCCAAGCAGGCCAAAGCCCGCGAATGCCCAAGCAAACATGCCGGTGATTTGGTGACTGCGAAATTTCCAACTTTGCCAAACATTGGATAGAAAATTAGGAATGGTGAAGGCTGCGACGGCTGTGGGCACATCATACAGGAGCGAAATGATGGGAATGGCGATGATCGGAGCTCCTGCCCCAGTGGCACCCTTCAACACGCCACCAAAATAAAACGCCAGCACCAAGCAGGCGATATTGAACCAATCCATCAATGTTGGTCCGATACCGCAACCCGCAAGTCGAGTAGAACTTGGCGTTTTTCCTCTCGGATCACCCGCAGCGCGCGTTGCAATGCGCTGGGCAAGTCATGAGGGTTGAGCACCTGCTCAGTATGAGCGCGGGACGCCTGAGCTATCATTGAAAAATTCGGTGCCGGTTCGAGAGAGGTAAGGGGCATCGTATTCGACTGGGCGGCCGTGCCATCCGGATAGGCCTTCACGACCGATCGGCGCACCGCATTCCACATGCCGTTGTTTTTAATAATTATCAAAATAGGCAGGTCCAATGCTTCGGCAATTTGATGACAGGCCGTTGGATTGGCAAACATATAAGACCCATCGCCCACCACCGAAATCACCAATCGATTGCGATCCGACAATTGCGCTCCAAGCGCCGCAGGAATAGCCCAGCCCAAACCTCCGGCATGGACGTTAAAAAAGACCCGGTTAGAACCAGACAGTGACATATACTGCGGTAAGAGCCCCAGCTCGGTGAAGGCCACGGCCTCTTCATCCATAATGTCTGATATGCATTTGCTCATCCATTCAGCCGTGATGGGTCCGGTTTGGGGAGAGGACAGGCTGCTCGGCAGCGCGCGGCGTCTACTTGATTGAGCTTCGATGCAGTCCCGGCGGTCTTTGTTATCATTTGCAGGCTCGGGCATGGCTGCGTTCAAGGCCTGCACGGCTGCCAAGGGCGTGGCGGTCAAAGCCAGATCCGCTTGATAGCCTCTTATTGGCATGCGTGTAAAATTTGGATCAACGCCTACATGCGCGATAAAACACTCTGGGCTTGGCGCTTGGTTGAGCTCAATCCATGGAATGTCACAATCTAAAACTACGATCACATCCGCTGATTTAATGGCTGCGGTCGCCTCATATCCGATCAAAGAGGGATCGTCGGATGCCAAGACGTTGCGCAGGCAAAAGGGTTCCGCCACTGCAATGGCGTGTTTTGCGGCGAAGGCGGACAGTGCTTCAGATAACTCACCGGCGACATCCCCACGTTGACATAAGATCAAAGGGTTCCGGGCTGAAAGTAGCTTTTGCGCCAATTCTGCGACCAAAACTGGATCTGGAAAGGGCAGGGATGGCACGGCTTGGGGCTTGGCATATGCTGCGGCAGAAGCGGGGATCTCATCGCCCAAAGGTTCGCGTGGCAGCGACAGATATACAGGCCCCTTCGGTTCTGATTTGGCGATGGTGAGGGCGCGATTGACCAACGTTCCGCCCTGTTCAGGGTAGCGCATTTCATAATTGAACTTTACCACATCGCGCACGAGGGAGCTTTGATCATACATTTCTTGACCGTATTGAATTGGCGTCGCGCGTGACCCAAAGCGACCAGTTTCTGTGATGGGCGTGCGGCCAGACATTACCAATACGGGAATATTATCACTCGCGGCATTGATGACCCCCATCACCGCATTGGCTAGACCGACATTCACATGCACCATGACCGCTTGGGGTTTTCCTGTGACCAAATAATATCCATGCGCCATCGCGACGCTGGCGGTTTCATGAGGCACCGTAATTGGCTGGGGCATGTCTTTCGAATCACGGGTTGCCAGAGCCTCAATAATGGGCGGGAAATCGGTTCCGGCATTGGCAAAAAAATATGAAACATCATTTTTCTTAAGGGCAAAAAGTACAGCTTCTGCGCCGGTCTTTGGCGGTGTGTGATGGTTTTCCAATAATAATCTCCGTTTTCGGGGCTTACAACTCTCCAGCCAAAGCCAAATCTTATGTCTTGCTTTAGGCTCAATTCCCGTTAAATTCCACACTAATCTCAAATAATGGGATTTACTGGTGCTTAGCGGTGCCTTAAACGGGAGGATAATATGAAATACTTGACAAAATTGACAGTTTTGCGAGCTATAACTGGAGCCACCTTGAGCCTCGGATTAGCCACAGCGTCTTTGGCGCAAAATGTGGGGATTGCGACATCCAATCCAGGATCGCTATTCCACAGCATTGGCACAGCAGTTGCGAATGCTGCAAATAAACATGGGCTGAACACGACCATTCAACCCGCAACTAGCCCCAACCAATTCATTCCCTTCATCAACTCTGGTGGCATCGAGTTTGGCGTCGCAAACTTGCAAGAGGTCAGCTATGCGGTCACCGGTGATGGCTGGTGGAATGGCGTCTCAAACGAAAACCTCAGGATCGTGGGGCACTTGCAACCTTTGGTTGAGGCTATTTTTGTGAGGGCCGATAGCGACATCATGAAAGTCTCTGATTTGCGCGGCAAGTTGATGACCGACGGCTATACAGCGCAGAATACCATTCTGCCGCAATTGTCAGCCTTTTATGCAACGGCTGGAATGACCCGCGACGATGTTCAAAAAGTTTCGGTCGCTTCTGTTGTCGCCGGTGCTGCTGCCTTTATGGCGGGCGATACAGTTGGCTTCATTTTCGCCCACGGTGCCGGCAAGGTGCGCGAAGCGGATGCGGCGGTTGGCGGTCTTCGGGCTCTGACTGTTGAAAACAGCGATGCGGCTGCATTGGCAGCGGCAAAAGCCCATTGGCCCACAGCTTCATTCGTGCGCATGAAAGCGGGTTCTATGCCCGGTATTCTGGAAGACGGAACCTATATCGCTTTTCCACAAGTCGTATTCACCCATGCGGGTGTATCTGATGAGGTGGCCTATGAGATGGCCAAGGCCATGTATGAAAATGGTGACATCATGAAAGACACTTTCAAACCGATGGGCGCCTTCAAGCCTGCGAATATGCGCCAAGATTCTGGCAACGCTAGATTTCACCCCGGTGCGATCAAATTCTTTGAAGAGATGGGTTTGAAATAAATTATGGAGCTTCAAACTCCGACACCTGGAGAGGCCAGATCTGGCCTCTCCTCCTCGATTTGGCGGCCTTTAGCAAATACGCTTGCGGCTGCGATGACGCTTTTGTCTATCGGCTGGGCCATGAGCTTCCAGCGGGTATTGGGAATTGATTTATATCCTCAGCAATATTTTGCGGGGGTGCTGTTTTTCGTCCTGCCAATTGCTTATCTCACATTGCCAGCGCGTCGCGCGACAACGCGCATCACCGTTCCTTGGTATGATGTGGCGCTGGCTTTGATCTCAGCTGTCGTTTTGGGCTATATTGTGGCGGTCTACCCCCAGATTGTTTTGAAGATTTTTGCACGGACCATTGATGTTTGGCTGCCTGGTCTTTTGCTTTTACTTTTGGTTTTAGAAGCGCTGCGACGCGCCACCGGATGGGCCCTTGTGCTGATCATAAGCTGTTTTTGTCTCTACGGTCTGTTTGGCGACGTGTTTCCCGGCAGAATGCAGGGACGTGCCCAATCTTGGGACTTATTGGTGGGATATCTGGCTGTGGATTCCAACGGAATTTTGGGCTTGCCGATGTCGATTGCTTCAACCGTTGTTATGGCCTTTATCTTTTTTGGTGTGCTGTTGGGTCTGACCGGGGGGTCAAAGTTTTTTACCGATGCGGCGATGATCGGAATGGGGCGCTACCGTGGTGGATCCATGAAAATAGCGGTTTTCGCCTCAGGACTATTTGGCTCCATTTCAGGCTCGGCCGTGGCTAATGTTGCAGGGACGGGCGTTGTGACCATCCCAATGATCAAGCGGGACGGCTATCCTGCCCATAAGGCCGCTGCGATTGAAGCGGTAGCCTCAACCGGAGGGCAGCTTATGCCTCCGGTGATGGGAGCCTCGGCATTTTTGATGGCAGAATTTCTGGCCATCCCCTACCAACAAATTGTTATGGCGGCGCTGTTGCCAGCCATTCTATATTACGCAGCCCTCTTTATTCAGGCGGATCTTGAAGCGGCAAAATTGAAAATTAAAGCTGTGCCAAAGTCACAAATACCGGCTGGACGTTTGGTGGCCACGGGTATGCATTTTGCCTTGGCTTTCGCATTGTTGATCTACCTGCTGTTTTGGGCGCGTTTTCAGCCGGAACGTGCCGCGCTCTGGGCCTCGGGCGCTTTGATATTGAGCGCTTACTTCTTTGGATATCGTGGTGAGAAACCCTCAGCACGGTTAATCTTAGGCAGTCTTGCTAAAACCGGCCATTCTGTAGTCGAGATCTTGCTGATTTCTGCAGCTTCTGGAATTGTGATCGGGATCCTGAATATCACTGGTCTTAGCTTCAATTTGACCTACGCGTTGGTTCAAGTTGGAGGAGATAACATCTTCTTGTTGCTTGGCTTGTCCGCCTTAGTTTGCATCATTTTGGGGATGGGTCTGCCAACATTGGGGGTCTATGTCTTGTTGGCAGCCCTTGTAGCTCCAGCTTTGATTGAGGTGGGTATCAACCCAATCGCGGCGCATCTCTATGTGCTGTATTTCGGAATGATGTCGATGATCACGCCGCCTATTGCCATGGCGGCCTTCGCTGCGGCTTCTATCGCCAAGGCGCCCTCGATGGCCACTGGATGGGCCGCGATGCGCTTTGGGTGGTCGGCCTATATCATCCCGATATTATTTGTCTTCTCACCCAGTCTCATTCTCATCGGAGAGCCTGGGCAAATCGCCTTGGCCATCGTCACGGCCTTTATTGGAATATGGCTGATTTCCTGCGCAATTTCGGGCTATTTCAGTGCGGCCCTACAACCATTGACCCGAGTATTATTTGCTCTGTCGGGAATGATGTGCTTGATCCCGCAGGAGGCTTTCTCGGGTGGGCTTTATACGGACCTGTTCGGCATCGCATTGGGCGGTGGGTTGATGTTCTTTGAATATAAAAAAGCAAAAACCGTGGTGGCTGGTGATGAAGATCAAGCCACATGACCAGCAGCTCAGGAAGTGGCGACCGTATTTTGGCCATCATTGATCTATATACGCAAGAGCGGTCGGAATGGTTGCCCGAAGATATGATGCAGGCCTTGGGATATTCGCGCCCGACCCTCTATCGCTATCTGAAGTCGTTGAAAGATGCCGGATTTTTGGTCTCATTGCCGAACCGAGGATTTGCGCTTGGGCCGCGGGTGACAGAACTCGATTTTCTGATGCATCGCACAGATCGGTTGATTGATCTTGGCCGCCCTGCGATTAAAGACTTAGCACGGCAATTCAGCTGTTCGGCCTTTATCACTCGCTGGTATGGCGAAAAACTGCTCTGCGTCACCTCTGAAGTCTCAGCCCCAAAGGCCATTTCAAGCTATCCAAGAGGTCGGCCAATGCCGTTGGGTCGGGGCGCTATTTCGCATGTGATTATTGCCAATCTCCCAAAACTTCAGCGTGATGAATTGGTGGCTCGCTACTGCGACGAGTTTAAATGCGCTGGATGGGGAACATCTGAGGAAGAAATTCAGAATGACCTGCTCAAAGTTCGACGCAGGGGCTTTGCCGTCGCACGCGGTGAAGTCACAAAAGGAGTTATCGGTATCGCGGCTCCGATCCTTTCCGGCAAAGATTCGCCAGATGCTGCGCTTTGTCTGACCATCGAACAATCGCTTGTTGACGATGCTTTTCTCAAGACCATCTCAGCCTCGTTGTCACAGCATGCAAGGACGATTTCAATCGCCTTGAACTCGATCACTCCAAATCCAAGTTCAAAAAACGAATAATCGAAGAGGACTTAATCATGAAAAAAATCGATGCATTTAACCACATCTGGCCGAAACCGTTTTTTGACGCGCTGATTGGACATATTGGGGAAATGACCGACATCACTCTGCGCTCCGGTGCGGTCCCTATGATGACCGACCTTGATCGCCGGTTTGAGGTTATGGACATGTTTGGTTCGGAGTATTGCCAGATACTATCGCTAGCGTCGCCACCTTATGAAAAATATGCAAATCCGGAATGGTCGCTCAAGCTGGCCACTATTGCCTCCGACAGCATGGCTGATCTTTGTCGACAATATTCTGATCGCTTTCCCGGGTTTATCGGCACGGCGGTTCTGTCAAACCCGCAACAAATGGTTGAAGAGGCCCGCAGGAACATTGAAGACTTGGGCGCATTGGGGATGCAAATATTTACAAATGTGGCTGGAAAGCCGTTAGATTTGCCCGAGTTTGACCCATTCTTCGAATATATGGCCTCAACGGGCAAGCCAGTTTGGATGCACCCATCGCGCGGGGCGAATGTTCCTGATTATCTGACTGAGAAAAAATCCGAATATGAAATTTGGTGGACCTTTGGCTGGCCATATGAAACCTCCGTCGCCATGGCGCGCCTGGTATTTTCAGGCCATTTTGATCGGTTCAAGGGCTTGAAAGTCATCACTCACCACGCCGGCGGCATGATCCCATTTTTTGAGGGCCGGGTGGGCCCGGGCTGGGATCAAATGGGCGCCCGCACCACCGACAGTGATCTGTCGCAGGTGCGCAAAGCTCTTGAGCGGCCGCATCTTGAATATTTCAAAGATTTCTTTGCGGATACCGCTACATTCGGATCTCGCCGGGCCATTGAACACGCGATTGAGTTCTTTGGCGAAGACAATGTTGTGTTTGCTTCGGATGCACCCTTCGATCCCGAAGGTGGCCCAATGTATATTCGAGATACCATCAAGCTTTTGGACGAAATAGATATGTCGCAAGCCACCCGCCAGAAGATTTATCAAGACAACATTGTTCGTATGACCGGACTGAAGCTTTAGGGCCCAGGATATGACCATAGCACAACATTACATTGACGGGGCATTCATCGATGCGGATGGCCCGCTTGCCGATAGCGTAAATCCGGCGGATAACTCACTGTTGGGGCAATATCACCTGGGATCTGCCGCCCTGTGTGACGCGGCTTGTCAGGTGGCGCATAGAGTTTTTTTCACCAGTGGCTGGGCGGAAAATCCGAGGTTGCGGGCGCAAGTTTTGACCGAAATTGCTGATCAATTAGAAGCGGCCAAGCAGGATCTTGTGGAACTCATTATTGCCGAGAATGGCAAGCTGCGGGCTGAGGCCATAGGTGAGTTGGTGGGGTCTATTAGTGAAACTCGTTATTACGCTGGTTTGGCCCGCAATATCCGGGGCACAATGCAGGAGCTGGCGCCTGGGCAATTGTCGTTGTTTCATCGTGAAGCTGCGGGGGTTGCCGGCATCATTGTACCTTGGAACGCCCCGGTCACGCTTCTGATGCGCTCGCTTGCCCCGGCTTTGGCTGCTGGTTGTACCTGCGTTATCAAACCTGCGGCACAAACTCCTTTGATCCATGCGCGCGTGATGGCTTGCATTGCGGCGGTACCGTCTTTGCCTAAGGGGGTGATCAACTCTGTTAATGAAGACGGCATAAAAGTTGGGCGTGCCATGGTGTCCTCTCCCTTGATTGATGTGATCAGTTTCACAGGCTCCAGCGCCACTGGGCAGGCAATCATGGCGGCCGCTTCGACGACCCTCAAGCGGGTGGGTTTGGAGCTTGGAGGCAAAGCACCAGCGATAATTTTTGATGATGCTGATCTGGATTTGGCACAGCGTGAGTTAACCCCCGGCGCGTTATGTATGGCTGGGCAAATCTGCGTGGCGGCGGCACGGTTCTTGGTGCACAAGCCAATTGCCAAAGACTTCGAAGCGCGCATGAAGGAGGCGTTTGCAGCTGTACGCGTCGGGCCGGGCTCTGATCCGTCCAGCCAAATGGGCAGTCTCATTGATCTGCCCAATCGCGCGCGCATTGAGGCGTTGATCTCCCAGGCGGCCGATGAGGGGGAGCTGGTGCTGCGTGGCACGCCTCAGGGATCTGGTGCCTTCATTACGCCGAGCCTTTTTCGAATTGATGATGTGAACTCCTCATTGGTTCAAGACGAGTTATTCGGTCCGATTGTGAGTATTGAAACTTTTGAAGATGAGGCTGAAGCCGTCCACAAAGCTAATGCTACAAGCTATGGGTTGGCGGCATCTGTGTTCACAAATTCAAGTTCCAGAGCCTTGCGCGTCAGCCGTAAAATTAGATCTGGCACGGTCTGGGTGAATTCGCATTTGAGGCTGTTTGCGGAGGCGGAAACTGGTGGTTATGGCAAAAGTGGCCTTGGCAGATTGCATGGGTCTGAAGGGCTGAATGACTTTCTTGAAACCAAACATATTTTCCTAGAACCTGGAGTGCTTTAAGATAATGCTAAGCCCAAAACTCTATGACGTGATTATCAACGGTGGTGGCCCTGTAGGCGTCGGTCTTGCTATTGAATTGGGCCAACGTGGCCACCGGGTGGCTGTGGTGGAAAAACATTTGCAGCCCCAGCCCATTCCAAAGGGTCAGAATCTAACACAACGTAGTGTGGAGCACTTCAATGCTTGGGGCTGTGAGGCGGAATTGCGGTCAGCCTATGTTTTGCCTGAAGGGTCTGGGATCGGTGGCATGACCAGCTATGGCACACTGCTCAGCGGTTTGAATTATGATTGGCTCAACCGTGCTCGGGTGGCCAAGTTCTATTTTACAGCCAATGCACGCCTGCCCCAATACAGCACCGAAGCGGTTTTGCGGCAACGCGCTTTGTGCATTCCTGAGATTGACCTCTACTACGGTTACGAAGGAGTGGGTCTCAAACAATCTGATACGCATGTGAACTTTGAAATTATGAATCGCGAAAACCAGCAGCTCCACAACCTTGAGGGGCAATATTTGGTTGGAGCCGATGGCAGCAAATCGCTTGTACGCAGTCAGGCTAAGATCGACGAACAGGTTGCCCCCTATAATAAATTGATGGCATTGGTGGTGTTTCGCTCGACTGAATTGCATGACTTATTAAAAGTCTATCCGGGCAAAGCATTTTACAACGTGCTGCATCCAGATTTTAAAGGCTACTGGCAATTTTTTGGCCGGGTTGATCATGGTACCACATGGTTTTTCCATGCACCCGTTCCATTGGGTACGAAGGCGGATGCCCATGATTTTGTAGCCATGCTGCATAAGGCTGTAGGACAGGATTTTGGGCTGGAAATTGATTATGTCGGATTCTGGGATTTGCGGATCGCCTATAGCAAAGAATATCGCAAAAACCGCATTTTCGTGGCTGGCGATGCGGCGCATAGCCATCCTCCTTACGGCGGCTATGGTATCAATACTGGGTTTGAGGATGCCCGCAACTTGGGTTGGAAGTTGAGCGCTGTTTTGCAAGGTTGGGGAGGGGATGCTTTGTTGGATAGCTATGACAGCGAACGCCGCCCGGTATTTCAATCGACAGCGCGCGATTTTATTGAGAAATTCATTGATGAAGATCAAAGGTTCCTCGACAGCTTCACACCTGAGAGCACCTCAAATTTTGCTGAGCTTTGGCAGGATAGAAACAGTGGTGCCGATGAGGTTTTTGCTTTTGAGCCAAATTATCAAGGCT
>Ga0209192_10003700_pt1 | contig 10121 bp, 12 predicted proteins | sample ArcticOcean_MG_C_11_FD_187433 | JGI IMG/M metagenome (GOLD analysis project Ga0209192, IMG submission 187433) | Marine microbial communities from western Arctic Ocean - ArcticOcean_MG_CB2_154 (SPAdes) (version 2) | ecosystem: Environmental > Aquatic > Marine > Oceanic | place: Arctic Ocean...
ATAATTATTTAAGTTATTGATTATATTGTTGATTATAATATTTATCTTATCTAATAGTATTTAGTCTTATATAAAATAAAGAAATGAATTAATATACTTTTATTATGAGTCTTGATCATTTAAAGTTGGAGGCTTTACCAGTAAATGAATATGTCGACTTATTTTGGAAAGGCTAATCCTTATATTAACAGCTCTTTAATCGCTTCTAATTCTTGAGTTGAATCCAGATAAGATTCGTAGACCTCAATACTTGAGCGAGAATACCAATATCGACTATTACCCTCATCCCCTTCAATTTTATGTAACACTGCATGAATCCATTGAGCATTCGGCGTACTTATTTCTTGAACTATCTTGTGGGCAGCATCCCATTGCTCATTTAAAGCAAATTCAATTGCATTTAAACAATCCAGATTATCTTTTTCCACTTAAAAGATTCTCTTTATCAATTCTATAGCTACAATCTAATGTATGGTTCTCCAATAAACCATTTATACTAAGAGAACTTTCTTTACAAATTGAACACTGATAAAGATTTATTCCTTGTTCAATTTTTTCCTGAGGATAGTCTACATAAAATTTAGGCTCCATATTTACTAGCTTCAATACCTATAGAATAACTTCGCTTTTTAAATACATGAGATTGACAAGCCATTTTGATATTATCTTTTGTTAGTACAGCAGTCGTTTTGTTGTTGGAACGGTGCATACCAGGCAATGCAATAAAGAATGGATTAAAAAACTCTTCTAATGCCTTACTACCCAACGGTACATGTTCACCATCGATTTTTATTACTATTTCATTCTTGTGTTCCATATTAAATCCTAAAACTAGAGATCCGCCATCATCTAAAATATTATCGTGTATGTCCATTAGAAAATATTTCCAATCATCAACATTCCAAAGCTCCTTGCTTGTATGTCCATTGAAAAAAATTTGGAAAGCCGTAACAACATCAAATTTATGTTCAAATTTTAATAACGGTGTTTTTTTCTTAATTGTAAACTCATGTAATCTTACATTTAATAGTTTTGCTCCTGCTTTGAGGATCGGACTAGCATTAGGCATATCCAATGAGTCAACATCGTGACCATTAAATGTAGCGATTTTAGAAAAAAAACCAAAACCAGAGCCAATATCTAATATTCTTGATTTCTTTATCAAACTTAAACTAGCAAACCTCTGAGAATTTCTAATCCAATTACTGTCTAGGTCTCGAGAATATTTTGCGTAAAAATTATCGTACACCTCACCTTTTATAGTGTGGACACGACTATCTTTAGTTGCTTTGAGTTTATAAAGACTTCTTAGTTTATTTTTAACTTCATCTTGTAAGACTGGTTGGAAATCATTTAGCAAACAAAGGCCTTGCATATTATTTTTTAAATTATCTGTATCAGATAGAATTTTATGAAGTGTAGCTACGTTGTCAAAACTAGCCAAATGCCTAAAAAATTGGATTAAATCTTCAATAACTGGTAAATCGTCTTGGAAAATTTTATTTGTGAAATATGCATTACAAATTAAACAGCAATATTCATCTACAGTAAAGGGCATACCAACATTGACACTGGACTTAGCTTTTGCCATATGGCCTTGAATTTCGGTTTTTGTTCGAGCGTCTCTATTTTTCATATATTGTAAATTAAATTATTTATCTTAGAATTATAACTTAAAAAAAATCTAGAGAGAATTATAATTGTGATATAAATAGATACATAAATTTTTACATTAAATTTAGTATAATTTAAATAAAATTAAGATATTGAGATAATTTAAAAGCCTATAGCTTCCTGATTATCTAATATATACCAATAGAAATTAAGGAACTATTATGATTGCAATAAGATGGTTTGTAGGAAGATTAATTCTATTTATAAATTTACTTACACTACCTAAACCAATATTTAGAGAAAAAATTGCTCAAAGAAAGATCGATAAAATAACAAAAAACTTAACAATTTATCAATTTGAAGCCTGCCCATTTTGTGTAAAAGTCAGAAGGTTTATAAGAAAGAATGCTCTTAAAATAGATGTCAAAGATGCAAAAAATAATAAAACTTTTAAAGCAGAATTGATTAATGAGGGTGGAAAACATAAGGTGCCATGTCTAAGAATAGATAAAATTAATTCCAAAACTGAATGGCTTTACGAGTCAACTGAAATAATTAAATTTTTAAATAAATTAATAAATTAATAAATTAATATTTAATAGAGTATTAGTTATTTAAAAGATTCTATAAATTCATCTATAGTCACATGAAGTCTTTCAAACATACTGTCTTTTAATCCGTGATGAAGTGGTAATAAAACACCTCTCTCCATAACTGCATCAGCATTTGGATACCCCTCTTCCGATACTCTATAATTGGCTCCTTTCATCATTGGTTGCCTTATAATATTTCCCGTAAAGACAACTCTTGTCTGTATATTTCTTTTTTCTAGGTATATTTGAAACTCTTTTCTGCTAAATGGTGCATCTTTATTTATCAATATTGGGAATGCAAGCCAGGCAGTACTGATATTATCTGTCTCTACTGGGTTACTAAAATATTTTTTATGTTGTTCAAAAAAACTACATTGTCTTTTAAAGTTTTTTTTTCTAATTGTGATATTTTTCTGTAATTTTTTTAATTGCTCTAACCCAAAAGCTGCTCCAATCTCACTACCCTCTACATTGTAACCAACTGCCTCGAAAACAAACTTTGCATCATAGTCAATCCCATCTAAATTAACGTCAAATCTATTTTCAATAGCTTCACTTTTCTCATCAAACAATGAAGAGCTTCGCCCCCAAGATCTTAATAATTTTGCATTATCTATTATCTTTTTATCATTTAATAGAAGTGCGCCACCATTTCCAGCACAATTTATTATATGGGAACCATAAAAGCTAGTAATTGACATATCTGAATATGACCCTGAGCTTTTACCATTAATTGTTGCTCCTAAAGTATCTGCTGAATCTTCAATAACAATAAGATTATATTTATCTGCTATTTGTCTAATTTGATGCCAATCACAAAGGTTGCCCATCAGGTTTGGAGCTAAAATTGCTACCGTCTTTTTATTTATTAGCTTTTCAATGCCACTTACATCGACACAATAGGTCAAAGGCTCGACATCAACGAAAACAGGTACTAGGTTATTCTTAATTAAACACCCAATGGATGTGCCAAAAGTGAGAGCAGGAGTTATAACTTCACCTCCATCAGGAAAATCAAATGATTCAATACCTATAAATAATGCTGACGAGCCAGAATTAACATACAAACATTCTTTTTTATTAAATAACTTAGCAATTTTATTTTCAAATTTTCTTGAGTAATTACCCATTTGAGTGGACTCGTTAAGACATTTAACAACTGCATCTATCTCTTCTTGACCATAGACAGTTTTTGCGTAAGAAATATTTTCCATAATTTATCTTTCTATATTGAATTAAATTGTTTGATTTGTTCAACAGTAAATGAATACATGTCTTGCTTCTCTTTATAAAAATTTTTATACCAAGTAGATGTCATTGAAATAGTTTTATCAATACTAAGTTTTGGGGCCCAGTTTAATCTTTTCTTAGATTTTGAACAATCTAGCTTTAGAGAGTTTGCTTCCTGAGGTAAATCACTATTTTTGCCTATTTCAACGTTACCTCCCCCTGTATATTCTTTATCAAACTCAGAAATAAGCCATTCAACAGTTTTATCATCTTGGCTATCTGGGCCGAAATTCCATGCTTCTGAATAATTAGAGTTATTTAGAAAAAGTTTTTCTGCTAATATTAAATATCCGTTCAGTGGTTCAAGAACAAATTGCCAAGGTCTAATTGCTGTTGGGTTTCTAATAGATATTTTTTGATCTTGGTTTATCTTTTTTATAAAGTCTGGAATAATTCTATTAGAAGCCCAGTCCCCGCCACCAATAACATTTCCTGCTCTTGCGGTTGCAATAGCAACCCTCCCATTAAAAAAAGAAGTTCTATAAGAGGTTGTAATCAATTCAGAGCATGCCTTACTAGCACTGTAAGGATCAGCCCCCCCCATAACATCATCCTCTTTAAAAGCCTTCAGCTTTTCTTTATTTTCATAGCATTTATCACTTGTAACATTAATAAAAACTTTTACTGATGAGCTGTCTCTTATTGCATCTAAAATATTCACAGTACCCATCAAATTAGTTTGAAATGTCTCGATTGGATTTTCATACGAATCCAAAACAAGTGCTTGTGCAGCCATGTGAATAACAATTTCCGGTTTGGCTGATTCAATCTGAGACTTTAATTCACCATAATTTCTTACATCACCAAAAACTGTATTTATTTTTTTTTCAAGTCCAAGAGATACAAACATACTAGGGGTAGTTCCTGGCGGCAATGAATAACCTGTTACGTTAGCACCTAACTCAGCTAACCAGATAGACAGCCAACCCCCTTTGAATCCAGTATGCCCTGTAATAAACACATTCTTATTACTCCAAAAATCTTTATTCATCCCAGACTTTCCATGGGGCACTTCCTGAATCCCATAATTCTTCTAAGTAATTTTTTTCCCTTAAAGTATCCATAGGTTGCCAAAATCCATTATGCTTAAATGCTACTAATTGTTTAGCTTTTGATAAAATTTCTAGTGGCTCTTTTTCCCATACTGTTTGATGGTTTTTTATTAAGTCAATTACTTTTTTTGAAAGTACAAAAAAACCACCATTAACATAATCTTTGGCAGTTTTAGGTTTCTCTATGAATTTATTTACTAAGTTATCATTATCTAAAAATAATGCTCCAAATCTTTGAGGGGCAATGGTGGCTGCTACTGTTGCTAAGCATTTATGCTTTTTATGGTATTCAATTAAATCACTGATATTAATATTAGATAATCCATCGCCATAAGTTAAACAGAATGTTTCATCGTCATTCAGATATTTTTTAATTTTTTCAATTCTTCCACCTGTCATTGTTTCGTCACCGGTGTCAACACAAGTAACATTCCATGGCTCAGCTTTAGTTTCATAGTATTTATCTTTACCAGATTTTAAATTGAATGATACATCTGATGTATGTAGGAGATAATTCGAGAAATAATCTTTAATAATATACCCTTTATAGCCACAACAAATAATAAAATCTGTTATCCCATAATGTGCATACGTCTTCATAATATGCCAAATAATCGGAAGCCCTCCAATTTCTATCATCGGCTTTGGTTTAGTGCTAGTTTCTTCCGAAATTCGAGTTCCTAAACCGCCTGCAAGGATAACTGCCTTCATTTTTTTTTCCTAAATAGTGTTTTTTTCTAAATAGTGCCGTTTTGACAAAATAATTTTTATTTAATTATAAACTATAATTATTGTAACTTAAAAATGCCATGGCGAGGTGAAGGTGCTAAGCCAGGCTTTTTGAGAAGACTAATCATTACGAAATAGTTGATAGAGTGATCGCGGGTAAAAAATACCCAATATCATTATATTTTTATTTGGCGTAAGGCTCTGATACCAATCTTTCTGGCACCCCAACTTAAGACTTTTTGTTAGAAACAAATAAATACTTTATCCCTATTTTCCAGTAGTTTGGCCTCTGAAGACTTCTATATCTTTATCAGTTAAAGTTTCTTTGTAAAATTTAATTAATTTGCTTATTGAGCTCTCAAAAGATGTGAAATTAAAATCACCAATCTCATTAAAAATTGTAGAAGGGTCCCCTGAATACTCAGGATTCATTCCAGGATTTTTTATAATTACATCTGTGCTATTACTCATAAGGTCATTAATGATTTCTGCAAGATTCATCAATGAGACTGGGCTTCCTGAACAAAAATTATAACTTATTGTTGATAAGGGTAATTTATCTAGTATGCTATGTAAAAAAAGAGAAAAATCATCTACACAAATAAAATCAAAAAGCATATTGCGATTTAATGACACCGGAAGCCCGGCAAGAGAGTTACATATATTATTGGAGATAAAACGCCTTGAATAATCTTCATAGCTCCCAAAAACCCCAAACAATCTTAAATTAGTTACCTTTCTGTTTAAAGTATTTTCTAAAAAATTTGCGATGCAAAATTTCCCTAACCCATATGTATCAATCGGAATACTTTTCTTAAATAATGATTCCTTCATTCTTGGCTCATATGCTCTTTTGTCATATTCCGCACCCGAACCTATCTGAACCATATGCCCAAAATATTTATTTGCATTGTATATATTGAAAAATACTTTTAATGTGTTTTCTGCTGAAGTAATGTCTACTGCTGAATGGATTACAAAATCAGGTTTTAAATTTTTAACGTACTCAAGAGAAGAGACATCATCAAAAAGATCTAGTTCTTTTCTTGTTGGGGCATAAACCTCAAAATCCTTTTTTTTCTCAAAGTATTTTTTAAGATTTTTTCCAATAAAACCTGTGCCGCCAATGATTAATAATTTCATAAAATTTTACGTTAATCCAGAATGTTTTTTTGCAAATAATTCGATATCTTTCTGTAACGGGTACATGTGTGAATATTGAAGAACTTGTTTACATATTAGTTTTATTCTATCTTCAAAATTAGGGATTTCTAATGGTTTTATTAATGGCTGATTAAATGGGTCAACACTTGCTATTTGGACTTCAAAAGCCACTGACATTCTTGGTGGGACATTTCTTAATAAACTTCTAGAACCCCAATGAAGAACGCCTTGGTTCCATATTAAAGGACTTCCTGCACTTGCTGGAAGTGCGACAATATTTTGCAGGTCCAGTTTTTCTTTATTAAAACCTCCAGAAATATAGGAAGGGTCTCGGTTAGCTGGCAGGACATACATACAACCATTTTCAATTGTAGCATCACTTATTGGAATCCATATAGTTAAGCTTTTTGGCGCTCCATTTTGAAATAAAGAATTAGGCCCCTTATCACGATGCGGCATCCATCCTGCTACTTCTTTATTCGGATCAACATGCCAAACCCAGAAGTCAGGCAATAAATAATATGATTCACCAAATAATTTGTTAATTACTAGATTCAGCTTAGATACTAACAACCATGGCTCACAATAAACAAATATAAATGGCAAAGGAATACTTAATCGTTCAAAAAGTTCAATTACTTCCTTAAGGTCTATAAACCAATCATCCCATTGCAGCTGAGGCATTTGGATAAAGCCTTCGTTAATGAGGCGAGTTTTATATAGCTCCAAACTATCTCTTTCAACATCAAAGGGTTTAAAACTAGATTGTAGCTTAGCTGTTTGTGAAGTATGTAAGCTCCTAAATATTTTATCCCAAAAAGATATATCACTAAAGTCATCTACATTAAATTCTGACATATTTGAAGAAATTTCGTTTGTCATATTAGAATTATACATTATTGATTAATGCTAATCTTACAATATCCAATTGTTCAGAAATCTAAAATATATAGACCAGCAGTAAGAAACTTACCTTTTTCTTTACGAAGTTTAGATTTTTCAAAATATGAGAGCTTAAAATCAAATTTTTGGCAAAGGCTTTCGATATACTTTTTTGAGTGGGTATAGCGGCCAGACGTTTCAAGAATAAATGTATCCTTATCACGGTGCTCTGTTGAAAATGCTAGCTTACCACCTGAACTGTTACGAGATTTTATCAACCTAAATACATTGGACAAATCTCCTATATAAACAAAGGTGTCAGTTGAAATATAGTAATCAAAGTCTAAATCTTCATTCAATAAAAATTCAAATATATCTCCATGTATTAATTTAGAATAAATATTTTTCTTTCTTGCTTTTTCAAGCATCAATTTGGACAAATCAATACCTTCAAGGTTTGTACATAATTCTTTAATTTCAACCCCAGCTAAGCCAGTGCCACATCCTAAATCTAAAACTGAACCCAATGAATCATTGGGATGCTTTGTAACAATCATCTTAGTAATTATTTTTGGAATATTATATTTTAGTTGTTGAACTAAAGAGTTTTCAAATTTGTTAGCATACCCATCAAATAACTTCTCCACGTAATCCCTTGGTGCTAAATTAGTCGTTACCCCCGTCAAGGTTGCAAGCCAATGTTTTGCTTCTAAAAAATTAGGCATGATCTTAATAACTTTCTTATAAATTACGGTAGCCTCTTCCAGCCTACCCATTTCTCTCAAAGCATCTCCTAAATTTCCATATGCCACTGCATAGTCTGGTTTGAGCATTATGGCTTTTTCATAATTTTCGACAGCCTCTTCCAACCTATCCTGATCTTTAATCACAGCTCCCAAATTATTATAAGCTTCTGCATAATTAGGTTTAAGAGCTATGGCTTTTTTGTAAATTGATTCTGCCTGCTCTAATCTGCCAAGATCTTTTAAAGCATTAGCCAAGTTATTATAAGCCTCAGCAAAATTAGGTTTTATTGCTATCGCCTGATTGTAAATAGATTCTGCCTCTTCCAACCTACCCAACTCATAAAGGGTATTACCCATATTATTATATGATTCAGCATCTTGAGGATTGATCACAAGTGCTTTTTTATTTGCTACTAGTGCTTCAGATAACCTACCAGTTTGTTTAAAAACAATTCCAAGAACTTTCCAGCTAAACAAATTCTTTGGAAATTTTTTAGTTATTGATAATGCTAAATTCTCAGCATCCTTAAATTGATTGTTCTGGTAGAAGAATAAAAGGCTATTTAATTGTTCAGGAAGTGGACCTTTAACTTTCTTCAATTTATGAGCTACCTCCTTGAATCATATGGATAAAAAATATTAATTATAAAGAATTTTATTCATCATGGTAAAAATTTACCTGTAAGTTATATTACAAATTTTTCTAATTTTAGTATACTTAAAAGATGCCAAAAAAAAATTATATTTGAAAGAGGCTTTAACAAATACTAATTATAGACTAAAAGATTTTTAAATTTCAAATAGAAGAGAGTAGATTTATTAATCAACTACTAATAAAGTTAACCCGGTTTCTTAATTAACGTATTTTAAATTAAAACTATAAGGAAGATATTATCAATAAGTTAAGAAAGTTTTTTAAAGCTACAAGTAATTGGCATTTATTTATTATTTTTATAGTGTTTGGCATTAGTGGAAGTTTATCAATCATTATTTCAGAGCCGATTATTGAATTATTCAAAATTAAGGAGCTCATTAAGGACTATATTTTGTATACAGTGATTAGAATATTAATTATATTTCCTGTTTACCAGATTGTTTTACTTTTTGTTGGTACTCTTTTTGGGCAGTATAGGTATTTCATAGATTTTGAAAAGAAAATGTTAATGCGCTTTAAGAAAAAATAAACTTTTTAATTAATGATAATTGTTTATATATTTATTTTTTTTTCAACTTAATCCAAGCAAAAATTCCAATAATTAATACGGCAATCCATATAAAGATAAAAGCGCTGCCCATTACACTGCCAATTACTGTAGCCGAATCAAATTTCGTATTAATTGTAAAGCCAATTACAGCCCAAAGAGCCAATGTCAAAAACTTTTCTATACTCATAGTTATCCCTCAGGTTTTTTTGTTAAAGTTTTATAGGTGGGTAATCTCTTTTTTTCATAAAACCAATAATTTTACTTTATTATTTTTTTAATTACATCTGGCTATTTACGTAGCATTTAAAACTTCCATGCATTCTGGGTGTTTTAGGTCTATCCTGATCTGTAATACTCAATTTAGTGTGTTCAATTTCAAAGCGAGTTCCACAGGTCTCATGAATTTTTCTTCTAAACTCTTGCCTTAAGTCTATTTGACTCGATGACATATTGCCTTTTATTACTATATTGTATCGATCTGAACCCAAAGGCATTAGGCTTACTTCAAAAGTTTTAGATTCATTAGCAATCACTAAAAATGGCATCAAAAATAAAAGCAAGAATTTTTTCTTCATATTATTTTAGTTTAACGTTAGATGGGTAACTGAGCAAATGAGATGATTTTTTTAATTACTACTTTGAGATTAAAAAAAACCCCCACCAGTTTCCTGATGAGGGTTTTAAATATTTATACTTGCAAAGCTATTACACTAAGCAAATATTTCTATTATTGTGCTGAAATTTTAAAAATTTCACCTTCATCAGTAGTTGCATAAAGAGCATTATCTGGTCCCATTTCTAGACCACGAAATCTCTTTGATGCTCCAACAGGCATATGGATAACGC
>Ga0209192_10003705_pt1 | contig 10117 bp, 8 predicted proteins | sample ArcticOcean_MG_C_11_FD_187433 | JGI IMG/M metagenome (GOLD analysis project Ga0209192, IMG submission 187433) | Marine microbial communities from western Arctic Ocean - ArcticOcean_MG_CB2_154 (SPAdes) (version 2) | ecosystem: Environmental > Aquatic > Marine > Oceanic | place: Arctic Ocean...
ATGAGTAACACCAGTAAAAACCTTTTTCACTTCGATTTTTTAATGATGGGTGAAGGATATCATAACAATCATCACAAACATGCCACTAGTGCAAATTTTGGTGTAAAATGGCATGAAATAGATATGACCTACCTTGTTATTAAAGTATTAGATTTTATTGGATTCATTAAATTGAAACCTATTTCTATAAAAAAGTAATATCGTTTTTAAAATTTAATAGATTAATTTTCGATTTATGTCAATCATTTTTATGTAGTTCTCTAGATAAAAAAGTATATATGAACGTTAATTCTTCAATAGAACTATTATACTGACTTGCACCAGAATGGCCTTCATTTTCTTGAGCCCATAAAAGAATAGGATTTTTTTGGTTGAGACCGTTTTGTAATTTTCCTGCAAATTTATAAGAGTGATAAGGAGGCACTCTTGTATCATTAGTACCTGTTATTATTAACGTGGATGGGTAATTTACAGCCTCATTTATAGTATGAAAAGGTGAATATGAAAGCATGTTTTTAAACTCTACTTCCTTTTTAACAGTGCCAAATTCACCCGTATTTGTGAAATAAGCCCCTGCCTCCGACTGCTCAAATCTTAAAACATCTAAGACGCCCACATTTATTACCGCAGCTCCGAATAATTCTGGTTTTTCTGTCATGGCAGCCGCAGTAATCATACCTCCATGAGAGCTTCCTATAATTCCTATCTTTTTAGCCTTTGTATACCCTTCAGCAATTAAATATTCTGCAGCACTCGTAAAATCTAAAACACCATTTCTCTTCTTTAAATTTCTACCTTCTTGCCACCATTTATAGCCAAACTCTCCTCCTCCTCTAATGTGAACATAGGCAAATGCACCACCGTTTTCTATAAAAGAAATAATACCAGGATTAAATGAAGGTTTTGCTATTATACCATAACCGCCATAGGTGTTTAATAAAAAAGGTGTTTTGCTGTTTTTGGGTAAAGAATCTTTATACACCATAAATATGGGCACTTTTACACCGTCATGTGAAGTGAATTCTGTTCGTGTAAATTTATAGTTAGCGGAATCAAAAGCAACTGCTTTTTTCCCTAAATAGGTGAATTTATAGGTAGATAAATCTAACTGACAAGTTATTGCAGGCACAGAATAAGAAGATAACCTAAAGGTTAATTCTTTCTTTTCTTTATGGTAATATAAACTACTCACGGCTAAACCTTCTGGAGTAACAACTTCTCCTAGTACTTTGCCGTTAAAATCTGTAACTGTTAGTAAAGACGAATTTTCCATTTGAAAAGAAGTTACTATTTTTTTCTCTGCTATAATGGCATTTGTAAAAACAGTTCCATTATATGAAGGTGTTATTAATTTCCATTTTGCTGGTTCATTAATCGGAAATTTAATTACATACTTTTTGTTTTTAATTTTTGTACTTGCTACTATCGTATCATTTTTGAAACGATGAAAACGAATATCATATTTTATATCCGTAAACAATGGTGTAAACTCTTTTATATCTTGTTTTGGCCTTAAATAATAATAACTATAATTATTTTTAGAGTTATCAGATTTTTTAAGAATATACAAGCTTTGTTTTCCTACACCAAACAAACTTAAATTTTCATCTTTGGTGTCTACATTAAAAACTTTAGCATCTTCAGTTTGCGCAGTTTCTAATGTGTGATACATTAATTCAGGAAAAGCTCTACTTACTTTTTTTGCATTAAATTTATTTTTAATGTAAAAGAAACCCTGACCATACCAATTAATTTGCGGGGATATAACTTCTGTTAATACTTCTTTAAAGAAATGCCTGTTTTTAATGCCAACAATTTTAATTTCTTTCCAATCACTTCCATTTCTATTGTATTGATATGCTAAAAAATGATCATCGTAAGAAGGGGTTAATCTTGTGAAATTAATACGGTCTTTCGTAGAAATAGAATTCGGTCCTATTAATTTTTGATAACTTGTTTTATTGCCTTTTGTATAATAAATGCTTGCTGGAGAATTTCGTCCTGGATATATTAATTTGTAATAATATTCTTGATTTTTTTTTGCTTCAGTATACGCTTCAAGCTGCATTTCGCTCCAAACATAAGATTTCATCTTCGCCCGAGCTCCCTTAGTATTAGATATTTTTTTTAGATATTTTAAAGATATTTTATTTTGGCCTTCTACCCAATCTTCTACATCTGGGGTAGCAGTGTTTTCCAACCATTGATAATTATCTATAATTTTTATATTATGATACATATCAATTACAGGATTTTTCTTTGTTTTTGGATATTTTAACTGGGCATTTAGGATAATAGTACCTAATAAAAAGACAATAGTTAAGGGATTTTTTTTGATTTTCATCAATTATAAAATTTTCGATTTCAAAAATAAAAATAAGCTTTTATACTTATAAACGAAATAATATATTAAATAAAAAAAAAGAAATACAAAAACTTTAAACCTACCAGTCAATAGGAAAATAATCTTTCAGAAATTTACCACACCAGTGTTTACCAGTATTGATTCCATCAATTAAAGGATCCATAACTCTAGCAGCACCATCTACAATATCTAAAGGTGGTTGAAAATCATGTACTTCTTCTTTCTTTTTAGAAAGTTCTGCAGGATCTTCATCTGTAACCCAACCAGTATCAACAGCATTCATGTAGATACCAGACTTCGCAAACGTAGAAGCAGAAGTATGAGTAAGCATGTTTAAGGCAGCTTTTGCCATATTTGTATGTGGATGTCTATCTACCTTTTTAAATCGGTGAAACTTCCCCTCCATCGCGGTAACATTTATAATATGCTTTTTACCTGTATTCTCTTTCATCATTAGATTAGACAATCGATTGCACAAAACAAATGGAGCAACAGCATTTACCAACTGTACTTCTACCATTTCTGTAGTTTCAATTTCACCTAATCTTAAACGCCAGCTGTTTGTTTTTCTTAAATCTACCTGTTGTAAATCGGCATCTAATTCACCTTCAGGAAAAACTTCTGCTGTTTGTAAAGAATTGTCAAAACTATACGGAATTTGAGATAAAGCTGCAGAATTTCTTAAGCCAATGCCTGGTTCTGGTCCGTGCCATGTAACTGGTAACATGTTATTTTTACTAGTTTTCGCTGCAGAAACGCTTAAATTAGAAAGTTCTTCTAAACAAAAAGCATGTTCCTTTAGCAAAGGCTGCGCTAACTTTGGTAATTGATTCATCGGTTTCTTTTCATTTTCCATTAAATGAAAATAAAAACCAGAAGGTCTTCTTACGGTTTGTGCTGCATTATTAATTAGAATGTCTAATCGGTTGTATTTTTGTTCTATATAATTACAAAAAATCTCTACACTTGGAATGTGCCTTAGATCTAAGCCATGTATGTGTAAACGATCTCCCCAATCTTTATAATCTTCTTCCTTAGAGAAACGAATTGCAGAATCTGCAGGAAAACGAGTAGTTGCAACAACCGTGGCACCAGAACGCAATAACATTAAGGTAATATGATATCCTATTTTTAATCGAGAACCTGTAATTACGGCTACTTGGTCTTTTAAATCAGTGGTTTGAAAACGTTTTGTATAGTTTAAATCGCCACAATCTGAGCACATGGTATCATAGAAATGATGCAACTTTGTAAATACAGCCTTACAGACATAACAGTTTCTAGGTGATTCTAATTCTGGTGTTTCTTCTGAAATTGAAGCCGCCGCTAATAATTTAGGAGCCACAAATAAAGCTGCTTCTCTAGCCGAACGAATTCCGGTAGATTTACGTGCATGCTTATCGCTTTCTATTTGCTTTCTTTTAGCTGCTTTTTTAGCATCTTTTCTACGCCGTTGAAATTCATCACGATTTGGACGAGATAATTCTCCAGCAACCTTAAAAAGTGCTATTCTTTGTGCTTCTGGTATTTCAAAAAGTTGATTGGTGTCTTCCAATAACTTCTGAATAGTAGCAATGCAAGATGCTATTTCTTCACTTTTTTTTAACTTACTCATATTAGAATACACTATTTCTTTTTCTTCTTTTTTGAATTGTCTGAGGAGATGGAAGCAGTTTTTGCAGTTGCAATATAATTTGCTAAAATCTTATCTACTAACTCTTCTTTTGTTAAATGATGAAAAATTGTTTTAATCTGAGATTTAAAATCTTCTGAAACCGTACGATTGGGCTTTGTTTTAAATATTTTATTTGCCCAAATTAACCCATTACTTTCTTCAATACTTTTTGCATCCGCCTTTTTAAAAGCATTAAAACGAATGTCTAATGCTTTTTCAAAGTCAGAAATATCTTGTGCTTCTTCTTTTTGAATAATAGTTAAAGACAAACCGGTTGCCCCTGCTCTAGCCGTTCTACCACTTCTATGCACATAGGCATCATAAGTGTCTGGTAAGTGATAATTTACAACATAAGAAAGGTCCTTTACATCAATTCCACGCGCTGCTAAATCTGTAGCTACTAGAATATCAATATGTCCATCTCTAAATTGTCCCATAATTCGATCTCGAATTCCTTGGGTTAAACTACCGTGAATTGCGCCAGAAGAAAATTTATTAATTGCTAAGTTTTTAGCCAATTTGTTAACAGCTGCTTTCGTTTTACAGAAAATAATACCTCTTTGTCCTGCTTTAGAATTTAAAAAGTGCAATAAAACTTCTAATTTTTCAATAGGTGCCACAATTACATATTGATGATCAATACCTTGGTGCCCAACGCTAGACATATTAGCTTCAATATGAACTACATGTTTAGACATATAGTTTTGTACTAATTGTTTAATGGCTCCTGGCATAGTAGCCGTAAAAAGTAATGTTCTTCTTGCTTTCGGAATTTCTTTGATAATACTATCTAGACCTTCTTTTAAAGCAGTAACCATTTCATCTGCCTCATCTAATATAAAATAAGCAATTTTAGTAATATCAACCGCTTCTCTTGCTACTAAATCGGCTAACCTTCCGGGAGTTGCTACAACAATATGCGTAGTTTCTTTTAAACGGTCTATTTGAGGTTTAATCGGAATTCCACCACAAATAGTAGCAATGGAAATAGTAGGACTATGTTTTGCCAATGCTTCTAAGTTACTAGCTATTTGCTGACCCAATTCTCTTGTGGGCGCTAGTATGACCGCTTGAATATTCTTATTTTCTATATCAATGAGTTGCAACAAAGGTACACCAAAAGCAGCCGTTTTACCGGTTCCTGTTTTTGCCAAAGCAACAACATCTTCTTTTTGATTTAAAATAATAGGAATTACTTTTTCTTGAATTTCGGTCGGAATAGTGATTTTTAAGTCGACTAAACTTTGTTGTAATTCTTTATTAATTCTTAAATCTGAAAATTTTTTTGACATTAAAATATTTTTTACAAAGGTAACAACAGTTTTTATGGGTTGCCTTTTTTATATGCAGTATTATTGGTGATTGTTTTAGCGAGTTTAAATATTATTTCTATGAAGCCATAATAAGCTTTAAAACACGCTTAGATAAAATACTATATTTAAATTTAGAGCAAGAAAAAAGCCCAACTTTATAAGATGGGCTCTTTTTTGAAAAAATATGAATTTAAAATTATATAACTTTAACGTTAACTGCATTTAATCCTTTGTTTCCTTCTTGTAAGTCAAATTCAACTTGATCACCTTCTCTGATTTCATCTACTAATCCAGAAATGTGAACGAAGTGATCTTTATCAACTCCTTCTTCTGTAATAAATCCAAATCCTTTAGACTCATTGAAAAACTTTACTGTACCTTTGTTCATCTTATTATAATTTAATTTGTAATGTTATTCTGCAAAATTATACTCTTTAAATGAAATAACAACTATAAATTTGTAAAAATATTAAAAAATGTTACGTTTCTCCTTAAGAATAAGGCTTTTAGACCCCGTAAATTCTAACTTTTTTCTTTTTTAAACGAGAATTATTCAATTTTTCCGCAAGATCAGCAGCTAAAGTTGCCGGAACGGCAACAAAAGCACAATCTTGTTTTAGTTCTATATTTCCTAATTGATCTTTTGTTAACTTTCCTTGTTTTATAAATAAACCAGCAATATCACCTTTAGATATTTTATCTTTTCTTCCTCCAGAAATAAACAGTGTCTCCCAAAAAACCGGTTTTCTTTCTGCTTGCTTGGAAATGTTCTCTAAATCTGCATGCTTAATAAAATCTGGTAAACGTTCTTCTTTCCATTTTAAAACATATGCAGTTCCCTTTGCGGAAACTCTAGCTGTTCGGCCGTTTCTATGAGTAAACTCCTCCACCTCTCTTGGTAATTCATAATGAATTATATATTTTATTTCTGGAACATCAATTCCTCTTGCTGCCAAATCTGTGGCAATTAAAAGTTGGTTGGTTCCGTTTCTGAACTTTATTAAAGAACGTTCTCTGTCTTTTTGTTCCATTCCTCCACTAAAACATCCATGCTTAATGTTTTTACTTTCTAAAAAAGTACTTAGGTTGTTGATACTATCTTTTAAGTTACAAAAAATAATTCCTTGTTTATTTCCTAAGAAATTTAATAAATGTAATAATGTGTTTTGCTTGTTCTTTGAAGGAGACAATACAGTTCTTATTTCTAATTTAGAGGTTGTTGCCTTTAAATAATTTACCGTATTTGGTTGATCTAACCTCACGAAATCAGGAATTTCTACTCCTTGTGTTGCAGATGTTAATATTCTTTTATTTAAAGATATTAATTGATTGATAACACCTCTCATTTCATATTCAAAACCAACTTCTAAAGACTTATCAAACTCATCTAAAATTAATGTTTTAATATGATCCTTAGAAAAACGTTCATTTGCAAAATGATCTGAAATCCTACCTGGAGTTCCTATTAGAATTGCCGGTACGTGTTTTAATTCTATTTTATCCTTAGACATTGGTCTACCTCCATAAACTGCGTTTACTTTGTAACCAGATCCCATAGAACGAATAACTTGTTCTATTTGAATGGCTAATTCCCTCGAAGGTACTAGAATTAAAGCCTGTATTTCTTGTATATTTGGATCTAAAAATGACAATAGTGGTAAGGCAAAAGCAAGTGTTTTTCCTGTTCCTGTTGGAGATAAAAGAATCGTATTTGTATTTTTCTTAATCGTTGCAATAGCTTCCTCTTGCATAGGATTTAACTGACTAATATGCAGCTTTTGTAATATTTCTTCTTGCCCTTTTATATGATTTGCCATCTATTAAAATGTTTTTTTTATTTAATCTAACGGGCAAAGATACTTAGAGTTGTCTGGTATTGACCATAATTACTAAAAAGATTACTAATTTTGTCTTTCTAAAAAAATAAAACTAAATGCTGAAACAAAAACTGAACAACTATAATGTAATTCTTGCTTCTGGTTCTCCACGAAGGCAACAATTTTTTAGAGATTTAGATATTGATTTTTCGATACAATTAAAAGAAATTGAAGAAATTTATCCAGAAAATTTAAAAGGTGTAGCAATTACTGATTACCTATCGAATTTGAAATCGGACGCATTTTCTGCTTTAAATGATAAAGATTTACTAATTACTTCAGACACTATTGTTTGGTTAGAAGGCAAAGCATTAGGCAAGCCTAAGGATGCAAAAGACGCTTTTACTATGTTAAGAGCTATGTCTGGAAAAAAACATGAAGTAATTACTTCTGTATGTTTAAAGAGTACTTCTTTTCAAAAAATTATTAATGATATTACAATCGTTACATTTAAAGAACTTTCTGATGATGAAATTCAGTACTACATTAACAATTACAAACCTTTCGATAAGGCAGGTGGATATGGAATACAAGAATGGATAGGGTTTATTGGCATAGAAAAGATAGAAGGCAGTTATTTTAATGTAGTAGGCTTGCCAGTGCATAAACTTTACAAAGAGCTAATGGACTTGTAAATAGACTATTTAGCAGAATAAATTGCAACTTTTGGCAGTTTCTCACATTATGTTCAAAAGTCTTGCGTCTATTCTCGCTTTTATTTTCTTTAGAAATAAATAAAAGTTTATTTTTACGCAAAATTAAACAACACAATACTTTACAATATTATAATGAAAAAATACACGTACACAGAAAAAAAGGATACACGTTCAGGTTTTGGAGACGGTTTAACTGAGTTAGGTAGAACAAACCCAAATGTAGTTGCTTTATGTGCTGATTTAATTGGTTCTTTAAAGATGGATCAATTTATAGCAGAAAACCCGGAAAGATTTTTCCAGATTGGTATTGCAGAAGCAAATATGATTGGTATTGCAGCTGGTTTAACAATTGGGGGTAAAATTCCTTTTACAGGAACATTTGCAAACTTTTCTACAGGAAGAGTTTATGATCAAATTCGTCAATCTGTTGCCTACTCAGGTAAAAATGTAAAAATTTGTGCTTCTCATGCAGGAGTTACTTTAGGTGAAGATGGTGCAACCCACCAAATATTAGAGGATATTGGTTTAATGAAAATGTTGCCAGGAATGACTGTAATTAACACCTGTGATTACAACCAAACAAAAGCAGCAACGATTGCAATAGCAGATTTTGATGGCCCAGTTTACTTGCGTTTTGGAAGACCAAAAGTGCCTGTATTTATGCCAACAGACAAACCATTTGAAATTGGTAAAGGAATTCAGTTAACAGAAGGTACAGATGTAACTATTGTTGCAACTGGTCATTTAGTTTGGGAATCTTTACAAGCTGCGGAGCAATTAGAAGCAGAAGGTATTTCTGTTGAAGTAATTAATATTCATACAATTAAACCTTTAGACGAGGAAATAATTTTAAAGTCTGTTGCGAAAACAGGTTGTATTGTTACCGCAGAGGAACATAACAAATTAGGTGGATTAGGTGAAAGCGTTTCTAGAACTTTAGCATTAAATACTCCTACTCCTCAAGAATTTGTTGCAACAAATGATACTTTTGGAGAGTCTGGTACACCAGAACAATTGATGGCAAAATATGGTTTAGATGCTGCTGCTGTTGTAAAAGCGGTGAGGAAAGTAATTTCTAGAAAATAAAAGCATTTTACTAATAATCCCTAACAATTAAATTTAAAACTATGAAAAAAGTATTTTTAATGATGTCATTGGCTTTTGCATTTAGTCAAACTTCAACAGCACAAATAGATTTTGGAGTAAAAGCAGGTTTAAACTACAATTCAGAATCTATTCAAGAAACTGGCCAAGATTTATTTGAAGGTGCAGAGAGTAAAACAGGCTACCATGCTGGTATTTGGTTGCGTTTTAAACTACCTGTAGTTGGTTTTTACATTAGACCAGAATTGATCTACACAAACTTAGAAAATGAATTGTTGTACACAGCAAAAAAAGATCAACCAACTAAACCAACTTCTTACAACTTCCAAAAAATTGATATTCCTGTCTTAATAGGTAAAAAGTTTTTTGGTATTGGGAACGTTTTTGCAGGACCTTCCTTTCAATACATATTAAACTCAGACTTTAGTCTTAATGATATATCTGAAGTTGATACAGATGGCTTTTCAGTTGGGCTGCAATTTGGGGCAGGTATTGAGTTAAATAATTTAGGAATTGATGTGCGTTGGGAAAGAGGATTAAATACGGTAGAATCTACCTTTTTAAATGCGATAAACCAGCCTGTTACTTTTGATACAAGAGTGAACCAAATTATAATTGGTTTATCATATAAATTCTAAAGAAATATTATGTTATCATAAAAAAAGGCTCTTGATTTCTCAAGAGCCTTTTTTTTATTAATTGATATTTGGATTCAAATAATCCGGTAACGTAGGATTACTATTGTCACTAAAGTCATTTGTTGGATCACCGTCTCCATCGGCATCTTCCTGTATTGAAGGTACACCATCATTGTCATGGTCTGTATCTTCTACGATCTCCAATAAATCTACATAAAATAACAGATTTGTATCCACTAAATTATTACTATAATTAAATGCATTACTTGAAGGATACCCTAAACCAGAAGGAATAAATAAAAATCCTTTACCCGTATTTAAATACGTAATTGGTCCATTAAAAACACCCCCACTTGAATCTTTCTTTAATTCTCCACTTAAAAAATTTGAAATACCAAACTTCCATCCTTTCACAACAGCACTTAAAGTAAACCAAATTCCAGTTTCATTAATATCAAAATTAGAAGTTGAAATGTCTGATTCTAAAAA
>Ga0209192_10003711_pt1 | contig 10098 bp, 10 predicted proteins | sample ArcticOcean_MG_C_11_FD_187433 | JGI IMG/M metagenome (GOLD analysis project Ga0209192, IMG submission 187433) | Marine microbial communities from western Arctic Ocean - ArcticOcean_MG_CB2_154 (SPAdes) (version 2) | ecosystem: Environmental > Aquatic > Marine > Oceanic | place: Arctic Ocean...
TGCTATCGTTATATTTTTTTTGGTAGCTACAATATTCCATTTTTTAGCACTTAAATATGTTGCAATTAAAAGTAATACACCAAAGACTATCAAGTAATAATCTGTGCCAAGAGTTAAAAAGATTAGAGGCATAGCTAATATTGAGCCTATTACCCTTCCAGTAAAAGAATAAATTAAATCAACTTTTATGATATCTTTATAGCTTAACATTGCATTACTTAATGCTAAAAATGATCCCATTAAAATAATACAACTAGGTACCATAGAAGGTTCAAGTAGAACTAGTATTCCAGCTGGAATACCAAAACCTATGCCAATTGCACTTTGTGTAATTGCTCCTAAAATAATTAAAAATAGTATAATTAAATAAAAATCTAAAGAAGAGAAATAACCAAGAATGTTAAGCACAATTATCTTCGAGGATCATCATGATCAGGGTTAAATCTAGCTGGAAGTAATCCTGATTGAAACCATTCTATAAAAGTGTAAATATTAAATACTGGTATTCCAAATTTTTTTCTTACATCAGCTGCAAATGGACTCATATTTGTACATTCCATTACTATTGCACCAATATTAGAATTGGTTTTTAGTAATTCTTCAGCAGCATCTAAATGATCTTGTCTTGCTAGATCTATATCCATTTCTTTTTCATCGTTTATAATAACCCTGGTAAACTCTTTGCCATTTTCAGTTCCTATGATCGGTGTATTTAGTGGAACATTAGCTGCTTTAAGATGTGCTTCTTTTAAGGAAGGCTTATGAATAGTCATAATTCCTACTTTTTTATTCTTTGGTAACAAGCTTTGAACCATTTGAACCTGCATTAGGGATGATGTGGCAACAGGAACATTAACTGCTTCTGCCATCTTTTCTTGAAACAACGATAAAAAACCACAATTAGTAGTAATACCATCTGCTCCCATTCTTACTAATTCTTTTGCAGCGTCAATGAAGCCATTTAAAATTTCTTTACCTTCGTCATAAACAGCTTGTTTGGGTGTTGCTCCTGGTACTACTCTGTAATGAACAGGTACACTCCATGTTCTAGCATTTGCTATATCACCATGGATTCTTGGAAATTGAGTATCAAGCATGCATACTCCAACCGTTCCTCCATAAACAGTTTTACCGCCAGTTGCTATATTTTTTTTATTATCTCCCATTTTCATTATTAAAAGTTAATTTTTATTTTAAGTTAAATCAAGAAAATAAATTGACAACCATTAAGTTCTTTAATTAAGTAAGTAATCGCATGAATAAAAATTTAAGATCTAATCATTTGACTGGTGCGGAAGCGTTAGTAAAATTGTTAGATGCGCATGAAGTTAAATATATTTTTGGGCTTTGTGGAGATACAACTTTACCTTTTTATGATGCACTATATAGGCTGAATCACTCAATAAAACATATTTTAACTAGAGATGAAAGAAGCGCCAGTTATATGGCGGATGGTTATGCTAGAGTTACAGGTAAAGTAGGAATTTGTGAAGGGCCAAGTGGTGGCGGCGCTACTTATATTATTCCAGGAGTTGTGGAGGCTAATGAGTCGTCTATATCAGTAATAGCAATTACAAGTGATGTACCCACTACTTCGATTGGCCATTTTCCTTTAACAGAATTAAATCAAAAAGAACTATTCAAACCTCTAACTAAATGGAATGAAAAAATAGATAAAGCTAAAGACCTAGGAAAAATAATAAGAAAATTATTTGAAGAAAGTACATCGGGCAGACCAGGAGCTTGCCATCTTTGTTTGCCATTTGACATCCAAAAAGCAGAAGTCTCGGAAGAAGATGTTTGGGTTAATAAAGAATTCACCAGATTCCCAGCCAAACCCAAAGCACCAGATCCAATAAAAGTTGATCAAATTGTCAAAGAAATATCAAAATCAAAAAAACCAATGATTATTTGTGGTGGTGCTATTAAAAATTCATTTGCAGAAAAAGAATTACAAGAACTAGTTGAAAAAACTAATATTGTGTTGGCAACAAGTGTTACAGGCAAAGGAACGCTTGCAGATACTCATCCAAATTGTTTAGGAGTGGTTGGAAGCAATGGTGGTTCAATACATACTCGAGAAATTACAAAAAATTCTGATTTAATAATCTTTATTGGCTGTCGTGCTGGTTCAGTAACTACAGAAAAATGGCAATACCCTAATAAAAAAACTAAAATCATTCACATAGATATAGATTCAAAAGTTATAGGGGCGAATTATAAAACACATATATCTTTAATTGCTGACGCAAAGCTTACATTAATAGAGTTAAATAAAAAAATTAAAAAAATTAATTTTGAAGGAAATAAAATAGTTAAAGAAGTTAAAAAGAAAAAATTTAAAGAATTCAATAAACTTTGTAATGAAGATAAGGGCTTAATAAAACCCGAGCGTATTGTTAAAGAGCTTAATGATGCTCTTCCAGAAGACACATATATAGTTCTCGACCCTGGTACACCATGTCCATACTTTGCTGCTTATTATAATTTTGCTAAAGCAGGAAGGTATTTTTTAAGTAATCGTGCTCATGGAGCACTTGGTTATTCTTTATCAGCGTCTATAGGAGTTCAAATTGGACAACCAAAAAATAAAGTTGTTGCCGTAATGGGAGATGGAAGCTTTGGATTTACTGTTGGTGAGTTAGAGACAGCAACTAGACTTAATTTACCAATTATATTTATTGTAATTTCAAATAGCGTGTATGGTTGGATAAAAGCAGGACAAAAATCAAGCTTTGATAAAAGATATTATTCAGTAGATTTTACAAGAACAGATCATGCGAAAGTAGCTTCTGCTTATGGACTTAAAACGTGGACAGTCAAAAAACCAAAAGACTTAAAAAAAATAATTTCTCAAGCACTTAAGCAAAAAGGACCATGTCTCATAGATATTATAAGTCAACCTTTGCAGGATGCGAATGCACCTGTTAGTGAATGGATTGCATAATTTATAAATGAGCAATCTAAAAAGAAAAATAACAATTGTTGGTGCTGGCATAATGGGAATCTCTTCTGCATTGAACTTAATTAGAAGAGGTTGTGATGTAACTATAATAGAGAAAGAAATAGATGGTGAGCCTGCTTCTTTTGGAAATGCTTCGTGGTTATCTGCTCCATCCATTACACCAGTATTAACACCCGGTGCTATTTATAAAATTCCCAAAATGTTATTTTCATCAAATGGACCTCTATTTTTAAGATTTCCAGGTGTAATTAAAATTTTACCTTGGTTACTTAAATACTTAACTTATTCAACTGAAAAAAAAGTTAACCATATAGCAAAACATTTAGAGCCATTGCTTAGAAACAGTATAGAAGAACATAAGAAATTAGCAGATGGAACAAAAGCTCTTCGGTGGATTAAAGAAGCGCCATATTTATACTTATATAAAAACCAACAGGACTATAAAAAAGATTCTTTTATTTGGAATATCAGAAAAAATTATGGCTTTAATCTAATAAATGTTGAGAGAGATGAACTTCAAGAATTAGTTCCGGGCCTTTCCAAAGAATATACATTTGCAATTAAAATAGAAAACCAAGGTTATATAGTTAATACCAAAGACTATTTGAAAGATTTACTTGAAGGTTTTAAAGAATTAGGAGGCAATATTATTGAAGAAGAGGTTGTAGACATTATTTCTAATGAAAAAAATATTAAGATTAAAACCAATAAAAGTGAAATTATATCGGATGATGTTGTTATAGCTGCGGGAGTTTTTTCAGATACATTATCTAAAAAATTTGGAGCCAATGTTCCGTTACAGTCTGAAAGGGGTTATCATTTAGAGTTAAAAAAAACTAATATAGAGCTTAAATATCCTTTGTTTAATGGTTATTTAAAACTAGCAATTGCACCTAAACCAAGTGGAATAAGGTTTGCTGGTCTTGTTGAATTTGGAAGTCTAAACTCAAAACCAAACCCAAAAGCGTATGATTTACTTTTAAAAAATGCAGAGTCTATGTTTCCTGGAATTTCATATGGAGAAAAAAGTGAGTGGTCTGGGCACAGACCAGCAACCATAGACAGCCTTCCATTAATTGGAAAATCACCAATAGATGAAAAAGTTTTTTTTGCTTATGGACATCATCATATAGGTTTAACTGCAGGGCCAAAAACTGGTGAGCTTTTAACTAAATATATTTTAAGAGATAATAATCAAAAAGATCTCTTACCTTACAGTCCAAATAGATATTAATACAATTTTTAGTTGAAATAAATTATTTTTATACAGCAATTATATATGTGATTGTATTTGTATTTAGTTTTTATTCATGATCTGATTACGAATAATTAAATAATAGAGAGGAAAACTAATGATTAAAAATATAATTAAGTTATTCTTAACAGTGTTATTTTCTACTGTATTGACATTAAATGCTCAAGCAGCTGAAAAATGGGATATGCCAATGGCATACTCTGCAACAAATTTCCATAGTCAAAATGGAGTAATGTTTGCTGACGCTGTTAGAATTGCAACTGGTGGAGAAATTGATATTACAGTTCATGCTGGTGGGTCACTATTCAAAGGTGGTGAAATTAAAAAAGCAATCCAAACTGGACAAGTTCCTATTGGAGAAAGATTGTTATCTGGGCACCAAAATGAAAGTTTAATTTTTGGAACAGATTCAATTCCATTTCTTGCCACATCGTATGAAGATTCAGATAAACTTTGGAAACACTTAAAACCAGAGTTAATCAAAATATTAGATGAGCAAAATTTAGTATTGCTATATGGTGTGCCATGGCCTTCTCAAGGTTTATATTTCAAAAAAGAAATTAAATCTGTGGCTGATAGTAAAGGTGTTAAGTTTAGATCTTACAATAATTCTACAGCAAGAATAGCTGAGCTAATGGGTATGTTGCCAGTTCAAGTTGAAGCTGCTGAATTATCTCAAGCTTTAGCAACTGGTGTTGCCGACTCATTTGTATCATCTGGTGCAACTGGATATGATAGAAAAGTTTGGGAACATTTAACTCACTTTTATGAAGTAAACGCATGGTTACCAAGAAATTATGTAATGGTTAACAAAAAAGCTTGGAAAAAAATTGGTAAAAAAAACCAAGATATCATTATGGGTGTTGCGGCAATGGCTGAAGCAGCTGGTACTGCAAGATCAGAGCAACTTTCTGGTTGGTATTTAACACAATTAGCAGCAAATGGAATGACAGTTACTGCAGCAAAAGGTCAACTAAGAACTGACCTTGAATCTATTGGTAAAACAATGTCTGATGAATGGATGGCTAATTCAGGTTCTGTTGGTAAAAAAATTATCGACGGATTCAATTCAGAAAAATAATAGTTAAATAAATAATTTAAACTAAGCCCAATTAATTTTGGGCTTAGTTATTTAATAATTTTTATGGAACAAAAAAAATTTTCATTGAGATCTTTTTTAGATAAACTGTATTTAGGTGCGGCTTATATTGCTGCCTTTGGATTACTTATGATACTGCTGATCATTGTATATAATATGGTTGCTAGATGGACAGGAGGCACCGCAATGGGTGCAACAGCTTATGCAGGTTATGCAATGGCTACTTCAGCTTTTTTTGCAATGGCTTATACACTTAATCAAGATGGACACATAAGAGTAAAAATGCTTTTAAGTAAATTAGGCAAATACAGAAAATGGGGTGAGAGATGGTGTTATGGAATGGGCTCGCTTCTTAGTATCTACTATTTTTATTATGCAGCTCGAGGTGCTCATTTTTCATACATATTAAATGATATATCACAACAAGACGATGCTTGGCCAATGTGGATTCCTCAAATGACCATGGTTATAGGAACATTAATTCTAGCAATAGCTTTTGTAGATAGATTTTATCAAGTCATTTTTTTTGACTTTGATGAACTAGAAGTAAAATGGGAAGTAAAAGATGAAAAAGCCATTGAAGACATAACGTCAACTCAGAATTATCATCAAGGAGAAAAATAAAAATATATGGAACATTTATATTTAACAGTTATTTTTTTATTTACTCTTTTTTTTCTTCTAGGAAGTGGTGTATGGATTGGTTTAGCATTAATGGGTGTTGCGTATGTTGGAATAGAAATGTTTACTGTTCGTCCAGCAGGAGATGCGATGATTACAACAATATGGACCACATCTTCAAGTTGGTCGTTAACAGCCTTACCTCTGTTTATATGGATGGGTGAAATACTTTATAGGACAAAATTATCAGAAGATTTATTTAAAGGACTTGCACCTTGGATGAATAACTTACCAGGAAGGTTATTACATACCAACATAGTAGGATGCACTTTTTTTGCAGCAGTCTCAGGTTCTTCAGCAGCAACCTTGACGACAGTGGGTAAGATGTCGATTCCAGAATTAAGAAAAAGAGGATATCCAGAAAAAATGACAATAGGAACATTGGCAGGGTCAGCTACTTTAGGTTTAATGATACCTCCATCCTTAACTTTAATAGTTTATGGAGTTACAATTAATGAATCAATTGTACAATTATTTATGGCTGGGATATTTCCAGGAATAGTCTTGGCCTTTTTATTCATGGGATATGTTGCAATTTGGGCAACATTTAATAAAGATAAAATGCCGCCAAAAGACTCTCAGATTAGCTTAATTGATAAAATCAAAAGTTCCAGGTTCTTAATACCAATATTTTCTTTAATTATTTTTGTGATTGGATCAATGTATATGGGGTGGACGACACCAACAGAGGCTGCATCTTTTGGAGTTATTGGAGGATTGATACTTGCAGCGTTACAAGGATCATTAACTATGAAAACATTTCTAGCAAGTTTAATGGGGGCTACGAAAACATCATGTATGATAGCTTTTATTTTGGCTGGAGGAGCATTTCTAACTATGTCTATGGGTTTTACAGGATTACCTAGATCAGTAGCAGAATGGATAGCATCAATAGGATTATCAAATTTACAATTATTATTATGTTTGATGGTTTTTTATATTGTACTTGGTTGCTTTTTAGATGGTATTTCCTCAATAGTCTTAACAATGGCTGTCGTTGAGCCCATGATAAGAGATGCTGGCATTAATGTAATTTGGTTTGGAATATATTTAACAATCTTAGTTGAAATGGCACAAATAACACCACCAGTGGGCTTTAACTTATTTGTTTTACAAGGAATGACCAAACACGAAATGCTATTTCTTGCAAAAGCAGCGTTTCCGATGTTTTTGGTAATGGTAGTTATGGTTTTTATAATGATAAATTTTCCTGAGCTTGCTACATATCTGCCTAGTACAGTACGATCAGCAGGTGCTGGCTAAAAATTATGGAAAAGTCCATCATTTTTGAAGAAACAAAGAAAATAGGAATAATCACACTAAATAGAGAGCAGGTTTTAAATGCATGGAATAAAGATATGCGTTTACAAATTTGTGATATTTTTAAAAAAATAAAAAAAGAAAAAAAATTAAGGGCTGTTATTTTAACAGGAGCTGGAAAGAAAGCTTTTTGTGCCGGGCAAGACTTAAATGAATTAAAAAATTTTAAACCTAATCAAATAGACTCCTGGATAGATGAATTTAAAGAAGTCTATACAGCAATTAGGTCAGCAGAAATACCAACAATTTCATGTATTAATGGGGTTGCAGTTGGATCTGGGTTTCAATTATCCCTATTAACAGACATAAGGATTTCACATAAAAATACTAAAATGGGGCAAGTCGAGATAAATTCAGGCATTGTAAGTGTAACAGGCCCCTGGATTATTAAAAAAGTTTTAAATTTTTCAACTTCGGTTGAACTTACTTTAACAGGAAAATTGGTTAATGGTAAAGAAGCATTAGATATGGGAATAATTCATCATTTAACAAATAGTAATAATGTTATGAAACTTTCTATGAAAGTTGCAAAAAAATTAGCTGAAAAACCAGAGAATGCCATGAGAATTACAAAAAGAAGATTTTGGGAGGTATTTAAAATAGGGATGGATGAGGCTTTTCAAAGTGCAAAAAAATATCACAAGATATCATTCGAGTCAGGTGAACCTCAACAAACAACTAAAAATTTTCTAAAAAAATAATAGTTTTTATGAGGCTCCATTCATTACCTAATAAAAATATTTTAGATCAATTAATTAGCATTTCCAATAAAAATCCAAATCATATTATATTTATAGAAAAAGAAAAAAGAATTACTAGGAAAGAATTTATAGAAAAAATTTTAAAGGTAAAAGGAGGATTAAAAAAAAAGGGATTAAAAAAAGGAGACAAAGTGTTAAGTTTGTTGGGAAATTCTTATGAAGAAATTATTTTATTTTTTGCTTGTATAACTTCTGGGATTATTTGGATACCATTAGGAGCAGAGAGAAAAGGAGTTGGATTAAAATATATTATAAAATTAACAAAGCCAAAAATTATTTTTTCAATAAAAAGTAAACCAAAAAATTTACCAAAAAATTTATATAGAAAAATTTTTAAAATAAATAAAAATTTAAAAAATTTAGAGTGGAAAGAAAATTTTTTTAATATTTTAGATTTAGATAAATTAAGCTGTATTATATTCACATCTGGAACAACAGGCCCTCCTAAAGGAGTAATGGTAAGTCAAAAAATGCTATTAACCTCTGCTTATGCAACAGGAATGGCAGCAGATATTAATGCCAAAGATAAACTACTATTATGGGAATCTTTATATCATATAGGGGGGTTAGAAATAATAGTATTAGCTTTGCTAGAAAATATAACAATAATAATTAAAAAAAAATTTTCTGCAACAAATTTTTGGACATCTATACGTAAATATAAAATCAGTAAATTGCATTATTTAGGTGGTATTCTCGATATCTTATTGAAAAAAAACACCAATAAGCATGATAAAAAAAACAATATCAAAATAGGATTTGGTGCAGGAGCACGATCTGATGTCGTATCTAAGTTTAAAAAAAGATTTAATATAAACTTGAGAGAAGTTTATGGGATGACTGAGGCATCTAGTTTCACAACCATAAATTTTAATCAAAAAAAAAATTCAATAGGAAAAGCACTTCCATGGTTTGATGTTAAGATTAAAAAAAAATTTAATAGGAAAAGCACTTCCATGGTTTGATGTTAAGATTAAAAAAAAATTTAATAAAGACAAAGTTGGCGAAATTATAATAAAAGAAAAAATAAAAGGATTGCTTACTAAGGGTTACTACAACAATATAAAAGCAACTAAAGAATTGTTAAAAAAAGATGGACTTTACACAGGAGATGTTGCCAGAAAAGACTTTAATGGCAACTATTTTTACATAGGCAGAGAAAAAGATTCTGTTAGAGTTAGAGGAGAAAACATTTCATCTTGGGAAATTGAAACAACTTTAAATAAAAATGATTGTATTTCTGAAAGTACTATTCTTAAAACAAAAGCTGATATAGGTGAAGATGAGATGATAGCTTTAGTTATTCCAAAGACCAATGTTCTAAATATTAAACAAATAGCATCTAAATGTCGAAAAGACTTATCAAAAAACTATTTTCCTCGTTATTGGTGTTTAGCGAAGAAATTTCCAAGAACACCATCATTACGAATAGATAAAAAGAATATTAAAATTTCCAAACTTAAATTATTTGATCAAGAAGAGTGTAGATTCATCAATATTAAATAAATTAGTATTTAGATTTCTTAGTTCCCTCAATTATTTCTTTTAGTTCGTCATATTCTTCACAGTTACAAGTTTTTAAAACTTCTAATCTTTCTTTAGCCATATCCATTCTATTAGTAGCTACGTAAAGCTCACCAAGGTACTCATTTATTCCATTATGATTGGGCTCGATTTGTAAGCCTTGTAAGTAAAATTTTTCGCCTCCTTCATAATTCCCGAGTTTTCTAGTGGTAAAACCTAAATAATTTAAAGTATCTGCCTGTAATGGTTTTTTATCATTAGATTTTATAAGAAGCTTTTGTGCTTTTGCATATTTTTTTTCAGCTTTTTCAGTTTTACCTTTTTTTTCATATTTTTTGGCAGCTATAATTAAATTTTTTGCTTTTGTGTAGTCTGACTCTTTAGGAGTAGAATCGTTATCACTGCTACTTCCTGCAGAAAAGGAATTATTAGTAAGTGCCATGATTATTAGTAAAGTATAAATAAGTTTTTTCATTTTTTAATTAAATTTATT
>Ga0209192_10003718_pt1 | contig 10083 bp, 9 predicted proteins | sample ArcticOcean_MG_C_11_FD_187433 | JGI IMG/M metagenome (GOLD analysis project Ga0209192, IMG submission 187433) | Marine microbial communities from western Arctic Ocean - ArcticOcean_MG_CB2_154 (SPAdes) (version 2) | ecosystem: Environmental > Aquatic > Marine > Oceanic | place: Arctic Ocean...
CCTTTACCAAAAAATTAAAATCTTACCTTGCTAAAGCTGGGTTCGATCCTCAAATGGGTGCGAGACCTATGGCAAGATTGATACAGGACACAATAAGAAAGGCTTTAGCAGATCAACTTTTATTTGGGAAACTTATAAACGGTGGTGATGTTGAAATTGATATTGATAAAGACGATAAAGTAGTTCTTAATTTTAAAAATAAAGAGAAGGTATCAGCTTAATCAAAATTAGGTTTCTTCATTATCTGCCTAAATAAATCACTTCCTGTAAGTTTCGACAGCCATTTTTTTACTTCAGTAAATTTTGAATTATCAAACCATTCTTTATCAACGTTTGCAAACTGCCTTACAAAAGGAAAAATAGATATATCCACAAAAGTTCTATTATTACCCATTAAAAAAGGCATATTCATTAATCGCTGCTCTAAAATTTCTAAAAATAAACAACAATCCCCCCTATGCTCCATTTTTGATTTTTGTGGAAATCGCTCATTATACTTATAGCAATCCAATGATTCTTTAAATTTTCCATCATTAATCAAAATTAACTCGCATGCAACTTTATTATCTTCAGGCTTTAACGACATTGATTGATTTGATTTACTATTTTGATATGCCCACTTCATTATTTTCAGGCTCTCATCGAAAACTAATTCATAAAATATTAAAATAGGCACTGTACCCTTTGGGCTAATCAAGAGCATTTCTTGGGGCTTGTTTCTTAGTGATATTTCATAAACGTCAAATTCTATTTTAGATTCAACAAGAGCCATTCTTGCTCTCATAGCATAAGGACACCTTCTATAAGAAAATAGATATGGTTTTGAATATGAACTATTTAATTGCTCTACATAGTTCATAAATCAACTTATGTCCCTTAAAGATTAAGCCTGAATATATTTGAATTAAATCTGCACCATTTTCCATTTTTTCTTTACCATCTCTTGCAGACATTACTCCGCCAACTCCAATAATTGGAATTTTTCCCTTAAGTATTTTTTTTAATAATTTTAATGTTTTCAGTGAGCTTGACTTTAATGGGAGTCCCGAAAGGCCACCCAACTCATTACGAAATTGTGATTTATTTACATCACCTCTAGAAATTGTAGTATTAGTAGCTATGATTCCATCAATTTTGTAATCGATTAATAGCTTACATATTATTCTTAATTGAGATTCTGAGTTATCAGGTGAAATTTTGAGTAAGAATGGTACGTATTTTCCATATTTTTTAGATAATGTTTTTTGTTCGTCCTTAATTGTTCTTAGAAGCACATTTAGATTTTCACCCGACTGGAGTGCTCTAAGGTTCTTAGTGTTTGGAGAGGAAACATTAAGCACAATATAACTTGCGAATAAATACGATTTTCGGAAACAAAGAAGATAATCATCTACTGCTTTATTAATTGGTGTATCAAAATTTTTTCCTATATTGATACCAAGAATTCCTTTAAAGCTTGATCTTTTAATATTGTTTATTACCTTATCGATTCCGTCATTATTAAAACCAAATCTATTTATAATACCTTTTTCTTCTGTTAACCTAAATGACCTTGGTTTTGGATTTCCTGGTTGTGGCCTAGGGGTTACAGTTCCAACCTCAATAAAACCAAACCCAAGTTTTGACAAACAATCAATATATTCAGCATTCTTATCTAAGCCTGCCGCTAATCCAATTGGGTTATTAAATGTAATACCAAAAATTATTCTCGGTTTACAATAATTTTTATTTTGGACGAAGGTTAATATTCCTAGAAAATTTGCTACCTTCAAAGATTTCATTGCTAAGTGATGAGCAAATTCTGGATTAAATAAAAATAAAAAAAATCGAATTATATTGTACATTAGGTAATCATAACTTTTTTTCTGTGGAATATACGAAGAATATTTTTACCTTAGGTGCTCATAAATAATTTTTAAAATACTCTTTGCTGTTTTTGTATTATTTAATTTTCCATTAGGATAGTCAATAAAGACTCTAGCTCCACTTTGATCTTCTTTAATTCTTATACGGTATCTTTTTTCATTTTTTCCAACCCCTTTTTCATCATCAGATCCCCAAAAACCCATAATTTCCTCAGTTAAAGACTTATCCTCTATAACTTCGATTCCTTCCTCTTCCATATTATTTATTCTTTCTTCTTCTTCTTTTTTGCGCAGTAATTCTTCTTCATCATCTTCCCAAAATGCTAATTTATCAATCAATCCTTTATTTCTTTTTTTAGGTCCCTCAAGTTCTAAATCTTTATATTTCACATAGAAAATACCCTCAGACCTGTTTTTATCTTCCGTTATGAATCCAATAATATCTAAAGCCAATGACAGCCTTCTCCAAGATCTATCGAATGGGTCATTTAACAACAAATAATCTCCCCTTTTATTTTCAACTAGAGTTGCATTTTTCTTTTCGATTGGGTTTGCAAGCTTCTGTTTTGCATCAAAGTCTGTCATCCCTAACTTAGTCATTAATCTTCTGAGTATCTCTGCATTCACCTCATATTCATCCATATTCATTTCTTTTTTGAGCTTATCTGTAATCTCTTTTGCCTCATCCTCACCATCAGGAATGTATTCTTGAATTTTATACATATCAGTTGAGTAAGATCCCTCTTTCAACCTTTTAATTCTATCTTTTGCATCTTGGTCCATACCAACAATACTTCTTTGCGAAATATAAATTTCAGTAGTGCCTTCTTCTACTCCGTTCTCAAGTCGAGTTCTAAATTTTCTTCTATCAGCTAAATTTGACATGCCATCCAGCCATGCGTCAAATCTACTTCCTAATCCTCTATTGGTATCTACTTTTAATTTTGATGATTTAGTCCACTCTGTTTCCATTACGCCAGTTCGCCTATTTAAAACTTTGATACCAAAACCAATTTCTTGCCAAAAACTTTCTAGATGTGGCCATAAGGTTTCTGGATCTTCAGTAACAACTAACCATCTTAAATTACCAGATTTAACAATACGCATACCCTCAGGATTTTGAAGAACTTTAACTTCTGTATATCCTGCTTGTTTGGCGTCTTCATAATCTTTATATGAGACTGCCTCTCCGGGAACGCCGTATTGAGAGTTAGCTTCAACATCGGTTAAGTCAGGTGGAACGTCTAGTTTTTTTGCTCTTGATGAGCTTACATAGTCTGGCTGAGTAACTGCTTGAATTACTTCGTTATCTGTTATGTCAAAATCTGCACATGATATTAACAAGAATGACAATAAGAATATGTAGATTTTTATCATTTTATAGCTTCGTAAGCCTCAATCATGACTGAATGATATTTTTTATCGAGTTCAACCAGAGGTAACCTTATACCTTGCTTAATCAACCCTAAGTGATTTAAAAGCCATTTTACTGGAATAGGATTAGAGTCTATAAACATAGCTTTGTGAAGGCTTCTTAATTTTTCATTTATATTTTCTGCTTTTTCAACATCTTCTTTTAAAATATGGGAGCAAATAGTATGCATCAGGTCTGGGGTTATATTTGCTGTTACCGAAATTACTCCCTGCCCACCTCTTTTCATATATTCTAAAAAAGAAAGGTCATCCCCACTAATAAAAATAAAATTTTCTTCAACTTTATTTTTTAAGAAATTGATACGCTCTAACTCTCCAGTTGCATCTTTAATGCCAATAATATTTGAAAGTTGGCTTAAAGAAATCACAGTCTCATTTTTTAAGTCGCAACCAGTTCTTGACGGGACATTATAAAGTATTTGTGGGATATCAACGGCATCGTTAATCGCTTTATAATGCTCAAATAAACCATTTTGATTTGGCTTGTTGTAATAGGGAGTAACTAGTAAGCATGCGTCAGCACCAACCTCTTTCGCAGATTGTGTTAAATAGATTGCTTCTTTCGTAGAGTTCGCTCCTGTTCCAGCAATTATTGGAATTTTTCCGCTTATATGTGAAACTGCTTCTTTTACTAAAAAAGTATGTTCGTCAAAATCAATTGTCGGACATTCTCCCGTAGTACCCAATATGACAATTCCATCAGTTTTATTGTCTACATGAAAGTCCAGCAGATTTCTAAAATTTCTTACATCAACTGAGCCATCAGAATTCATTGGAGTCACTAATGCAACGATACAACCTTGAAACATAATTAATTCCATTGATCAAAAAAATAATTTATATTCTACTAGAAACATTTAACAATTGGATTTTTATATAATCTTTTTAGTATAATTAAAATATATAATTAAATAGTTTATTATTTTTTATATATAAAAATTGTCAAACTATGATTAATTTTATACTTAAAAGTAAGACTTAGGAGATATTAATCCTCTATACTTCAAGAATATGCTAAATAATAAAATTTTTATCATAATCAGCACAGTTTTTGTTAACAACATAGTGCTTAATAAAAATTTTTGTCTTTGTCCTCTTACAGGCATTTCTTAGAATCTTGAAAAATATACATGTATGTCTGCGGCTATTACTGTTTATTTAAAAATATTAATATTTATTGATGTCATTACTGCTTTTGTTAAATCAACAGAGATGCTAGTGGAAAAGAACTTTACTTTTTTAAATAATATACTTGGAGTGCTACAAAGTGGAAGGTAATCACATTATTAAAATAATTGATTCAATATTACCCCAAACGCAGTGTGGCCAGTGCAGCTATACTGGATGTAAGCCCTATGCTGATGCTATTTCAAAAGGTGAAGCGGACATTAATCAGTGTCCTCCAGGAGGTGAAATAGTTATCCGTGCCCTTGCCGAATTAATGGGTGTCGAATATAAACCTCTAGATGAATCATATGGTATCTCAAAGCCAAAAGCTGTGGCATTTATAGATGAAGATACATGTATTGGTTGTACTTTTTGCATACAGGCATGTCCTGTTGATGCAATCTTAGGCGCAGCCAAACTAATGCACACAATAATTGAAAAGGAGTGCACTGGTTGTGAGTTATGCCTAGCTCCTTGCCCAGTTGATTGTATAACTATGCCAGAAATAAAAGAAATTATTTCAGATGATAATGCAAATAAAGAAGCAAATATTGCTCGTGAAAGAAATAATTTTAGAATATTAAGGTTGGAAAGAGAAAAAAAAGAACGTGCTGAAAGAAATGCAAAACGTAAATTACAAAGTAATAAAAAAGAAAAAGCAAAACTAATAGAAGAAAAGAGGGCGGAAATCGCAGCTGCAGTCAGTAGATCTAATAATGGGGAAATTAACTAATGTTCGACCAGCGATCTCCATCCCATCAAAAAAAAGCCAAATTTATCCATGATTATTTTAGTTTGTAATGAAACTAATTATCTCAAAAGTATTAACTTATATATTTATTTTTGAGATTGGCTACAGTGGATTTCTTTTATCCATTCTCATATCAGGTACTTTTTTAGGTCTACCATTTTATAATTGCTATAGCTTACTGGATTGATCAAAAAAATTTATTATGAATACTGAAAAAAGAAGAAAAATATTCTCCCTCCTCAAGAAAAATAATCCCAATCCCTCAACTGAGCTTATATATAAAAGTCCTTTTGAACTTTTAATTGCAGTAATTTTGTCTGCACAAGCTACAGATATCTCCGTCAACAAAGCAACAGGTAAGTTATTTGCAATAGCTAATTCAGCTGAAAAAATAAGCTTATTATCAATCTTTGAAATTGAAAATTTAATCAAAAATATTGGATTATTCCGTACTAAAGCAAAAAATATTCGTAAAACTAGCAACATTCTAAATCAAAAATACTTAGGGGAGATTCCTAAAAATAGAGAAAATCTTGAAGAGCTTCCTGGTGTTGGAAGAAAAACAGCTAATGTCATACTGAATACTATTTTTAAAGAGCCTGTTATCGCTGTTGATACTCATATTTTCAGATTGTCTAACAGGATAAAGCTAGCTCAAGGTAAGACACCTCTGGCTGTTGAGTTAAAGCTGACAAAATTAATTCCAAATGAGTTTCTAGTTGACGCACACAATTTATTAATACTTCATGGAAGGTATATTTGCAAGGCAAAAAAACCAGATTGTGAAAACTGTGTAATTAATGATCAATGTGAATATCAGAATAAAAGTCTTTCAGTTTAAAACAATTCTTCCATTCTGGATGGTAATAAACTAATAACTTTTTTCTTTTCTTCTTGTGTCATATCAAACCACTGAGAAATCTCTTTTGATGTCCTAAAGCAACCACTGCACAAATCTTGTTCATTATATTGACATATACCAACACAAGGCGATAAATTCTCATCATTCAATTTGTCCATTAAATTAATTTTCCATGGCAATGTTTATACTTCTTTTTACTCCCACACGGGCAAGGATCATTGCGAGAAACTTTCTTTGGAGCACTGTCTGATTTAGCTGTTTGTAATTTAGCTTCATTTTTCTTATCCATTTCATTTACTTGTTCTTCATTTTTAACTTGAACAAGCATTAGAACTCTAATTATCTCAAACTTAATTTTTTCTAATAATTGTTCAAATAATGAAAATGCTTCTTTTTTAAATTCTTGTTTTGGGTCTTTCTGTCCATAAGCCCTCAAGCCAATTCCTTGTCTTAATTGGTCTAATGATGACAAATGTGCACGCCAATTCTGATCTATTATTTGCAACATTACTGATCGTTCAAAATGATGCAATACATCAACACCAGCTTTTTTCTCTTTTAAGCAGTAATTTTTATTCGCTTCTTCTTTTATCTTATTTGCAATCTTTTCAATTGGTATATTAGGTTCTTTTTTTAACCATGATTTAATATTTATTTTAATTGCATAATCAGCTTTTAATCTTTTCTCTAATGCTTTTATATCCCACATTTCTTCGATACTCTCAGGTGGCATATATTCATAAACAGTATCGACTACAACGCTCTCTCTTATCTGGCTCACACTTTGCTGTATATCTTCGCTATCTATAATATCGTTTCTTTGCTCATAAATTACTTTTCTTTGATTGTTTGGAACGTCATCAAATTCTAAAAGTTGCTTCCTACTATCAAAATTTCTTGCCTCTACTTTTCTCTGAGCACTTTCTACAGATCTTGTTACCATGGAATGTTCTATTGCCTCTCCTTCTGGAAGCTTTAGCTTATCCATAATTGAGGCCACTCGATCACCACCAAAGAGTCTTAATAATGAATCATCTAGTGCAAGATAAAATGAGCTAGAACCCGGATCTCCTTGACGACCAGCCCTTCCTCTTAATTGATTATCAATTCTTCTTGATTCATGTCTTTCGGTGCCAATAATATGAAGGCCTCCTGCATCAATAACTTCTTGATGTCTTTTTTTCCAACTGTATTCCATATCTTTAATTTTTTTCTTTTGCTTTACCCTATCAAGCTTATCAATTTCTGGCTCAATATTTCCACCAAGCACAATATCAGTTCCTCGGCCTGCCATATTTGTAGCTATCGTAATTACTCCAGGCTGACCTGCCTGGGTAATTATATGAGCTTCTTTTTCATGTTGCTTTGCATTTAATACCTGATGTGGTAATTTTTCTTTGTTAAGTATCTTAGAAATAAATTCAGAATTTTCAATTGATGTAGTTCCTACTAAAACAGGTTGTGAGTTCGTATGACGATTTCTAATATCTTCTATAACCGCCTCATACCTTTCTGAATTTGTTCGATATATCTTGTCTCCATTATCTAGCCTTATTGTTGGACGGTGTGGCGGAATGATAATTGTTTCCAGTCCGTAAATTTGACTAAATTCTTCTGCTTCAGTGTCTGCAGTCCCAGTCATTCCAGAAAGTTTTTTGTACATTCTAAAATAGTTCTGAAACGTTATGCTAGCAAGCGTTTGGTTCTCTTTCTGTATTTCCACGCCTTCTTTTGCTTCGATAGCTTGATGGAGGCCGTCTGACCAACGCCTTCCAGGCATCATTCTTCCTGTAAATTCATCTATGATTGTGATTAAGTTATCTTTTACAACATAATCTTTATCTTTGGTAAAAATATAGTGTGCTTTGAGTGCGGAGTTTACATGGTGTATTAAATTAATATTGTTAGGATCATACAGGTTTGAATCTTTTTTTAAGATTCCCAATTTAACTAAAATTATTTCTGTATTTTCATGGCCGATGTCAGACAAAATAACTTGACTTGATTTTTCATCGACCCAAAAATCGCCCTTTGAATCTTCTTTTTCTTGCCTTTTAAGATTGGAAACAACTTTATCAATCTTAGAGTACAGATCAATATTATCTTCTGATTGGCCAGATATTACCAAAGGAGTTCTTGCTTCGTCTATTAAGATAGAATCTACCTCATCTACCACTGCATAACTTAGGGCTCTTTGAACTCGTTCTTCTTTGGAATAAACCATGTTATCCCTAAGGTAATCAAAGCCAAATTCATTATTTGTTCCATAAGTTATGTCTGAAGCATAGGCATCCTTCTTATCTTTTGGATCCATTCTAGATAAATTAACACCTACTGATAGGCCTAAAAAATTATATAGCTTGCTCATCCATTCAGCATCTCTTTTAGCTAAGTAATCATTGACGGTTACAACGTGAACTCCATCTTGGGAAAGGGAATTTAAATATACAGCTAAAGTAGCAACAAGGGTCTTGCCTTCGCCAGTTCTCATTTCTGATATTTTTCCATCATTAAGGGCCATGCCGCCCATTAATTGAACATCAAAATGTCTCATTCCTAGAGTCCTGACACTTGCTTCACGAGCATGTGCAAACACCTCAACAATTAAGCTTTCTAACGTTTCTCCTTCTTTAACACGACGTTTAAATTCGCTTGTTTTAGTCTTAAAATCGCCATCTTTAAGTTTTTTAACTTGCGGCTCTAGTTGATTAATTAATGTAATTTTTTTAGAGTATTCATTCAATAATCGATCATTTCGACTACCGAAAAAAGTATTGAGCATTTTTTTAAGCATAATTTTTTATTTATCTTCTAAGGTATTGTTTTGGGTCAAGGGAACGATTTTTAAGTCTTATTTCATAATGCAAGTGTGGCCCTGTAGAACGGCCAGTATTTCCTACATAAGCAATTAAATCTTCTTTTTTAACGATATCACCTTTTTTAACTAAAATTTTGGATATATGAGCATATCTTGTCTTTAGGCCGCCGCCATGATTAATACAAACTAAATTTCCATATGCTCCATGCCTGCCAGCCTTCTCCACTATTCCCCCAGCAGTTGCGTATATAGGTTCGCCGTGTGCTGCACTAAAATCTATTCCCTGATGAAAGGCCCTCTTTCCCAATATAGGATCCATACGCCATCCGTATGAAGATGAATTGTATGCCACATCAACAGGATATAAAGTTGGTAACGTCTCTTTTAATACTGACTGTTTCAATAGCATTGCTTCCATTTTATTATAAATTTCTTCCCGGACTTCTATTTTCTCGATAAGCAATGCCAAGGTTTTTTGAACGCTACTATTACTATCTAATTGCCCAATAAATGGACCTCCTTTACCGTCTAATTTATTTTTCTTTGGCAATTTTGGCAATTTTTCTTTCCCTAATATTTGCTTCTTCATTATTTTTTGTAAACGCTCTGTTTGTTGATCTATATCTAAAATTCTAGAATACAACTCTCCAATTTGATCAATATATACATTCAAATTCTGCCTATAACTAATACTATCTTCGTTTACTTTGAAAGTATTAAGATTTTCAATGCTACTTGATCCTTTCTTTTCATAAAAAAGATTAATTAAATAGAAATTTAAACAAAGTAAAGTAACTAAAAGAAAAATTAGTGCAGCAAGGCTTATGCTTTTGGGCTTAGTTGTTTCTCTTCCTATAAAAATTATTTTCATTAATGCAAATCTGTTTAATAAAATTAATGTAGCATTATATAGTATGAAGCCAATAAAAAAGCTATTCCAAGCCAAAGTTTTTGATAAGTATGAGCAAAAAAAATCTGAATTAGATTCGCTTCAAGACCAATTTATTAAAAATGCTCCAAGTCAGGTAAGGTCATATGCAAAAATTAGGGATAAGATCGGTGAGGATCTGGTAGTTGAAGTAACTTCAAGCAGTATAGGGCATATAATTAAAATGTCTTCTACCTCTATACTTAAAGGAATGAATAGTAGTCACTCGCTTAAGTTAAAAAAAATAAAAATAAAAAT
>Ga0209192_10003720_pt1 | contig 10082 bp, 8 predicted proteins | sample ArcticOcean_MG_C_11_FD_187433 | JGI IMG/M metagenome (GOLD analysis project Ga0209192, IMG submission 187433) | Marine microbial communities from western Arctic Ocean - ArcticOcean_MG_CB2_154 (SPAdes) (version 2) | ecosystem: Environmental > Aquatic > Marine > Oceanic | place: Arctic Ocean...
AAGAAGCTAAAGTCATTGAAGGCGTGTTTTAAGAAAAATACAGACCGGGATGCTTTTGCACCTTCAATGGCAGTGTCTTTGCTCAACACACGCACTTTTTTTTGCCCATCTTCAGCGGTTGTTTTGAGTAGGTTGAGATCAACGATCATTTGTTTTTTTTGCCATCTACCATTTACCATCACTTGATATTTTTTATGGATAGTCTTGTTTCGCATTTGTTTATGTATATCAACAAGCGCGGGCCTTTTCTTGGCAACTAAAATGATGCCAGAAGTCTCTTTATCTATCCTGTGTACAAGCTCAAGAAATTTTGCCTCTGGCCTTGATTTTCTTAATAATTCAATAAGGCCATAACTTAAACCGCTTCCACCATGAACTGCTAATCCACAAGGTTTATTAATGACAATCAATGCATCATCTTCATGAATAATTGCTTTTTCTATAAGTAAGGCATGCTCAGGCTTAATACTAATGGGTGCTTTTATATCATTCTTAGGTGAAGTGAATGGGGGGATGCGAACGCTATCACCCAGTGACAGCCTAAAATCAGTTTTAATGCGCTTTTTGTTAACCCTAACTTGGCCACTTCGCAATAATTTATAGATATGACTTTTGGGAACATTTTTTAATGTTTTGATTAAAAAGTTATCAATTTTTTGACCTTCACTTCCCTCGTCAATCAGCTCATATCGAACACTATTATTAATATCTGCAGCCATCTTTTTAGTTTTCTTTTAATGATTTATCGCATATACTTAATTCTGTTCAGATATCTTTATAAACTAAAGAGAAAAACAATTCTGAATTATACATAAATACAAAAGAATTTAAGGTTTAGATCTGCTCACCAGCAATAAATAAAGAAGCGGACCGATAAAAAAAGATTTTTATAAACGAGTTTAAACATAAATTAACAGGTTAAAAAGTACCGACATTTAAAAGACAGAGAGCATAAAAAGATACGAAAAAGACGATATCCTTCTCAACTAAAATCCATAAGATTCTAGTTGAGGTATGCTTGTGTACACGTAATTTATATTAAATTCTTTATCTAAATCTTCAGACATATGGAGATAAGGTAATGAAAAGGATGTTATTTAATGCAACCCAATCCGAAGAACTTCGGGTTGCCATAGTAAGTGATTCAAAACTTGAGGATCTTGATTTTGAGCGAGGAAATCGAGAGCAACGCAAAAGCAATATCTACAAAGCTGTAGTCACCAGAGTAGAGCCTTCCCTTGAAGCGGCATTCGTAAATTATGGCGTAGATAGGCATGGATTTCTTCCATTCAAAGAAATAGCCCCTGAATATTATTCAAAAAAATCTAGAAAAAAAGATTTGTCCATTAAGGACGTAATCAATGAAGGCCAAGAAATTATCGTTCAGGTTAGCAAGGATGAGCGTGGAAATAAGGGTGCTGCTTTGACTAGTTATCTTTCACTAGCTGGAAGATACATAGTTCTCATGCCAAATAATAATGATGGCGGCGGTATTTCAAGGAGAATTGAGGGGGAGGAAAGATCAGCTTTTAAAGAGGTCTTATCTCAGCTCACGATCACAAAAGGTACGAGTGTTATTGGCCGTACAGCAGGAATAGGCGCATCAGTCGAACAAATACAGTGGGATCTGGATTACCTTAATCAGCTATGGGAAGCAATTGAAACTGCTGCTAATGCACAGGAAGGCCCCTTTCTAATCTACCAAGAAAGTAACTTAGTTATAAGAGCCATTCGTGACTACTTCTCTGCAGACATTGAGGAAGTATTAATTGATAAGCAAGAAATATTTGATCAAGCCCATCAGTTTATGAGTCATGTGATGCCTGATTACGCAGAACGAGTAAAGCTTTACGAGGAAAATATTTCACTCTTTTCTAAGTTTAATATTGAAAGTCAAATTGAATCAGCTTTCCTTCGCGAAGTTCAACTTCCATCCGGTGGGTCTATTGTTATTGACCATACCGAAGCGCTGGTGTCTGTCGACGTAAACTCAAGCCGATCTACAAAAGGACGGGACATTGAAAACACAGCATTTAACACCAACCTTGAGGCAGCAGACGAGCTTGCAAAACAAATGCGATTGCGGGATATAGGTGGCTTAGTCGTTGTCGATTTTATTGACATGGAACACCAAAAAAACCAAAGAGAAGTGGAAAATCGCATGAGAGATGCCTTGAAAAATGATAAGGCAAGAATTCAGCTTGGGAAAATATCACGCTTTGGTTTGATGGAGTTGTCTAGGCAACGTTTAAGGCCAAGCCTTGGTGATTCTATCAATGGTGTCTGCCCAAAATGTAGCGGCACAGGTCGTGTGAGGGATATTCAGTCAACAGCTCTCTACATGTTGAGGTTAATTCAAGATGAGGCAGCCAAAGACGAGAATCAGATTGTTTCTATCCAGCTTCCAGTTGAAGTTGCCACTCTTCTTTTAAACGAGAAAAGAACGGCAATTAATGAGCTAGAAGACAAAACGGGTAATGATATCGTTATTATTCCTAACCGTTATTTTGAGATTCCCAAATATCTGATTGATAGATCATCAAAAAAATCTGGCAAGATTAGCTATACCGTTGTAGAGCCCCCAGTTGAAGAGCTAGCTAACGAAGATGATGATGTTAAAGAAAAATTAACGCCTGTTGTTAAATCTGTGATGCCAACCAAATCCATTGCTAAGAAAGGCAAACAAAATAAATCGCTGTTTGGTTTCTTTAAAAATCTCATTGGTTCTGATGATGCCGAGCAAGATGATCGTGATGATGTCGAAATAACTAATCCGGAAATTGTAAAAGAGAGTGGCGAACAGGCTGAAGCCGTTAATGAAAATAGGCCTAACAATAATCCGAATAGACGACCCGGAAGAAATAGAAATAGGAAGCAAGGTTTTAATAAAAACCAACAGCAGAGAAGGGAAAGAGGAGAGGAAAGTGCAGCGCCTCAGCCTTCTGTAACAACTGGCAAGCCTGTTGATACTAATAATCTCGAAACTAAAGCTCCTAACCAAAGGCGTGACAAACCTGTTGATCATATTATTGAGAAACAACAAGAGATAGTATCTCAGGTAATAGAAAAGCAACCACAAGAAGTTGTTCCCTCAAAGCCAGAGACAAAGAAAAAGCCTGTAAGAAAAAGGGTTGCCCCGCCTAAGGTTGATCTAGAGAAGGCTGGATTAAAATTAGTAGAAACTAATAAAGCAAGCATTAAAGAAGTTGTTAAGGAAGAAACTGCAAAACCTAAGCCACGAAAAAAAGCTGCTTGGCAAAAAAAGGAGGGTGACGTTAAGACTTCGGAAAAATTACAAATGGTAGAAACAAAGAAAAAACCAACAGCAAAGCCTAAAAAGAGCGCAAAGAAAGACTAGCGCAATAATAGCCCAGATAGCATAAGGCTAAAGCTCCAACAACGTGAGCAACCATAAAAAGGAGAGCTAACCCTAGCTCTCCTTTTTGCATGAGCTGGAACAAGTCAGCGGTATATGCAGAAAATGTCGTCAGGCCACCCAAAAATCCTACATTTATAATAAGTCGTAGCTCTTCAGAGATGTTAGCTGTTACTTGAAAAAAGGCGATAGATAGGCCCATCAAAAAACCTCCAAGAAGGTTGACCGTTAAAGCTCCGAAAGGCATCCCTGGAAATATAGCGATCACTCCAGCACCGATTAACCAACGGAGCCAGGCCCCGATAGCCGCCGAAAATCCTATAAGGAGAAAGTTAGCCATGGTTATATCTTGATAAAATGTTCACGGTAATACTTTAGCTCTTCAATAGACTCCATAATATCTGCCAACGCCTCATGCTTTCCAGCCTTCTTAAAGCCATCTATAATCTCCGGCTTCCAGCGCTTAGAGAGTTCTTTAAACACACTGACATCAAGGTTGCGGTAATGGAAGAACTTTTCTAGCTCTGGCATGTGCTTAGCCATAAATCTTCGGTCTTGGCATATGGAATTACCGCACATGGGGGACTTACTTTTTCCCACATATTTAGCCATAAACTCTAACAGCTGGCGTGTCACCGATTCTTCATTGTGCTTCGAGTTTTTTACCTTCTCTATCAATCCTGATTTTCCATGTGTCCCTTGATTCCATGCATCCATACGAGCTAGCACAGCATCTTCTTGGTGGACAACAAAAACTGGACTCTCGGCAATGATGGTTAAAAAAGGATCCGTTATAACTACAGCAATCTCAAGGACTTTATCGTTTTCTGGATCTAGACCGCTCATCTCCATATCCAACCAGATTAAGTTATTATTATTTTTTTCGTCCATCATGATTTCCATTAAGATTGTTTTATCGAGCCAGTTTTCCGCTCACCGACTTACTTTAATTGCAATTTTACTGCACAATACATACTTTTACACAGAACTATTATTAATGACAATCAATTACCAGTCTTTTTTTATCTTCCTCATCATCTTTGCCGCCGGTTTAGACTTTTGGCTTAATAAAAGACAGATAGATCATGTCTTAAAAAACAGACACAAGGTGCCTAATGATTTCGCCAAAACCATTAAACTCGCGGACCATAAAAAGGCAGCGGACTATACCGTAGCAAAAACACAATTTAGTTCATTTGGCTTAATACTATCAGCACTCATAACCTACTACCTCACTATCGGTGGTGGGATCAATGAAATCAACAAAGTAATGAGTGCTTTTGATGTCTCATCACTGCTTGGTGGATCATTGGTAGTTACAGCCCTTGCAGTCATTCTATCTATAGTTGAGATACCCAGTAATCTTTACAGCACTTATATCATTGAAGAGAAGTTTGGATTTAACAAAACTAAAGCTAAAACATTCGCTAGCGATGTTTTAATTGATTTGGCGACAACCGCCCTGGTGACGTTTGCTATTATGTATATTTCCCTCTGGATTATATCGACACTAGGGTCGTCCTGGTGGGTTTGGCTGTGGGTCTTTTTAAGTGCTGTGGTCATTATTATGTCGGCACTCGCACCAGCTCTTCAGCAATTAAAAAACAAATTCTATCCCCTGGAAGATAAAAAGCTAAAAACTAGCATCGAAAAGTTGCTTGTGAAGTGTGGTTTTGAATCAAAAGGCTTATTTATTATGAACGGCTCGCTTCGGAGCTCTCATGGTAACGCCTTCTTTGGTGGTTTCGGCAAGACTAAGCGTATTATATTTTTTGATACGCTTCTTGAAAAACTGACCCACAAGGAAATTGAGGCAGTTATTGCTCACGAGCTTGGCCACTTCAAGATGAATCACGTGAAGAAATTCATGGCCATTATGATAACTATTTTATTTGTCAGCCTTTATGTGCTTGGGGGCTTAAAGGATGATCCGCTTTTTTATGAGGTGTTAGGTGTCAACCAAATGACCGATGCCAATTTTCTCATGTTATTTAATTTTGTCTTGCTGAATTACCTCTTCTTTTTTATCAAACCTATGATGACCTACCTATCAAGAAAAAATGAGTATGAAGCTGATGCCTATGCCTGTATTTATACAAAGGGTTCTGACCTCAAGCAGTCACTAACCAAGCTCTATCGAGATAATGCCTCCACATTGACGCCTGACCCCCTCTATTCAGCATTTAACCACTCTCACCCCCCTGCTCTAATGCGTATCAAAGCGATCGATAGTCAGTAGCATGGAGATAACTACACGAATGGAATTTGACGCGGGTCATAGGATCCCCAACCATAAAAGCACATGCAGAAATTTACATGGTCACCGCTACGCTATTGAGGTAACTATATCTGGCGACATTATCAACCAAGAAAATGAGTCAGATTTTGGGATGGTGATGGACTTTAAAGACGCGAAGGATGTCATAAAGAGGCTTATTGTAGAACCCTGGGACCACGCATTTATCGTCTTCGAAAAAGATCTAGAGGTTCTTGATTTCTTGAATAGCATGAAAGATCATAAAACTATAGTATTCCCTAAGGTACCCACCGCAGAAAATATGGCGCTTGTTGCATTTGATATCCTCAGTCAGGCCTTTTTAAAAGAATTTAAGGGCTTAATTAAGCCGATAAATGTTCGATTATATGAAACACCCAACAACTGGGCAGATGCCTCATAATATTAACTGGTTTTATTTTGGCTCATCAATTTTTGAAATCTTTGTACCCTCAAGAGACGCATTAACCATAAGTCCTTGGGGTGAAAAAATGAATGATATGACCCGGTCTTTTATATTCTCAGCGGTAAGATCTTCCCCCACCCCAAAATTTGCAATAGCCACACTGCCATCAGCCCCACCATCCCATCCTTTATTTTTTTGAAAATGAACCAAAGCATCTTTGCTCATAAAGATAAGTATCTCAGACCTTTTTTCTATCCCAAACTGAAAGCCAACTGACCCCGATATGTTGTTGTAATACTGAATATTTTGATTTTTAACACGCAAAGCTCCTTCACCATAAGAGCCACCAATAACCCAGCCAGCTTTAACAATACTGGGGAATACTAGAATACCTTCCGCCTTGCTTGCTAGGGTTTTTGCTGCAGGAGAAAATTCAAAAAATTTTTGTAGCACCTCGTCAATTTGGGCATCAATTTCTGCCTTAGATGCTGCAATGCTTAGTTGTGAGAAGGATACAAGAAGAAGAAGAATCCACATACCTAATCGTAATCTCATGATAAAAATCCTTAAATTTAATATAATAATAGCTTACCCATTAATAAATAAGTTGGCAAATAACCATTTAACAGACACATGATATTTGGCAAAAAAACATGCTATAGGAAATGAATTAAATTTTTATTGGCGGAAGGAGAGGGATTCGAACCCTCGTTAGGGAGTTCACCCTAAACACGCTTTCCAGGCGTGCGCCTTAAACCACTCGGCCACCCTTCCGTGACGCAAATTATATATTAATTAACGATGATATTTTAATATTGGTTGACCAGATCCTAGAATTGTCATTTTAACCACATAATATAAAAATATATTGTTACTTAACTCTTATAGGTCATATATAAGAGTTATTTTTTTGTGTAAGCTTGATTTATATTTTATTTAGGATTAATGTATGGCTTTACTAATTTAAAAAATTACCTATAAAAACGCATATTCAGGAGGAAACATGGCTTTTACTACCTTACAGGACCTAGGAATTGATAGTCCCTACAAAAAAGAAAAATACGATAACTTCATAAATAATCAATGGGTTAAGCCGGTTGACGGCAAGTATTTTGAAAATATAACGCCAATCTCAGGCAAGCCTTTTTGTGAGGTAGCGCGATCTAATGAAAAAGACATTAATCTAGCCCTTGATGCTGCCCATGCGGCAAAAGATGCGTGGGGTAAAACGAGCACCACAGAGCGGGCAAACATTTTAATCAAAATAGCTGACAGGATGGAACAAAATCTTGAGACCATCGCATTAGCTGAAACGATTGACAACGGCAAGCCCATCCGCGAATGTATGGCGGCAGATATCCCATTAGCAATTGACCACTTCAGGTACTTTGCCGGGGCAGTAAGAGCGCAAGAAGGCTCTATTGGCGAAATTGATCATAACACCATGGCCTACCATTTCCATGAACCACTAGGTGTGGTTGGACAAATTATTCCGTGGAACTTCCCTATTCTCATGGCGGTATGGAAACTGGCTCCTGCACTTGCTGCAGGTAACTGTGTCGTACTTAAACCAGCAGAACAAACACCGGTTTCCATTATGGTGTTATTAGAAATCATTGGAGACCTCCTACCTCCTGGCACACTTAACGTGGTCAACGGTTTTGGTCTAGAAGCAGGTAAGCCGCTTGCAAGCTCCTCACGTATCGCTAAAATTGCATTCACGGGTGAGACAACCACCGGACGATTAATTATGCAGTACGCATCACAGAATATTATCCCAGTTACCCTTGAGTTAGGCGGCAAGTCACCTAACATCTTCTTTGAAGATGTGATGGACAAGGACGATGGCTTCTTTGATAAAGCATTAGAGGGTTTCACAATGTTCGCCTTAAACCAGGGTGAGGTGTGTACTTGTCCTTCTCGCGCACTGATACAAGAGTCTATTTATGACAGGTTTATGGAAAGAGCGTTAGAGAGAGTTAAGGCTATCAAACAAGGCAGTCCACTTGATGCATCTACTATGACTGGTGCTCAAGCATCCAGCGAACAAATGGAAAAAATCTTATCCTACATCAAGCTAGGGAAGGAAGAAGGTGCAGAGCTACTTATCGGCGGTAACAGGACAATTATGGAAGGTGAGCACGCTGATGGCTACTACATCGAACCGACTGTATTCAAGGGTCACAATAAGATGCGCATCTTTCAGGAAGAAATTTTTGGCCCTGTTGTCTCAGTAACAACCTTTAAAGACGAAGCAGAAGCATTGGAAATTGCAAACGATACCCTATACGGCTTAGGCTCAGGTGTCTGGACAAGAAATGGGAATACTGCCTTCAGAATGGGTAAAGGTATACAGGCTGGTCGTGTTTGGACTAATTGTTACCACGCCTACCCGGCTCATGCAGCGTTTGGAGGATATAAATCGTCCGGTATTGGCCGTGAGACCCATAAGATGATGTTAGATCATTACCAACAAACCAAGAACTTGTTAGTGAGCTACACCGAAACTAAACTTGGCTTCTTTTAGGCCGAATTGTTAAAGGAACATAGTTAAAGGCCAGGATTTATGCTTGGCCTTTATTTATTATGATTACCAGAATAGCTTCTACCGAATCAGCAGACCAACTCATTGATGAATTAATCAGTCAGCACGGCGAACTCATGTTCCATCAATCGGGTGGTTGTTGTGATGGAAGTGCGCCCATGTGTTACAACAAAGGTGAGTTCTATCTGGGTCAGGCGGACGTAGAAATCGGTGTGGTCAGAAATACGTCTTTTTATATGAGTGCGGAGCAATTTGCCTACTGGGAGCATACGCATATCACCTTGGATGCAATCAAAGGTACTGGAGGCCAGTTTTCATTAGAAAGGCCTACCGGACTTCGCTTCATTATTCGCTCTCGCCTCTATACTGACGACGAATGGGAATACCTAAAAGATCATCCAGTAAAAAATTGCGGTTAATTAGTTATGATGCGGTTTTATTGGGGTAAAATAATCAGTGGCGGGCCTCCTCGCATTGTTATTTAGCCAACCTGGTCAGATGCGGAAGCAAGCAGCCACAACTAATGATACAAGTGCCGGGGGTCTGGCTCGCCTTTATAACTAATTTGAAAATACAACATGTCATACCAAGTTCTAGCCCGTAAATGGCGCCCAAAATCATTTGACACCCTCATAGGACAAGAAAGTGCCGTCCAGGCAATCGCTAATGCGCTAGACCAAAATAGACTTCATCATGCCTATCTATTTAATGGTACCCGAGGTATTGGAAAGACGACGATAGCTAGGATTCTTGCCAAGTCGCTGAACTGTGAAAAAGGCATCTCATCCAAACCATGCCTAACCTGTTCGACCTGCCAAGAGATCGATGTCGGACGTTATGTGGATCTTATTGAGCTAGATGCTGCTTCTAATACCGGGGTCGATAACATGATCGACTTATTAGAAAATGCGCAATACGCCCCTTCATCCGGTCGCTTTAAAGTTTATATCATAGACGAAGTGCACATGCTCTCTAAAAGTGCATTCAATGCAATGCTCAAGACACTAGAGGAGCCCCCTGAGCATGTAAAGTTCATCCTTGCTACGACTGAGCCCCAAAAAGTTCCGATCACCGTATTGTCACGCTGCCTGCAATTTAATTTAAAACAGATGACGAGCGAAAATATCGCCAATCACTTAAGTGGCATCCTTACGGAAGAAAAAATTGCATCAGATGACAGCGCGATCCGAATTATTGCAAAAGCGGCCAACGGTAGTATGCGGGACGCACTATCCATACTTGACCAAGCTATTGCCTACTCTTCCGAGAAAATTAGTGCAGAAAAAGTCACGCAGATGCTGGGCACCATTGAAGATGGCATCCTGTTTGACATCATTAGGCATCTTATTGATAAAAATGGAAGGGGTCTGACGGAGATTGCCAGGGGGATGGATGAAAAGAATACGTCGTTTGATGATGCGCTTAACGGACTAGCTAAACTCATTCACGAGCTAACGGTTTGTAAAATTATCCCTGGCCA
>Ga0209192_10003724_pt1 | contig 10078 bp, 15 predicted proteins | sample ArcticOcean_MG_C_11_FD_187433 | JGI IMG/M metagenome (GOLD analysis project Ga0209192, IMG submission 187433) | Marine microbial communities from western Arctic Ocean - ArcticOcean_MG_CB2_154 (SPAdes) (version 2) | ecosystem: Environmental > Aquatic > Marine > Oceanic | place: Arctic Ocean...
TCATTGTCTTGCTCCTAATTGTGTTATGCCGCTTTTAATTGTTTTCTACCATCTGTTAAATAATCTTTTGATATTTTAGTCTTAATAGGGTGGCAACATTTGCATAATGTTTGGATGTTTTCAGGAACATTATTAGATGGATCTCCGTCAATATGATCAGCATCTAATTGCCATTCCGGATCCACAATAGTAGTTGTACACTTGTACCCTAATCTACTATCAATATTTTCACAAAAATCTTTACGATACTTTTTATACTGCCAACCATTAATACCGTACATGATGCCGTGATGCTTAGTGCATCTAGCTCTGCGTACAGTCGTGCCATCTTTGCGATATTTCCCCATATGCTGGCCCAATTTATTACACCCGAGTACTTCGCATTTACGATTCTCTTTTATGCATTTCATTGTTTTGCTCCTAAGAAATCGCCTTCAATATATGTTTTAGCCATATGACACAGACAGCATGATGTGGCTATGTTGTCTGCTGTGTTGCTACCACCTTTACTCTTTAGTTGTATGTGGTCGCCATGCATGACACCACGCATTGCTCTATTCCGTATAAACGGATCTGTTACATGTCCAAACCGCAGTTCGTCCTCACGTGGGTCATAATTACAAGTGGTACATACCCAACCTCTGTAGAATGTATGTGGGCGGCTAGGTTTACCCATTCCGCCATATTCACTACATTCTCGTTGATGCAGTCTGCATAGTATGTTACTACCTGGTCCTTCGAAAGTACTTAATGTTTTATCACAATCCTCGAGCATACATTTGATATGCTGTTGCTCTTTACAAATCCTAGTGGATTTACCTTTATCGTTGTCCGGGTTTCTTAACTCCATAATTCAAACTCCTTAACACTATAACCATTGTTTGGTGTGTATGTTGGTGTTTGTAATTCTGTACTTTTGTTAATTTGAGCAATTAGGAACGGTCCGCCAACTCTCCATTCTGTAGTAAATCCTCTAACAATAACCTCACCGTCTGTATTGAAATCTGTGCTGTGCTTGTTAGCACCTCGATACCAATTAGTGTAACTTTGTTTTACCTTATCCCAAAATGCACCTGTCTCACCAAAGTTACCTTCAAAGAATTCCTTAGTGAAGCCTGCTAATGCTCTACAATACTCCTCATCAACTGTAACACCTTGTGTGTAACAAGCATCAAAGTATTCGTATAATACCCTAGCTTCTTTGGGAGCAACTGGACGTTCTTGTCCTAAGTAACCCCAATAATCACAAAACATTTTAGTTACTGCTGGGTGCTTACGACTTTTTGCATGTTTGGTCATCAACGTGTCTGCTAACAAAGTAAAAGCACCTGGCTCATCTTCATCACCGAACTTATTGTTAGTTGCAAACAAACCGGCTTGCTCAAAGTACTGCTGTTTAAGTTCTGCATCTAACCATTCTTGGTCATCAGCACCGTCGATCCTAACACCGAATACCATTTGCTTAAAAATATCAATAAAGTCTAAAGGCTTTTTAGCATCGCCATTAAGCATAATAAAGTTACGTCTAATTTCTAGCTTGTCGGTAACTGCATATACATTAACTGGAATTACACATTGTTGTGGACGCATACCAAACACTCTAGTAGCAATAATGTATAGTGCTAATATTGTGTGTTGCCCGTCCCATGCAATAAAAGGACTGTCTCCTTCTGGTACATAAGTTTGTATTGGCATTACCATGCTTTGGCTAAACTCGTTTATTATTTCAATAACGTGTCGCAAGTCAACTGGACGTTGCATAGTAGTATCAATTTGTACTAGTGCCATTGTTGCTGGAACACCTTGGCACAAAATAATATCGTCCCAGTTCTTCCATTTGTTGTTTCTACGTTTGAACTCATCTACTGCACCGTCAAGCATTTTTGAAAATACCGGACTGTTTGCTAGTGCATGAGTTAATCTTGCATCGAGTGATACAAAGTTACTGCCTGCTTCATTGAATAAGGCATTGATTTTATTTGCATGTGTTAGTTTTGACATAGTGAACGACCCTCCGCGGTCTTTATGTAATTAACAAGTGTGTATTATACGAGATTTCTTGGGTATTGTCAACCTATTTAAATAGTTTATTGTTATCGTGCATACTGCATATATCAGAGAATGTGTATTCGTTATTCCCCATGAATCGTAGGCTTAATCTGTTGCCGCCTGTTGTATCTACCTTGTGCCAACTGCTTAATGGTATACAGTATGGACTATCATACTTGTCCTTCTCGCCCACTATAGTTAATTGATCCTCTAACTTAGCGTCTAGCAAATGATCCATTGTAAGCCCTGTGTGTGCCCCGTAGCGTATTGTAGCACTAGCCATGTCTTTGATGTACGAGGCCTGTAAATCGGCTTGCTTCTGGTAATGATGAAATATAGATTTGTCAGTAGGACCGTACTTGCCAGCAATATGTTCTGTGATTAATCCTTGGAACATACTCTCTAATTGTTTAGAGCCTTTAGCAAACTTAACACTTGTCTTTTCTAGTTCACCATAAAAAGGAAAGTTAAATGCATAATTGTTTCTGCCTTGCAATGCATCACGGGTCTTCTGATCAGTCCAGTATGGATGACCTTCTCTGTGCCATAGGCTTGTGCCATGGAACTTTAGTAATGTAATAGGAAAATAGTTTTTACCAATGTGTGCTTTACGCACAGGTGCTAGGACATTACTGTAAGTGTTATCCTGAAACCATTCATAAAAAATCTTAGACACTTTGTTTCTGTGTATAAGTCCTAAAATGGATGGTGGTGCATGTTCCGATATATTAGGCATCCATTCAAAGTTTTCAGTATGCACTACCTTTTTTAACTGGCAATCCCCGTTAACAACTGTTAGGTCGTCTTCACAAAATAGTTCTTGCCATGTAAACGGCAATTCTAAATTATGTAAATCTATATAAGGATGTGTTTCATTATCAACGTTTTGCATAAAGTTATTTATCGCCTCATCCGGGCAATATCAATTGCATGTTGTTTGTCATCTTCAAATATAGGTACAGCGTTTGATTTATGCATTGTAGCAATACCTAAAAGTTTCCGTTCGCCCGTGTATCGCAATGGTTCCTTTTTAGTAGTGTTACCTTTGGTCGACATTGGTGCACTAGGATATTCAGTAGTAACACGTTGTGGCACTCTCTCCTGCTGAAGAACACTCCTATCACGCCTAACATCTCTCTTAGGAGTTTTGCCGTGACAGTAATCGATATACTGCTCAATAGTAGCATACCGCATGTCGTGCATGTTGTTCTGCTTTGCCCACTTGTTATGCTTTCTCCATCGTACTTCATAATCAGCAAGTTTGGCTTTAGTCATTTTGACGTCACGCTTCTTTGTGCTAATAGTACTGAGTCGATTATCTAGATGCATTGTCATTTAACAATGTCTCCTTTAAGCGTTATAACTTTCGAGCGTTGAGAACAACTGCTCCGATGTAAAGCCTAAATGCTGTTCAGCATTGTCTAAGTGGATATCTGCATCAACGAAGTTCCAGTTTACAGTGCCGTCATCGTTGACGTTCTCTGGATTCTGAACTGCTTTGATAATTAAATCTTTGATTGTTATTGACATATTACTTCTTCCCCTTGTAGCCTAAAGTTTCCATTGCGTGTACAGGTGATCCACAAGTTTCGTATCCGTACTTGCTCATGTACTTGTTGTTATTGTCAGCTAGGTTTAAGTACTGTTCAACAGTAGCATTCTTAACTAAGAAGTTAACCCATGCTTTCCACGGCTTGTAACCATACTTGAAACGTGCAACAAAGGCAGGTCTTAGCATGTCGATTCTAGTAGGGTGACATTTGTCTGCACCGTACACTTCACCGAATGTCTTAGAGCCTGTGTACTCACCATCATACATCAAGTACATACCATCCCATGTAAAGTTCTCTTTCTTAAATAATGTTGACATAATTCTCTTTCCTTTATTGTTTAATATGTATATATTATACTAGGAAACAGGGGGCATGTCAACCTTTTTACCACTTTTTCTGGTACAATAGGCACAATAGGCCCCGTAGAATAGGGCAACCAATACATACCAACCAAAAAAAAGCACCCCTAAGGGTGCTTTTTCACTTACAAAGGACAGTTACACTGTACCGTTTGCAATAGCTCTGTAACCAGCGGCAATAATAGCTCTGGAAGGTGTACCTAAACGGTAAACGTTTCTAGAACGATTTTTTGTGTCAGTCACAACGTTCAAATAGATAGGATATCCTTTGAATCTTAGTGATTGAACCACTGCTTGTGGATTACCCACTGAAAAGAATGCTTTCATTTGTGCAGAAGATAAAGTTCTTCCTTCTTGTAAAGCATTTAATACTTTTGCTTCTTTAGTTAAAGTTGATGTAGTCATATGACCTCCTAGTTCAACATTATATTAAGCATAATTGCTTAACATGTGTACTATTATACTACCTTTTGGATCAATGTCAACCTTTTTCTTTGCATTAACCTTTATATCTCTCAGATAAGTACTTTTTATGGTGTTTCCATATGCCTTTATCTATAAATCCCCATTCCTTTAACTTTGGACCTGGTATAAATAGAGTCCATACATCAACACCAGGCTCAAGCTCAACACGGTGAAGTTGACCACTGCGAGCCAGACGTACCGTACCTGGGGCTCGCCAGTATCTACCAGTCGGCGTATGTTCCCAATAACCGCCTTTAAGGATAAAAGTGATAAAAGGCCAAGGATGGTCATGTAAATCATCTGGATCTCCTTTGTGAAAATTATGTAAGAATATGTTGAAAGGGAATACCTTTCGCTCCTTTAGGAACAAATAGTACCTTGTTAGGTATGGCTCGTTGCTGAGTCTATCTGGGATAACTCGTTTTCTACCAATAGACTCTAAAAAATTTAAAAAGAATTTCATAAAGTGTTATACTGTGTTATACCTATTTCTGTTTGTTTACAAAGCCACTGTCTGCCTGAACAACTCTTTTACGCAAACTGCTACTACTAAAAGAGTGATCTCTTCCGTTGTACACAATTTTACTTCCACGTTGTTCAGCAATGTCTTTACCTGTGAAGTCTTTATCCTGATATTCCTTACCTAGCACTCTAACGTCAATAGGAAGTGTTAATAGTAAATCTATCAAGTCCTGCTCAGTGTTGTAAATGACAATCTCATCTACATACTTAACAGCCGCTAGTTGTATTTGTCGTTCAACAATACTTTGCACTGGGCCGTTTTTTTCTGGTCTGTCTAGTGTTGGATCGTTTTGTAGTCCAACAACAAGGAAGTCACATTCACGTTTTGCTTCTTCAAGCATTGTGATGTGTCCTGCATGTAGTAAATCGAATGTACTGCATGTGAATCCAATTGATCCGCAATCTTTATAACTTAGTCGCATAAATTACTCACTAAAATCTCTTAACATTTTTTCAATCTCGAGAGCATGTTGTTCTTCCATACCAATCTGGCCTCTTGCATACTCCTCTAACATTATACTAGCATCTTCTACTTCAGAAAGCAAGTTCTTATATAAACTTACTGCATGTTCTTCGTGTGCTAGGCTTTCTTCGAGTATTCGCTTTATAGAATGATCATGTGATTCATCAATGAACGCAATCTTTTGACTAGGGTGCCCACCGAAGCCTGTGATGAGTTCACCAGCCGCTAAGGCATGTGCTAAACTCTCTGTTGCTTGTTCTTGTAAAAACTGCACAATAGGAATCCTATAAGGACCTACTACCATTAGTGAACTGTGTGCGTATCTAACGACACCTGCCATCTCGGCTTCAATTATTTCATTCAATATATCGCACGTTCTTAATCTGTTAAGTTCCCTCATTTCCATTTACTCTCCGTTATAATATTCATGTCTCTCGATATCGTCTTCAGTTGTATCGCCGCCATACTGTATTTCAATTATATGACATGGGGCATCTGTTTTGTTTATTATTTGATGCCATTCGTTACGTCTAACTGTGAACGACTCATTTGTACCAAGTTTGCGTGTGGTAAACTTTTCTGGGTACCTAGGATAGATGCCATGCTTTACTTCGCATTTGCCTTTGCTAACAAACCAAATCTCATCTCGTTTAAAATGTCTTTGGTAACTAATACCCTTGCCTGGTTCAATTACTAATTCTTTAACCTTGACTGCTGAGTCCTGGAACAAGTCACTAAACTCTCCCCATACTCTGCGTTCTGTAGGATACTTCCATTCCTGTAGTATCCAACTGCTACTGTTGGCTTTATTATCACCGCCAACACTGAATTCAAACTCGTAACCGTCAACTTCCATTTCTGGTATGTTGTCTTTGCCTCTGTCACCACCATTACAAAATACATATTCATGTTGATGACCAAATGCATTTCTAACTTGTCTGAGACCGTGTGTCACACTATCGTCTTTGTCGTTGACGGCATAAACATTATCTACCATGTCCATGCGTTGTATGATTAAGGAACGTTCTTCGAAGGGCATAAAGGGTCTGCCTTTCTTCCTAGTAAGCCACTCATCGCTGTTAACTAATACTACTAGTTTATCACCGTGGAATGCCGCACCTTCCAGATAGTTTATGTGGCCCGAATGTAGTGGATCAAAGCCTCCACTTACAACTGCAATTCTCATTTAGTTTGGCCCTAAACTACGCTGTCTACTTAATTGACGATCCCGTGCCTCTCTAATCTTACGAGACTTACGTTTGCTCTTCATCCATGCAACACCTGTCTTTTGATAAGGGATCATTTCGCCAGATGTTTCTGCATCTCTGACATGTCTTTCCCATCTTTTTACAGCCTGTTGCTTTTTGCGTTTACGCTTTTCACTTGGTTTTTCAAAGTACTGCTGTTTGGCAAGTTCTTTTTGGAAATCAGCTCTTTCTAATTTCTTCTTAAGAATCCTTAATGCCTTACCTACATCACCGTTTCTAACTTCGACGCCTGGTTTAAAGAAATCTAAAAAATGTTCATCTTTTGGTTTCTCGTCACGCTTCTTATTATTAAACGACTTTGTATAATTCGCATTCTTTGGTTTGTCGTATGTTCTCAATTTAACCTCTCAGTTTTATTTTATATTCTGTATCTATTACTTCATTGCCATTATTATATATGAATAATGGGTAACTGTCAATACTTTTAGTTGGATATTGCTTAAATTTTATACCAGTAACTCCAAGACCCTTTAATGATGGGCTTCTAAACATAATACTATGTAGACTGTTTTCTACAATACTTTTAAGTCCACGTGCCCCGGTCTTCTTGGTTTTGGCTATTTTAGCAACATCAATGAAGTAGGTATCATCGAAAGATAAATCCAGCTCGTCAAATTCTAATAACTTTTGAACTTGTGGAATTATACTTGCGTTTGAATCTTTTAATATTTGCACCATATGATCTTCTTTCAAATCATTTAGTGTGACTAAGTTGGGTAACCTTCCTACAAGCTCAGGTATTAATCCGTAAGTGATTAAATCCTCATGCTCGATTTGGTCTTGCCATTCTTTGTCATCTTTGTTCTTTAATTTTGAATTAAATCCTACACTCTGCTTCTTAACTCTTGCTTCTACAGTTTTGTTTATACCTACAAATGCGCCACTACATACGAACAATATATTAGTAGTATCTACTTCTACAAAGTCGTTTCTTCTTGCTGTGGGGTTTGATAGTGGTACTTTAACTAATGTACCTTCTATAAGTCTTAGGAGTGCTTGTTGTACACCTTCGCCACTAATGTCCTTAGTGTTGGTGTTAGACTCACTGCTACGAGCCTTCTTGTCTATTTCATCTATAAACACAATGCCTTTCTCTGCCATTGATATATCCCAATTACACTGATTAAGTAATCGCTCTATAACACTCTCGACATCTTCACCTACATATCCTGCTTCGGTTAATGTAGTAGCATCTGCTATTGTGAATGGTACTTCCAGTTTCTTTGCTAGTGTTTTTGCTAATAATGTTTTACCAGAGCCAGTTGAGCCTAGCATTATAACATTACTCTTCTCTATCTCTATATCGTCATCTGCAAAGAATATTCGTTTGTAGTGATTGTATGCTACTACACTTAACAATTCTTTAGCATCGTCCTGACTTATAACTACTGAGTCTAAGAATTCTTTAATTTCTTCTGGAGTTGGGATATTTGTAGGATCAAAACTTTCTAGTTGCTCATCCTCGTTAATAATTTTATGACTGATGCTGATACATTCGTTACAAATATAAGAGCTTGGACCTGCTATAAGTTTTTTAACTTCTGTTCTGTTTTTACCACAAAAACTGCAAGTAAAATTGTTCTTGGATTCATTGCTCATTTTTTCAGTGTGTACCTAGTGTCTTTATCATCTGGTTTTGTTTCGTTTGTGGGTAATGGTACTGCCCAAAACCCTAACTTACTATTTACTTCTTCTGTGCTTAAATCGTTCAACATAGTGAGTATTTCTGTTGTACTTAAATCATTAACGTTCATTTCACTATTTGCTATTAATGTTGCCGCAGTCCTTAGGTCGCCTGTCGCCGGTATTTCTATAGGCACTGGTCGAGATGGACCCTCTACTACTTTCTCTTTGTATACAATTTTTTCTTTGATTATAACTTCTTTGTGGTCATCTTCTATAAGGTCTTTAATACGCTTTTCTAGTTGTCGTATAGTTTCCAAAAATTCTCTCTCCTGGTGTGAGGAGATAGGCACTACAACTTCTCTTATAGTTTCTTTAGTTGCTGGTACTTCAACTATTTTTTCAACTTCAACAATCTTTTCATTTTCGATTACAATTTCTTTTACTACTTCTACTTCGACGATTCGTTCGACGATTCGTTCTGGTCCGGGTACTTCAACAATACGCTCCGGCCCGGGAACTTCTTTTTCAACAATCCGATCAATCTTCTTGATGACCGGGACTTCCTTAATGACTTCAACTTCGATGATTTTTTCAACAGGGACCTCCTTTTCAATTACAATTTCCTTTACAACCTCGACTGTTTTAGGCTTCTTTTCTAAACGTCCTAAAGCATCATCTAACATAGACAGGGTATTACCGTATCTCTTCCATAGATCATCAAATGCTGTTTGCAATTCTTTTTTAGTCGTCATCTCGATCCAGCCTTGCTTTCAACTTCTTTTCTAAGTCTAATATCGCTTTTGGTGGACTAAGGTCTAACTCCATGTCTTTTTCTATTACAATTGTTTTGGGCTCTGTCTCTTTTACCAACTTCTCTAAAGCAGTTAATTGTTTCTTTAGTTCATCATTTTCAACCATTCGTTGAGTGGCTTCTTCATTGATGTCGTTAATAAAAGTAGTGGCATTTATTACACCAGAATGTTCAGGTTCGTCACGAACGATGTTATCATCCTTCCGTGCTGGTTGTAAATGTATGTCGTTGCTTGTTGTGTCGCTCCCTGATTCACTGTCTTGTAAATTACCTGCTTCGAATACGTGGGTTGTTGATTCTGTAACTGTTCCGTAGTCCTCACTGTCGGAGTCACCTTCTGGTCCGCGTGTATCATCGCGGTCACTTTTTGGATTTCCATTACTATCTCCCTCTGGGCCTGTTTTTTCTAGGTTAATTCCATACCTAAGTAATGTTTGGTTAGCCGCAATAACTAGCATAACTGCTAACGGATCAAACACGAAAACCAACAGAAGAATGAATACTTGTACGGCTTTATCAAGTAACTCCTCACCATCGCCACCATATAATAATTGAGCTACATATTTAATTGGGCCGACTTCTTTTTCTAATTCCCTAACTTCGCTTTCTGCTGTGAACTTTTCATCTTTGATCTCAATTAAACCATCGTAGATGTTGTCTATCTGATTATTGTAATCATCTATCTTTAGTAGTATACCGTCTTGGTCTTCACTACTACTATCTCTAAGTCCATTAATTTCGTTGTTTGCCGCTTCAATAGTATTTTGTGCTTGACCTCTGTACTTATCAATATTTGCCTGTTGGCTGTTGATATCTTTTTGGGCTGATCTTCTAAGTTTATCTTTTTCAGTTGATATTGCATCACGTTCTGCTTTTTGTGAAAGTCTTACTTCGTTTGCTTTTGCAACATTGTCTACTGTTTCTGTTTCAGCACTTCTAAATAATCCGCCACCGTCTGTTTC
>Ga0209192_10003731_pt1 | contig 10072 bp, 9 predicted proteins | sample ArcticOcean_MG_C_11_FD_187433 | JGI IMG/M metagenome (GOLD analysis project Ga0209192, IMG submission 187433) | Marine microbial communities from western Arctic Ocean - ArcticOcean_MG_CB2_154 (SPAdes) (version 2) | ecosystem: Environmental > Aquatic > Marine > Oceanic | place: Arctic Ocean...
ATTTTTCAATCTATGATCCAAAGATTTTTCCTGCCATCGAAGATTCAATGAAATTATATAAATGGGGCATATACATAAGACCTCCACTTAAATCGATGACTGCCCATAACTTAACCTTGGTTGGTGATGCCGCTCACCCCATGGTTCCATTTTTAGGACAAGGCGCTTGCATGGCTATCGAAGATGCGTATGCATTTGGGATACTATGCAAAATAGAAAATTGTGATTTTGCTGAGGCTCAAAAGGTATTCAATGCCGTAAGAAGGTTTCGAACTAAAAAGATTCAGAGAAGCTCGATGATGCAAGGAAAAATCTATCACATGAAAAATCCGGTACTTGTTGCTGCGCGTAATGCCGCCATGCGATACACAAATATCCCAGGCAATGATTTAAAGAGTATTCATGACTATGATGTGGAAGACGCAATTAAAATTCATATGAATAATGAGCGGCACACACCCTGAGATCTTTCCTTAATGAGGCGGGGTAATTTTAGTTAGGTAATATTGACATCATTTATGCCAATATATAACCTAAGATAATAAAAATAAGGAAATAAAGAAATGAAACTTAGCAAATCTTTTATCGGGCTGGTGACTGTCTCAACAATTTTTATGCTTTATGCATCTGGTTTATATACAAACTTTCAAAGTGACTCAGCGCTTGAAATTATAGATTTTTCCATTGACAAACCTGCAGGCGAAAAAAATATCCCATCAAATCCAGATCGTGTACCTCTTTATGGAGACCTGCATGTTCATACCAAATATTCTTTTGATGCATATATTTTTGGAGTGACTGCTACTCCATATGATGCATACAAATATGCAATTGGTGAGGCCATTAAGCATCCTCTGGGATTTGATATGAAATTAAAAGAGCCTTTGGACTTTTATGCAGTGACCGATCATGGTTTTTATATGGGAATGATAGAAAATTATGCTGATACTTCCTCAAAGATGTCTAAGAATGAATGGACCAAGCCAATGCATAATCTTAATAGGCCTGAAAATGTTACGGTTGAATCTCTTGGTGCAAGAGCCGATCTCTTCAGCTCTGTCTTAACTCAAGCTATCATCAAGCCATACCCATATTGGCATCCAAAAGTTTGGAAAGCTTGGCTCACAAACAATATTCAAGTAGCCCTCCAATCATTTGATTATGATGTACATAAATCAGCTTGGGCAGATGTTGCAAATGCTGCCGAAGAATTCAATGACCCTGGAAAGTTTACAACCTTTATTGGCTATGAATTTACAACTTCTACAGATGTCGAGGGCGGTAATTTGCACAGAAATGTTATTTTTAACTCTTCAGATGCTCCGATTAGACCTTGGACTAGAATTGATTCTATAAATCCAGAGGATCTATGGACATGGATGGATGGTTTAAGAGATCAAGGCGTGGACTCTTTAGCGATGCCTCACAACAGCAACGGTTCTAATGGACAAATGTTTGAAGTAGAAACATTTAGAGGTAGTCCAATCAGCAAAGAATATTCTGAAAAGCGAATGAGAAATGAACCTGTTGTCGAAATCACTCAAATTAAAGGAACTTCTGATACCCACCCCTTACTCTCACCGGACGATGAATGGGCAGATTTTGAAATCATGGATAAAAGAGTTGGAAGCAGACCTCCTACTTACAGCATGCCTCAAGGAGGTTATGTAAGAGATGCATTTTTAAGAGGGCTAACATTGGAATGGAAAGGCCAAGGCAACCCTTATAAATTTGGTGTAATTGGATCAAGTGATACACATACTGGTGCTGGAGGTTTTGATGAGGATAATTATTGGTCAAAAGCTGGAGTGTTGGATGGAACTGATATGGGCAGAGGAAGTGTGCCTCTTACTCAAGATCGAATTGATCAGCTTGATAAATATGCTGATGTTTATGATCAGCCCATAAGCATTCAAGAAATTGGTGGCCAAACCTATGCAGATGTTGGATTTGATCAATGGGGCGCATCAGGCTTAGCAGTTGCCTGGGCAGAAGAGAATACTCGCGATTCGATATTTAAAGCTTTTAAAAGAAAAGAAACATTTGCAACAACTGGCACCAGAATGGCAGTCAGGTTCTTTGCTGGCTTTGACTTGGAATCAATTGATTTGGAGTCTGAAGAAATGGTAAAGAATGCTTATGCCAAGGGCGTAACCATGGGCGCTGATCTATTTGGTAACAACGATCAAGCTCCACAATTTTTAGTTTGGGCTCAACGCGATAAGCTTGGAGCTCCACTTCAAAGAGTTCAAATTATCAAGGGATGGGTTGAAAATGCATCTGGAACGCCAAAAGAACAAGTTTATGATGTTGCCTGCTCAGATGGTCTTTCAGTTGATCCAATTACGAATCGTTGCCCAGATAATGGCGCAAGAGTAGACATTAATGATTGCTCTATTTCAAATGATGTTGGTGCCGTAGAGCTAAAAACTACTTGGACAGATCCTGATTTTGATCCCACCATTAAGGCTTTCTACTATGTAAGAGTTCTGGAGAATCCAACTTGTCGATGGTCAACATGGGATGCTATCAAGGCTGGAGTTTCACCAAGACCTGATCTTCATAAAACAATACAAGAGCGTGCATGGTCATCACCCATTTGGTACATACCAGAAGCTAGCGAATTAGATATTATTCCTTTATAAGTTTTAGGACTACCAATGAATCTTAGGATAATTGTATTTTTTATAATTGGGTTAGTAATATTTTTACTTGATATTGGTTTGAATTCCCAAGAGGATTCAAAAGATATTTACGTATCTGATCAAGAATTAACCAGTTTATTGTCTGCTTGGCAATCTCAAGTTGGAAGGCCTCCAAGCGATGAAGAAATAGTCAATATCATCAATAATCTTGTTCAAGAAGAGATTCTTTACAGGGAAGCTTTGCTATTAGGGCTAGATCAAGAGGATAGGATCATCAAAAGACGGTTGGCTCAGAAAATTACTTTTTTAAAACAAGAAACTATACCTACTGAACCGTCAGAGTCAGAGTTGCAAGAATTCTTTGAAACCAATAAATCAAATTACTTTATGCCAGCTACCTATTCTTTTACGCATCATTATTTTTCCAAAGAGTTGAATGCGAAAGAGCGTGCAAACTTAGCTTTTAATGCTTTGACTGAAAATGGAATCGAACCAACTGGAGATCCATTTTTTCTTGGTAAAAATTTCTATCAAAATACAGCTGCAGAAATTGATAGAAACTTTGGGCCGTCTTTTTTATCTGCATTAAAGGCAATAGACTTAAATCAATGGTCGGGTCCTCACTCATCAGCTTTTGGAGAGCATTTAGTGTATTTTAAAAATACTTCAGTTGGATTTTTACCAGCATGGGAAAAAGTGAAGGGCACGGTTACCCAAGATTACCTTACTCAAGCTCAAGACGATGCTGTTAATAACTACCTCAAAGAAATTAAATCTGAATACAGAGTAATTATTAATCCCAATTACCAATTCTAATGTTCTCAAGACTTGGTACTTTTTTTATATTAATCTTTTGTTCTTCTTCACTTTTTTCTCATGAATTTAATCCCGCTCACTTAGTTGTAAATGAGAGTCAGGAAAATATTTATGAAGTTAAGTGGATGTATCCCTCAAAAAATATTGGCTCCAGGGGAGAGGTATTTTTTCCAACGAACTGTGCAAGAGAGAGTGGAGTACCTCTGCAGCAGGGCAAATATCTAGTTGAAAAAATTAGCCTTACTTGCGATCAATCTCTTAAAGGTCTAGCCATAGAGGTTAGAAATTTAAGTGTGCTAACAGATGCCCTTGTTACCATCACCCACTTGAATGGAGAAGTATTTGAGGGCTTGCTCAATGTAAAAAAATCATCACTTACGGTTCCTTTAAAAGAGCAGGTTTACCCTTTGGCTTACTTTACTTTGGGCGTAGATCATTTAATGAGCGGCAAGGACCATATCTTGTTTATTTTAGGCTTGCTGTTTTTGGTATCGGGTCTTTTTAATGCAATCAAAACCATTACAGCCTTTACCCTAGCGCACAGCATTACTCTAGGTCTTTCTGTGTTTGAATTGGTAGCATTGCCTCAAGCCAGCGTCGAGGCAATTATTGCATTAACAATTATTTATCTAGCAATTGAGATTAGTAATCAGAAGCGATACTCAGCCACTCCTTGGCTTATTGCTTTTGGGTTTGGGTTGCTGCATGGACTGGGTTTTGCCAATGCCTTAACAGGCATAGGCATTGGCAATGAACAGCTTTTTCTGTCTCTATTATTTTTTAACTTAGGTATAGAGGCTGGACAGTTATTGCTCCTTCCCATATTCGGCTTTTTGATCTGGGTAGCCGATAGATATAATTATTATAATAAAGCCGCCACACTGACATCATTGATTTTAGGTGGCATGGGCTTCTTCTGGCTTATCGATAGAACCATTAGCATTTTAGGCTAAGACAAAAATCTAAAGAAATTGTTGATAATCTATTGGAGTATTTTTATCTATGCTTTTTGTGGCAGGGGGCATTGGGTATTTAAGACCAGTTGCGCAATTAAATAGCATAGCTGTTTCATCTGGACTAATAATGTTTTTCTCAATGGCCAGTTGATATCCAGCTGCAGTAGCCGCCCCTTCAGGGCAAAGCAGCAAACCATCCTCTTGAGAGACTAGGTTTCTTGTATTGATAATATGCTCATCATCTACAGCAAGAGCACATCCATTTGATTCTCTAATCGCTTCTAAAATTAGAAAATCACCTATTGCAGCAGGGACTCTAATGCCCGATGCAACAGTACTAGCATTTTCCCATAATGGGGCATGATTCAGCCCTGCATTAAAAGCATTCACGATGGGTGCACATCCGGTAGATTGAACGGCTATCATTTTAGGCAATTTACATTTCAACCAACCCAATTCCTTTAATTCGGCAAACGCTTTCCACATGCCTATTAAACCGGTTCCACCACCAGTGGGGTAGAAGATTGCATCCGGTAACTCCCAATTCATCTGTTCTGCAAGCTCAAAACCCATGGTTTTTTTCCCTTCAATTCTATAAGGCTCTTTAAGAGTTGATACATCAAACCAACCAGTTTTTTCTTTTCCCTCAAAGACTATTTTTCCACAATCATTAATCAGTCCATTGACCAGGAACGTATCTGCTCCTTGAAGCTGAATTTCTTGGACATTCACTGTAGGCGTATCATCCGGGCAAAAAACTGTAGCTTTCAAATTTGCTTGTTTAGCATAGGCTGCCATTGCTGCACCAGCATTTCCATTGGTGGGTATTGCAAGATGATTAAGTCCAAATTGATGCGCCATCGAGACTGCAAGTGCCAAGCCTCTTGCTTTGAATGATCCGGTAGGCAGCCTTCCTTCATCTTTAACAATAATATTTCCCTGTTTTCCTCCTAACATCAAAGCACTTGCTTGTAATGGGATGAGCGGGGTTAAGACTTCTCCCAATGAAATTTGAGAGGCTGGATTGGAAACTGGTAATAGGGCTTGATAACGCCAAAATCCTGGAGCTGATTTTTCATACCAGCTATCTTTATCTTGTTCTGCTTTAAGTTTTTCTAGATCGTACCTAGCTAACAAAGGCATTCCATCTTTTGAAAGATTATGAACTTCACTCGCAGAATAAATGTCTCCTGTCTTAGAGCATTCAAGGTGTGAAATATATGATTTCATCTAATCTTTGCTCTGAGCAAACTGATTGGTAGCTAGAACTAGCTCATGAGTTATTTCTTTTTCAAAAGCTGTATGACCTGAAAATGGAGCTATGACTAAAGAGGCTTCAGGCCAGCACTTTGAAAGCTCATAGGCTGTCTCGGGAGGACACACCATGTCATAACGCCCTTGAACAATTACAGCAGGAATAGATCTAATAATATCTATGTTGTTAAGCAGCTGGTTTTCATTGTCTAAGAAACCTTTATTCATAAAGTAATGATTTTCAATCAGCGCAAATGCTAGTGCAAACTCTGAATTTGAAAATTCTTCCACTCTTGCCGGCGAGTAATCCATGCTGCTGCATGCAGCTTCCCAGCGAGACCAAGCAATGGCTGCATCCAAGCTCTTTTGTCGATCTGGACCAGTAAAAATTTCGTGATATGCATGCATAAGATTAGTGCGCTTATCTGGGTCAATAATTTTTATAAAGTTAGCCCAAGCTTCAGGAAAGACATGACTTGCTCCATCTTGGTAAAACCAATTAAGTTCTTTTTCACGCAGTAAAAATATTCCCCTTAAAACCATCTCGCTCACAGAAGTTGGATGGGTTTGAGCATATGCTAAGGCCAGGGTACTGCCCCACGATCCACCAAAAACCAACCATTTCTCAATACCAAGTTTATTTCTCAGGCACTCGATATCAGATACTAAATCCCATGTGGTGTTATTTTCTAAAGAGGAATGAGGCTTGCTCCTTCCACACCCTCGCTGATCAAATACCACAATCCTATAAAGCTCAGGATTAAAAAATCTTCTTGCAGCTTTGCTGCCTCCCCCTCCAGGACCGCCATGCAAGAAAACAGCTGGCTTTCCATCCGGATTTCCACATTGCTCATAATATATTTCATGTCCTTCAATAGACATAAAGCCTTGGTCATAAGGCTCAATTTGTGGATACAATTTAAGTTGTTCGTTTACCATAACTATAGAGGTTGATTAATTCTTTTTTGACGAGCTATCTACAAGCTCTTCTGATGTTTTAATTTGAAATGGATCGTCATAGTCTCCAAAAATCTTTTTTGGAGAGACTGATTCTAACTTACCTTCTGTATCGGTTGGGTCCGTATAAAATCCCAAGACATAGCCTCCTTGAGAATAACCCATCAAATCTCTTAGCCTAGGATCCAAATCTTTTGCAATGGATGGCGGGCATGAAAGATACTGATTTTCTTCTTGCCGTAACCAGTTTGGAGCATAATGCAAAAATACGCCCAATCGTTCAGCATCACTATTGTTATTTCCTCCGCCATGAATGACTGAGCCTGTGTAAATAAATACAGAGCCCGCTGACATTTCTGCATACTCGACTTCCTCTGGAAGAGGAGACCTATCTTTATCCCATTTATGCGAACCCGGAACTACCTGGGTTGCACCATTCTCTTTTGTGAAATCTGTTATTGCCCATACAGTACTAAGCTGAGTCTCAATTTTTCTTGGAACATAACCACCCCATACACCTCTATCTCTATGAAGAACTTGTTGTGTTTCACCAGGACCAATGGAAATTGCAGAAGTAAAATGTAATTGATAGCCATCACAATGAGGCTCTAAAAATTTTTGTGAAACTTTGTTAACAATTGGGTCTAAAGCTAACTCTCTGCATGTCGGAGAGCGCGCCATCAATGCACCTACTCTTTTTGTTTGAAATCCAGTAAATTCATTATCCCCTTTGAGATTATTCTTGAGAAAAGGAGCTAGCTCATTCTTAATTTTTTCCAGACCATCACTGGAGACAACATTATCAATAATTAGCCCAGCATCTTGATCAAGCACCTTTAGAATATGCTCAATTTTTGAATCAGCTTTTAAATGTTTAATTCCCATACCTAGAGTTTATGACAATTTTAAAAATGAAGTAAATTATTCAGAAATAATAGACCGATAAATTTCAGGATCAGTAGCGCCCTCTGTGCCAAACAATAAAACAATGCTCTCTTTATTTAGTCCCATAGCCTTTGCAATCTTTTGATCTTCCATTGACTCTATTAATCCAGCCAATCCTGCAACAGATGATTCCCCAGCCTCAATTTTCAGATTATTTTTAGCTAGCAACCTCATCAAGCCAGGTATTGATGAATCATTAATTGTAATAAAATCATCGGTGCCTGATCTTAGTATTTCCCAACCCAGCAGTGAAGGCTCGCCACACGAGAGACCAGCCATCATTGTTTCTTGCTTAATGTTTACTGAAGTCATTTGATTATTTTGAGCGCTTCGGATGAGGCAGGGAGCATGTTCGGATTCAACCACAACAAATTTAATATTGTTGCCAGGAAATTTTTCCCAGAAATATCCACATATTGCTCCAGGGAATGAACCGACACCGCCTTGTAAAAATACGTGAGTGGGGAGAGGACGATCTTTAATTTGGTCAATGATTTCTTCTGCCATGACGTTATACCCGGCCATGATATATCGAGGATATTTTGTGTAACCCTCATAAGAAGTATCTGAAATGACATACCAATTATTCTTGCCAGCATCTTCAATACAGATTTGAAGTGATTCATCATAGTTTCCAGAGACGCGATTAACCGTTGCCTCAAGATCTTCCATCGCTTTTTGGCGACCAGAACTTACCTCTGAGTGAATATATATCTGACACTTACAACCAAATAGTTTTGCACCAAAGGCTACTGATCTACCATGATTGCCATCTGTTGCTGTGGTAACCGTATACTTTGAAATTTGCTCTGAATACTTTCCTGCATGAATATCTTTCATGCTCACCTCATCTCCAATTTCTTTTTTTAAGGCATGATGAATAAATTTCAACACTCCATATGTTCCGCCCAAAGCTTTGAAGCTACCCAACCCAAAGCGAGAGCTTTCATCTTTGTAGTAAATATTTTTGACCCCAATGTCAGAAGCCATAGAATCAAGAGAATGCAATGGAGTTTTAGCGTAACCTTCCCAAGTTTTAATCTCTTCGAAAGCAGCGATTGTATTTTGGAGACTTAATACATATCGCAAATCATTTGAGTAATGTCCCGTATCCTTTTGAGTATTATGAAAATGTTCCGTCAACATGAAAAAATAGAATTAGTCTCTAAAGTTATCAAACTGAAGAGGTAAGTCATATTTTTGATCTTTAATAAGCTGAATGATTTGTTGTAACTCATCTCTTTTCTTGCCATTGATTCTAACGCTTTCACCTTGGACTGATGCCTGCACCTTCACTTTAGATTGTTTAACTAGAGTAGTTATTTTCTTAGCGAGCTCTCTATCTATGCCTTCCTGGAGACTAATAGATTGACGAGCTTCACCAGTTGCTGACTCTATAGATCCAGGTTGAAGTGTTTTTAAATCAATTCCGCGCTTAGCCAAAGCTTCATGAAGCACAGGCTCCATCTGCTTGATTTGAAAATCTTCTTTTGCAGACAAAAGAATTTCTTTGGCATTGAGTACAAAAGATGCATTGGTTCCCTTAAAGTCAAACCTATTTTGCAAGACTCTATTTGCTTGATCCACCGCATTGGTTAGTTCGTGGGTATTGATTTCTGATTTGATATCGAAAGAGGCCATAAGTTTTAAAATATTTTAGATAAAATTATTATATTTCAATTCTTAGAATCTAACAGTAAAACCAAAACTCTGTGACAAGTAAGCAAAATAATTTAGGAAATAGGAATGATGCCCAGAGGTGGAATCGAACCACCGACACAAGGATTTTTAGAATATTGCCCCACCAAAAGTGCTTGTAAACAAAGGCTTTGAGAGGGGAGAATAATTAGTATGCGATAGAGTATGCGATAGAGTATGCGATATAAATTAGTAAGGATCGCCCGTATATACTTTGTAACCCCTATCAACCATACACTTTCTCATAACATTATTTCGGTATTTTTTTTCTTTATCGCTCGCAGATTTTCCCCATAAACCTCCACCAGCGGCTCCTCCGGCAATAATAAAGGGAATTGCTGGTGCAAAAACTGCCCCATAAGCCAATGCTGCAACTCCAGCAACACCTGCTGATCCAAGTGCGGCTCCTCCAATTGATTTTGCTAACTTTTCATCACCCAAATCTATATTTTGTGCCATCTGATAGCATTCTTCTCTATCAACTATAACTTTCTTTTCATCAGTAACACTTGCAGGATCTATTACCATCATTGGGCTATTTGATGCGCAGGACACAATAAAAAGCGCTGAGATTAATATGGATAAATTAAATTTCATACAATGATAATAACTCATATTTCTTTAAAAAAAGTATGCCATAAGTGCGCGAAATGATTTAGAGGGTAAGAATGCTTGAAGAATGGTGCCCAGAGGTGGAATCGAACCACCGACACAAGGATTTTCAGTCCTTTGCTCTACCGACTGAGCTATCTGGGCATGAAGCGGTGAGAAATTATAACCGAACTGTGCGAACTGGAGAAT
>Ga0209192_10003736_pt1 | contig 10062 bp, 2 predicted proteins | sample ArcticOcean_MG_C_11_FD_187433 | JGI IMG/M metagenome (GOLD analysis project Ga0209192, IMG submission 187433) | Marine microbial communities from western Arctic Ocean - ArcticOcean_MG_CB2_154 (SPAdes) (version 2) | ecosystem: Environmental > Aquatic > Marine > Oceanic | place: Arctic Ocean...
ATGGCCTGACAGTTCCTTGCCGATCCAGTCGCGAACAGACTGCTGCTGTCCGGCGAGCCCTAGCTGGGTCCGCTTGACGTTACGTTGGGCGTCCTCGCGGGTTGGTCCAATGTTATCCAGGATGCCTTGCAGGGTGAGGCACCCGCCGCCGGCAGATTCGGTATCGATCTTGGGCCGGCCCGACGCCTCGAGGGCGTCCTTGTTGTTGTAGTCGCTGCCTCCGCCGAAGTGACCTTCTTGATGAAGCGCCACGTCGGAGACAGCTGGTAGTTGACCGCCGAGCAGCTTAGCGCTGCGTCAAGCGGTGCGCGCGGATGGTGTTGGTCAGTGACACAGCCGACAGCGTGCTCTGTTGGACATCTGCTCAGAAGCAGCGTATCCCAGGCACCATAACTGTCTAATTGAATCTATACCCCGCGGCTCATGCCGACATGGGTCACGCTTCGGCCCCTTTACCCCGACTTCGCCCGCGCCTGCTCTCCCCGCCCCCAGCCGCCCAAACCCCAGGTACCCCAGCGTCAATGACCGCCAGCTCCGGGCAGGGAGCTCCAGGACGGGTGTACCCGCCAGTTAACCTATCAGGGTAGGGGTGGCTCTCACTACAACGGAGTGAACGGGGAGGGAAGAGCGTCAACGTACACAAACGGTGTCTTGTTGACTATCACCTTGGAGGCCGCGCGTGCGGCTCTTCGGATCGGGGAAAGACAGCTGCCCGCCGAAGCGGTTGCTGGGGCACTTTCTCGCCACCCGGCGAGAGCGACTCGTGTCGCCTGATCTATATCTGCTGGATTCCCCTGCAGGGGCAATCCACCGCAGGGGCAAGGCGGAGCTGCATCTGGTCGCATCTGGGTAAGCCCCAGACGCACCTGCATATTGCCCCGCACTGATCTAGTGCTCTCTCCCCTGTTCTCGCCTATCTAGCCTAGGCGCTTCACACTCCCCTAATCGATCGTAGTCTCCATGATCGATTCAGCGCCTATATGGCCGCTGCTGTCCTTGAAGAGCTCGTCTCTGCAACTGGATCGTCAGTCGGGTGTGATTGGTAGTACTCCGGGTCGTCCCCGGTGTCTAAGTAGGTATGCCCGTCGAAGGGCGTATTCATGATGTGGTCTCGGCTGTGCTCTGGAATCCAGAACGGCTCATAGCCTTTCATCCTCATGACTAGTTTCTTGAACGTTCCAGGCGAAGTAGCCTTAGTTCCTAAGTCTGAGTGGTTGTCAGCTGTTCCCACGAAGTCTGTGACTATTCGCCGCTTCAGATATGCGTCTCTGATGAAGTGGTACTTGAGGGCCACATGTCGGTTGTTGATAGTCGTCTTGTGCTCCTTGGCACGTACAGTAGCTGTAGTGTTGTCTCCGAAGTGTATGATCGGATCCTTCGTCATGAAGAACAACAGCGTCGGATCATAGTAGCTGATCTCTTGAAGCAGGTGTGTCACCCAGTCCGATCGCCGGATAGAGTGAAACAGAGCCATGTACTCATTGTATGGCGTGCTATCTCCTAAGTCATCGTGCTTCTTGGAGTCGATTGATATTGGCCCGCCGAACAGGTGGACCAGACAGCAATGATGAGCCCGCCTATCATCGTGGTATTGACTGTGCGAAGAGTCATAGAATGCGACTGGCACTCGGTTTCCTGCACTGCTGTACAGTATGCCCTTCTCCTTGTTGTCCCTCAGCCAGGCGATGACATCCATCGCTAGTATCCAAGCGAACTCAGATGGCTTAGACATCACTGATGCTAACTGGCAGGCAGTGAACATTATCTCTGGATATGCCTGCCTGGCTACCCAGAGGATTGATCCAGCCGCTACTAAGTAGCCTTTATCTCTGAACTCAATCTGCTCTTCAACTGACGGAGCATAATCAGGCTCTTTCAGTCCCAGTATCGTGTGCTCTGGTATCGGCGTCGACTTGCTCTTCTCGGGCAGGTGGTCCGCAAAGTTCTTGCACAGTTCATCTATGTATTGTGGCATAGTCAGCTCGATCTCGCGGACTCCGTCCGCTCGATCTGTGAGCGTCCTGCGGACGCCTAGCATGAACGACGGGTCGACATCTCTGATGCCGGGGCCCGCCTGGGAGGTGAATCTGTTGTTGAAGCACTGCTTGATCCAGTCTAAGTGAGCCATGGAAGGCCCAACTGTATCACAGTCATCCGTGTAGATCAGTGACAATGAAGTCACTCCGTCCGGTGCCTCAAATACGAAGAGGCATGGTTCAGACAGACAATTGCGGCATCTCCAGCCGCATCCTGATATAGGATCATTGAAGAAGCTCAGTATCCACTCGTCTCTGGTCTTACTCCAAGCCTGAGCGGCACTGGGGTGACCATAGAGCTGCGTAAGAAGCAGCCCTCGAGTCTCTCGACCTCGGTAATCGTAGGATTGCATTCCAGCAGGATATATGAGCGGAATCTGGTCGCCCAGCTCCGCTTTGGCCTGCAAGTAGGCGGTCGAAATGTCATAGCAGAGGCGCTCCCACTTGAGTCCACAGGCTATCGCCTGCAGCGTTCTGCTCGCGGTAACATCAGGAGCTGCCGCGAACGTGTCAGTGTAATGCACGCCCTTGATCATGAAGCCTCGATGGCCACATAATACGATTCTGGCCTTGTACTTCTGAAATTGGCCGGTTCCCGACCGTTTCACGTCGAACACGAATCTGAGCGGCACTGGCGACCTGTCAAGGATGCCCAGCGCTGCCAAGTCTTCTGGTGTGTGGTCGTGTGACATCACACCGAGCGCATCAAATGCGTCCAGTTCTTTCTGAATAGCAGTCTTCCACCATTCTCTGTCTGGGCGGCTCAGCGCGTCAGTGTAGTTCTTAGGAAGCCCGAGTTCGAGCCATTCTTGGTTGAATGCTACGGCCTTGGCCTCCCCTGCGAAAACGTTGTACTGCCTCAGATCATGTGAGCAGTTGAAGTCGTCTCCTTGGACGGCGGCCTCCATTTCGTCAATCCATCGGTCCAGAGCAGTATGAAGCTTGCTCTCTGCCCATGGAACCGCGAATGGATCGATCGCGAGTTTGGCTCCAGTGGTCGTTGCCTCTGGTGCCCAGCCTGCTCGGTGGGCCGCCTCCTTGATCTGTATATGCTCCAGCATCTGATTAATATGCTGGCCATTCCTGAGGTTGCTGGCTCTCGCATGATAGCCATTCATGACCTTGGTCTCCTCAGCATCTGGGATGGGAAAGGGAACGCCGGCAGGGAATTCCTTGCTGGACTTCTTTGCAGTGCCAAATGGATCAACGAACCAATAGGGCACAGTCTCTGCGTTCTGTTCCTCCTTCGTAGGTCTCGGCACTTTCTCGTGCCCGTACTTGAACACTTCCCGTAGCCACTGATAATACAGTCGCTGTTTCGTCTGATGAATTCCGATTCTCTTGCAGACCGCGCCGAACCGCTCATTGTTGATAGTAATCACGTGAGATAGCCCTCGCTTCTTGATTGCTTCGGTCAGCAATTGCATGTACTCAGGCTCCGAGTAGTCGTCGCCCTGTATGGCGTCGACTGCGTCCTGTGCGTCCTCAACTTGGAGCACAGCTGTCGATATCGATCCATCTATTCTCAGGTTGCAGAACTTGTGCATCTCAGACTGGTCCAGCCTGGTCGTCTTGTCGTCACTCCAGAGAACTTGCCATCTCCGAGAGCCGTCACTTCCAGTGTGGACGGATTGCACATAGCCTTTGTAGACACCGAAGTCTTCTTGGTCTTGGATGAATCGCTTATAGACTTCCTTTCCGATGAATGATTCTGCATCAACTATCAGCTGAAGCTCATTCTTGTCCTGATCAGGTTCCTCTGGTTCAGGCTCAGGACCCGGGGCAGTGACCGTCTCAGAGAGATGCTTATTCGTTGGCACCCACTCTGAAGATTGATCGTCCCTCTGCATCAGGTAACCATCTTTGTCGATGAACAGTGCGGCAGGTGCGATTCCATTCGGATCGTACGATCTCGTTGGTGGTGGAGCAACTGGCCGCTGAGGAACATGAGTACCTCGTTCAATGCCCACATTGGACATATCGATGATGGTCTTGTACTTCTCTCCTGCATCACCTGGATGGTTCAGCGAAGCCTTCGGCTTGTCTGGTAGAGGAAGACCCAGGAACTCATAGCAGGTCATGCCCAGGGGCGGTGGATGAGCCACGAAGTCCTTCGTTCTCACTTTCGCTCCTGTAAAGGGGTCCTTGAAGATAGGCAAGTCGCCTGTCATGTCCCATGCAACGACCCACCTGCTCCGATCTAGCCGTGTGATGTCGCTCCCTATGGTCTTCGGCGTGCTAATCAGGCACGGTGTGAATACACTCACGAAGTTGGACAGCTCATTCGATATCATTCTGTGAGATATCCTTCCATTCGACATGTACCAGAGCGGGGCCATCGCAGCACCGTCTGATGATCTAACGTCTTTGCCTCTGGGATAGCGTTGCCAGAGCCAGATGTGCTGTCTGGATGCATGTGGCCAGTCTTCGAGAAGCATTGAGTTTGCCAGCATCATCTTCTTCATTCCGAGCGCATGTATCTGCACCCGAATCTCTGCGACAGCCATCGACGTCTTTCTAGTAGGATCACCATAGATGACCCGGATGCCTAGCATTTCACATGCTTTGGTGAATCGCGGAAAGTCCTCTCTCTGCTCACCTGCGGCATCGACTACTATGGATTGAACCAACTTGTAGTCATGATCAGCTCCAAATGTTGAGCGGATCCTATTGACGAACTCCACGAATGCCTCTGTGAGGTCTGATTTCGCCGAGAGATGCATGGCGTCCATGTAGCCCGAGCCTATATCGCCGATGACATTAATGTATCTCGACCCGTCGTAGCCAACTACGTTCGGAGCGAATATGTCCATTGCCCAGGCGACCCCGGCTCTCTTTTCTGAGTACGGGTCGATGTCATGCGTTGCACGTCTGCTCGTCTTGAGCACTGCCTTGCACAAAGTGCATCCGGGCAGCACAGTAACGTGACCATGCCGCTCGTGTAGAGACTTCTCTGTCTGTCGTCGCATGCCTTTGAGTTCACGCTTGACTCCTGCCATGACTGGACGCTCGTTCATGTATATCTGAGAGCGCTGGTCATCTAGCGAATACCCGAGTTCATCTGTGCCTGTTGTCTCAAGCACTGGGTCGCCATCGGCCTCCCCTGTACTCGGTGTCATCTCCGACGACGCCGCAGGGAATGCATGGCACAGTGTCTCGTAATCTCTGAGACCATATGTTGCTGATGAGCAATCACAATTCATAGACGGGTCGCATGTTGTCACGCTGTTCGTCTCTTCTCCAATAACCTCCCCTGAAGTGCCGAACGGTGTGGCAGCAGTAATACATACGCTGGCCAGCGACGCTCGTCCAATCTCAGGGTCCAGCATTCGCTGAATGAGGTCGTAGTTGTCGCGCGCTACATTCAGCGCGCTCTGTTCGTTATCCGCAAGTATGTACACCATGAACCACCCCATATCAACGGGGTCATAGTAAACAGGAATCTCAGAGCGAACATTACCGTTACGATCTCTCAGCCGCATGCCGGAGAATCCGTGATGTGTAAGATGCAGCTCGAATCCAGCCTCGAAAAGCTGGCTCATCGACAGCAGAGTCTGATTGGTACCGGGCACGGTATCCATCTCCACTGACTGCAGTGAATGTGGTTGTCCATCATTGGCCAACACGTACGCGGGCAGCGTACCGTGGCTGTCGCCACGTTGAACGTCAGTGCCGAAAGCACCGCGGACAAATATGTTTGATGGAACCATTCCTTCTAGAGATCCATTCAAGTCTGGCGATCCAAGCGTTCGATTGGCTCCAGTGTCTAGCAACATCCGGTGAACACCGTTGTTTTGCAGATCTCTGAAGTCACGCTCTCGCCCTGCGGACGTACTCATGGCCACCGATAGGCAGGCATAGTACGTCGCCATGTGCTCCCCTGACTCGAGGCCGCACTCTTTTGCTTCGCAACAATTACATACCGATTCCCAGGCGAAGCCTCCGGGAGCCGGCGACCCGTTTCAGGCCCCGCCCGCTGGCGCGCCCCAACTACCTCTATGAGATGGCTGGCCCGCAACAGGAGGAGCCGGTCGATCCGCTAGCTGCGGGGCAGCCGGCGGGTTATGTACACCAGGAGGTGCACGCATCGAGTGAGCAAGATGCCATTGTTCAGCTGTAACCGTAGTCCCAGCTTGCGACACAGACGGTCCGATCGAACCTGGATCAGAGCCAGCACTCGACACAGACGAAGCCGCAGCGGATGATGCTGAGGAATACAGCCGTTCACCAGTCTCTCTGTTAAGATAGAACGCCGGCTCGTTGTTTGTGGCCGGAATCTGCATGAACCCGCTCTCGGCGGGCGGTTCGGCCGTAGCTGCATTCGCTGCAGCCGGAGTAGCCATTGTGAACCCTGACACGGGCTCGATCTCTGGCTCGGGTTCAGCCTCAGCAACTTCAGTTGGCTGGGCGTCTAGCCACGCGTCCGGCACGGAAATTGCCACTGCGTGAGCTGCATTAGCGGCTTGATCTCGGGCTGCGAACATCGCCGTAACCCGGTTGGCTCCCCATGTCTTTCGCTGAGCACGGTCGCTCTGAGCCGCCATGTCGTTCCGCTTATCATTTGCGGAGTAACGACGAGAAGTCCTTTGTTTGCCAGATTTCAAGTCGATATGGTTTTGAGTGCACATGATGTCGAAGCATGAATCACATAGTTGATTATGCTCAGAAACGGCGTTGCCGTTGTCGACGAATTTCTTGATCGCCTTCACGCCGCTGGCGTTATTGATAGGCGCCTTGCAACCTTTAGCTGCACAGGAATATGAGCTTTCGCCGGAGCCTCCTCCGCGACCGTTCTGGCCGCCTTTCGATTCGCCGCGGCCGCGGCCACGGCCACGGCCACGGCCACGTGAGCCTCCACCGCGGCCACTCGTCTTGGGGGCCGGGCAGTCCCTCTTTATGTGTCCCGTTTTGCCACATTTGTAGCATGCTCCACTGGCACTAGCGCCGTCTGACCTGCCGTTCCAGTCAGGTCCTATCACTTCAACCGCAGCCGCAGTGAACTCAGTCAATTGGGTGGCCACAGTCACATGATTGGCATTGACCCCAGCAGGAAGATTGGCGATGCCGGAAGAAGATGCAGTCTGTCGTATCTCTCCTAGCAACTGCTGCAATTGCGATAACGCGTTGTACTGTATGTTCAGCGCGTCTGCATCCATCTGCTTGTACTTCTCGTACAGAGAGTTGAATATGTGATGCCGCGTCTGGAGATTAGTGATGACCTGAAGACACACGTTGAACGGAACCTCAATGTTGGCCTCAATAGATGTCGCCATAGGCTCCATCATGTTCTTGAAGAACACCTCCACACTCCTGACTGTTTTGGCGTAAGCCGGGCTCTCGAGGTAGAACGAGATGCGCTTCTGGCGCAGCGTCCATCCTTTCGACTCGTTGAAGCTGACGCACAGATACAGTGCCGTCATGAAGTCTCCCGTGCACCCGCGAACATCTTTTCCTTCACCTTTGTCCGTCTTGTTAAACGACGCGTTGCACTCTGTTAATGCCGTGGAGTGCCCCACGCTGAAGAGCGCATACACAAGCTTATTCGCTTCAATGTACGCAGTCTTGTACGGCTCAGACATCGCCCGTAGGAGAGTGTTTGGCTCGAGCATTGTCCCCGTATTCAGCGCCACAATGTTTGGCGGAATAGAAGCATGTTTACCCAGCTGCCGCTCATGCATAATCTTCGCATAGAACGGGTACAGGGTGATGAGATCTTTGGCGTACTGACTGAACAGCGATACCATGATGATCTCGATCTTCTTGACAACCTTCTCGTCAGGCTTGCCGTGATGGACATTAAACTCGTTCGCAGTAAGTGGCCCGAATTCCTCGAGCTTCCGCTCTATGAGCGTGTTCTTTGGTGACTTGTCTGCCACCGTCTGCTTTAGTTTCATAATCAGTTTGACTCGTTGGTCGTATGCGGCCAGTATCTGTTCTGACGACTCTTTGTCAGTCTCCAGCCGTTTGCGATCTAGAAGAAGTCTTTCAGTCTTCTTGCTGTGCTCACTGAACCGGTCAGTTAGCAACTCGACCACCTTCCTGATCTTGCGTATTTGCGCATCAAGTGCCGCCCGCTTGGCCTTCCCATTGGCAGACTCATTCGTCGGTCTGGACATAGATATTTCCGTAATCTTGTCTTCGTACCTCGTGATGTTATCTCGCATCTTAGCACCTTCATCATTGGACCTGTGGAAGGCGGTATCCTTCGCCACATGGTCTGACGACTGCGTCATCAACCTGTCCCGTGTTGTAGATCTCTGTTCGACAATGTTGCAGACTTCAGTGTAGTTTACGTCGAATATCGCCTGTGCTTTACGTCGCACTTTGCCCTGATCAACCGTGATCGAGTCACTTTGGTTGGCAATCCGTTCATCTACCTTCTTGTTGACAGCAGGCTCCAGGAGTGACAGATGAAGCCGCACGGCGGTTTCCACTGTTTCCGAGAGCTCTTTCAATACCCTTTCGGTCAGACATTTGGTGATAGAGTTGATCTCAGTTGGATCTCCGTCCGTCAGCATCCCAGGATGGTTGCTGCCCGGCAAGGCTTGAGCCTGTCGCATTGCCAGATAGGCATGCTCAGCACTAATCAGGCGGGCAGACCCTTCGCCAATATCTTGTACAGCGGTTTCCATGTCGTCTGCCACAACTGCCGCATCTTTTACCAGAAGATTGGCTTGACGCGCTTGCTGCCTTGACCTTGCGTTAGCTGCCTCAGCGCTTGCTGGAGCATAATACTCCACAGTGGCACCGGGCTTAATTTCGGCCTCTGCAGCGGCATTCGCCGCGTCAGCAATAGACCGTGACGTAGTACGAATGTCTGCGGCCACTCTCGTGGTCGCCGTGATGAGCTCAGTAACTGCTGGACTGGGCTCTCCAGGCTCGGTCTCTGGTTCTGGCTCTGGCTCAGGCTGCGCACCGTGTACGCTACCCTCTGCGCTCGATGGTATGTCGAGTCCTCCACCTGTGTCGTCAAGGCTGCTTAACTGCAGCTCTGTCCTGCCAGCTGGGGAAAATTCTCCTGCAAGGCCGATGGCCGAACGAAGTCCCAGCTCACCCTCTGTGGTGTCCGGTTGTGCGGGCTCGTCGCCGAGCTCCATTCCTGATTCTTCCAGGATCATTTGCATCTCGCGATCTAGTTCCAGATCGAGACCGAAGACAGAACCGCCTTCGTCCAGCGCTCCGGCTGGTCCGTGATCGTCAATCTCATCTTGAGTCAATCCAGCCTGGACTGCTCTAGTGACGACCACTCTGAGCTCTGCGCTCAACTTCCTTGCTGTGGAAACCATCAGGTTGTCCACCGTCCGTTCATACTCCGCTGCCTTTTCATGGTCGCTATCCATTAGGTCTTTAATCATCTCAACGAGATCGATGGCGTCGGAAGGATCCGATGGTGCCATCATGGTCGCGTCCACACCGCGGAAGCTCATTTGAACTGCTCCGGCAGCTCTGGAAACTCCTTCTGGCGCACGGTAAACTGGCGCGAGAGTTCCTCTTGGCAGTCCGCTGTATCCTGAAGATTCTCCAGTGCAGCTAGCCGCTCGTTTGGTTTGACGCCGGCAATGGCCTTCAGGTCCTTCGTAGTCGCCTCTGTCCACCTGTGGCCGTCGGAGATATCGAGCAGATTAGTCCTCTGCTTCTTCGATTTCCGCTCTTCCGACTCTTGAATACCGAGCGCTGCTAGTTGATCTTCTAGCTCCTCGACTCGGTCGCGATTCTGTTTGTTGGACCAGGCCAAGCTTCGGTTGCTCAGCAATAGGGTAACTCCCCAACGAATGAAGCCGAGGCTGACTTCTTTCACTTCACGAAACGACCTTGGTGCCAGGTCACGGCACAACCTGTGCAGGCTCGCCTTTTTGACTACAGTGTCGGCGTGCGTTTTGCGGAGGTCTTCCAGATCCCCGCGGTACCTGAGGTGCCGCCGGGCGATCTCCTTGTAGATTCGAACTTCGTTTTCTGCGTGTGCCAACTGTCTCTGGTAGTTGACAACGAGTTCGTCTGCCAGCTCGGCTTGGTTCACAAGCTGGTC
>Ga0209192_10003739_pt1 | contig 10052 bp, 7 predicted proteins | sample ArcticOcean_MG_C_11_FD_187433 | JGI IMG/M metagenome (GOLD analysis project Ga0209192, IMG submission 187433) | Marine microbial communities from western Arctic Ocean - ArcticOcean_MG_CB2_154 (SPAdes) (version 2) | ecosystem: Environmental > Aquatic > Marine > Oceanic | place: Arctic Ocean...
GTAAGTAATCTGGTAATGTTGGTCTAAAACCAAGCCACTCATCTTCATGTTCAGGTAAATCACCCATCATGTACTTTGCATTATTAATTAAATTTTTAACTCTTGATTTTGATAATGGATTATCTAAACCACCAAATTCGACAGTGCCTACAACTCTAAGTCCCTGTTCCATAGGTGTAATACCAAATCCTCTATTCTGAAAAATTACCGGTCTACTTAAAAGATGATCACAATCTTTAAAATGAACATGGTATCCTCTTTCAGTATCAAGAGGTATTTTTTCATCTAAATTATCTGTTAGTTTTTTTGAAAATGAACCACAGGCAATTACAATTTTGTCAAAAAGAAAGCTTTGTGTTTCAGCTTTTATAACTGGCTTTTCATCATTAAAACTTATGTCTTTGATGTTCATTTTTAAAAACTTGCCACCCTTTTTCAAAAACAGATCATAAAGCTTTAAAAGAATTTTCTTAGGATTTCTGGCATGTCTACCATGTTGATAATAAACACCTCCATGATAGATCGGTTTTATATTAGGTTCTAAATCATGAATTTCTTTTGGAGTTACTACTTGTTGATCAACACCTAGTTCATTTCTAACTTTAATTTCCAATTCTCTACTTTTTAAACTTTGATCATTCCAAATATATAAAATACCTTTTTTTTCGACCAATCCTCCAAGCTCAATATCATCAAATAATTCATCATAAGCGGGTAATGCTAAATCTAAAATTTGATGCATATTTTTAGCAGTATGCATCATTCTTTTTGTAGTGCAGTTTTTTATAAACTGTAAAAACCAAGGTATCATTTTTGGAACATAGTTCCATTTAAGTGCAAGTGGACCTGTCGAGCTTAAAAGCATTGCTGGAACATCCGTTAAAACATCAGGTCTATTAATTGGGACAGATGCGTATGGAGAAAAGTGACCAGCATTACCATAAGATGCTGCAGGACTACCTGGCTCATCCCTGTCAAAAATTGTTACACTAAAACCTTTTTTTTGTAAAAATAAAGCATTGGAAATACCCTGTATACCAGCACCCACAATTCCAATTTTTAAATTTTTTTCCATAACCCTTTATACAATTCTTAGATTTAAATATTCTCGCGACAAATTCGACAAGTAAAGAATTAAAATACTTAAGCTATTAGCTGCTTATGATTAATTTTAGCACTCATAACAATTGCAAACCCAATCATTGTTGCGAGCATTGAAGATCCTCCGTATGACATGATTGGTAGTGGAGATCCAACGATAGGCAATAAGCCTAAAACCATCGACATATTTATTGTTACATAAAAAAATATTGCAGATCCATAGCCATAGCAAAAAAGTTTAGCAAAATAACTCCTCGAGATTGCACCAATTTTTAATACTCTATAAATGATAATTATATAAATTAGCAATAAAACTAGAGACCCTAAAAAACCATGTTCTTCAGCAAATAAAGTGAAGATAAAGTCCGTATGTTTTTCTGGTAAAAATTCTAAATAACTTTGAGTTCCTTTTAAAAAGCCTTTACCACTTAAGCCTCCTGATCCAACTGCTATTTTAGATTGAATAATTTGATAACCAGCCCCTAAAGGATCTCTATCTGGATTAAGAAAAGTTAAAATTCTCAGTTTTTGATAAGGCTGTAAAAAAGTAATAGCAAAAGGCATTGAAATTATTAAAACTATAAATGAATATATGAAATATTTAACATTAATTCCTGCAAGCCAAATGACAACTAGTCCACTTAAGGCGATTAGAATTGAAGTTCCCAAATCAGGTTGAGTGATAACAAGCATAATAGGTAAAATTAAAATTATTAGAGCAACAAACATAACTTGAAAACTATTAACTTTATTGAACTGTATACGGTGATAATATTTAGCAAGACATACTATTATTGCAATCTTCATTAATTCAGATGGTTGTAAATTAATAAAATATAGATTAATCCATCTTTGTGACCCTGAGGCTTTAATACCATATAAAGAAGCCCAGACTAGAAAAAATAAAACTACTATATAAAATAAGTAAGCAATGTAATGCCAAAATTTAATATTTAAAAATGACATAAAAATCATCATTATAAAAAATATTAAAAATTTTGAAATATGACTTTTGCTATTAAATAAAATTTCTCCTCCATCTATTGAATACATGGAAAAAATACTAATCAATCCAAGTAATAAAATACAAATTAATAAAACAAAATCAAAATTTTTTAATTTTTGCAAAAAAGTGGGTTGTGTATTAAATGAATTATATTGCATCTATATCTTAATAGTTTTTTTGGCTCTAGCTTGTTCTCTAGCCCCATGTCTGTCTATTATTAATTTAAAAAGTTTTTTTGCAATTGGTGCTGCAGTTGAACTGCCGGATCCACCATGTTCTATAACAATACTTAATGCATATCTTGGATTTTTATATGGTCCAAAAGCTACGTATAATGCATGATCTCTTTCATTATATGGAATTTCAAATGTTTTTAAATCAAGTTCACGATCTGCTTCTGTAATTCTTTTAACTTGTGATGTTCCTGTTTTTCCAGCAAATTGATATTTGAGATCTTCAATTCTAGATGAATAAGATGTTCCTCTAACTTCATTAGTTGAGGCAAACATTGCTTCTCGTACTAATTCTATATTCTTAGGGTTTTCAAATAAACGTTCATATTTTTTTTTATTTTTAAAACTTAAAAGTTCACGTGCTTCTTCAAGCCCATCATTTTTTATGTTTTGATTTTGATTCATCAAATATTTAATATCTTCAAAATTTTCACTATCTTCTTCTACTATTATTTTTGGGTAGATCTTAAAACCTCCATTTGCAAGCTGAGCAGTCATGAGGCATAATTGTAACGGTGTTGTTTGGGTGTAACCTTGTCCAATACCTGTAATTAATGTTTCACCTATAAACCAACCTTTTCCTAAATTATTTTTTTTCCATTTAGTGTCAGGAACTAATCCTTTTTTCTCATTACTAAATGTTTCATTTAAAACTTTTTTTCCTAGGCCAAATTTTGTAGATGTTTCTTTTAATCGGTCAACACCAAGTTTTCTTGCAATCTCGTAAAAATATGTATCACAAGACTGTTTCATAGCACTTTTTAAATCTACAATACCATGTCCTCTTTTTTTCCAGCAATGATAAGTTTGTCCATGCATTTCAATTTTTCCTGTACAATTAACTTTGAAATTTTCATCCACTATTCCATTTTCTAGAGCAGATAAGGCTACCATTGGTTTAAATGTTGAGCCTGGTGAATATAAACCTGATAAAGTTTTATTAACTAATGGCTTTAATGGATTATTTATAATTAACTGCCAATCATCTTGATTAATTCCAAAAAGAAATAAGTTGGGATCAAACGAGGGCGAAGATTGCATTGCCACAATTTCACCTGTGTAAATATCCATCACACTTATCGAGCCTGCCATATCTTTTAAAAGTTCATTACAAAATTTTTGAATTTCAGTATCAATTGTAAGTTGGATTGTTTTACCATTTAACCCATTTGTGTGATCAAGTTGGTTAATTCTTTTCCCGTAAGCATTAACTTCATATCTTTCGATACCATTAGTACCAATTAATTCATTTTCAAAAGTTTTTTCTAAACCAGTCTTTCCCACTTTGAGACCTGGTACATGTTTACTTTTTATAATTTTATTATTTAGAATGTCATTCTGGCTGGCCTCACTAACATAACCTAAGACATGAGTATAATTCTCGTTAAAAGGATAATTACGTGAAACAGACAGAACTGGTTTAGCTCCTACTAAATCGTGTAAAAAATAATTAACTTTTGTGAACTGCTCCCAGGATAAATTTTTCGAAATAATTATAGTTTCCCAACGTTTTTGACTATTTTTTTGTTTTACAATCTTTTTAAAATTATTATTACTAATTGATAATATCTCCTTTAATCTTGTCATTAGATATTTAAAGTCTTCTACTTCCTCGGGGATCACGTGTAGTTGATATACTTTTAAATTACCTGCAATAATATTTTCAAAATAATCTAAAAACTCACCTCTAATTGGAGGTAATCTCCATTCACGTAATCTGTTTTTATCAGAAAGTGTCAAATATTTTTTGTTCTCTGTAATTTGTAATGAAAATAGTCGGGCTATTATTCCAGTAAAAACAATAAATTTAGCCACACCAATAATAAACATTCTTCTATTAATAGTTTGAATTTTTTTTACACCAAAATTTTCACCTAGCATTATTGTTACTCACAAAATAACTTTCAAAAATATCAAATAAATTTGAAAATAAAAAATAAAATAAAAAAGTGTATGTAATATTTATTATTTGATCAAAATAATTTAATTCATAATTAAAAATAAAATTTAAACTCATAAATAATAATGAATTTATAATCAGAATTGTTATAAGAAAAAAAATAGAGTCCTTTATTAAGCTTGGTCTTAAAGTAATATTTCTAAGATAAGCAGCAGCACCACAAAGTATCAAATATATTAAACTGCTCATTCCAATTGGAGTTCCTATAACAACATCATTAAATAAACCTGCTATAAAAATATAAATATAACCTAAACTTTCACTTTTTTTTAGACTGTAATAAAAAATTAAAATGTATGAAAAATTAAATGAAAAATATGTAGATCCTAGGTTATTAAAATCAAACTCATTTAATACTGAAATATAAAGTAAAGTTATTGGAGTATATCTATGTATATTTTTTATAATATTTTTTTGACGAATTTTAATCATTTTTTTTTATAAGACCTTTGCTTAAAACACACTTTCTGTATTCAGATGTGCCGACTTTATATCGATCATTAAATATATTTTTTCTACACTTGTGTCCAAAATAAAGATTCATTTCAAGAAATCTTATTTCTTCATCTTGAATTTTATTTTTTTGATTATTTTTTTTTTCAGTCAAAATTTCATTTTTTAATCTAACTCGCTCATTTCTCAAAAAATAATTTTCTTTTTGAATCTTAACTCTTATCTCGTCAGCTATTTTTTTTTGTTCTTGTAATATTCTTAGATTTTCTAGCTGTTGATTTGTCTCTTTAATCTCAATTTCTACTATTTTTGCATTATTTTTAGATGAGATATCTAAAAAATTTTTTTCTTTTGAAAAAGACAATACTTTTACGTATTGTAACTGTGAGAAGTCTCTATGAAAATTAATTATTTTATCTTCATTGATTTTGAGATCTTCATTAAATTCTATTTCTCCAATAGGGATACCACTTTTAAATAGCCCACCTGCACCTGAGGTGATAACCTGAGTTTTTCCATTTATTTTTGGTAAATTTTTATCTTTAGTATACTGCAAGACACCTTCTTGTTTATCCTTACCAGACATAATTGCCTGAATATCTCCAGGTTGCAATGAAACTGGAATTTTAGAATTAATATCAGAAATTAGTAAAACTCTTGATGTAAGATAATTAACTTCTACTATTTTTCCAACCAAATAGCCTTCATCTAGAACTATCATTCCTAATTTAATATTATTTTTACTGCCTTTATTAATTATTAAAGATCTTAAAAAAGGGCTTTGTTTATCAATTAATACTTTTGCGACTGTCTCATTATCTATTATGAAGTAATCATCTATTAATTTTTTATACTTGATATTTTCTAATATGATGATTTGCTGAGATAGATCCTTTCCCCTCAAGAAATTAAGTTCATCGATATTTTTTTCGTTTTTTTTATAAAGATTAAAATGATTATTTAAAATAATGTAATTGTTCTTTATAAAATTTTCTGGACCAGAAACTATAAAAGAAGATCTATAAACAATTTCATTGATAGTTATTTTTAGATAATTTATAATTTTAAAATTTAAATTACCTAAGATTAAAAGAATTATAGAAAAAAATATCAAACTCAACAATGAAAATCCTTGTTGTGTTCCTTTTTTTAAAAAAGCAGATCTTATTGCTATTACAAAATCATCTCTGCCTGTTTCCATTATTTTTAATATTCAGATAACATAGTAGAGAATGTTTCTTCTTGATCTAAAGCTTTTCCAGTACCAATAGCAACACATGCCAATGGGTCATCCGCTATATAAACGGACAATCCTGTTTCTTTAGAAAATCGTTTATCAATATTTTTCAATAAGGCTCCACCACCTGTTAACGTTAAACCCATATCCACTAAATCAGCTGATAATTCAGGAGGAGTATTTTCAAGGGCATCTTTTATCCCATTCACCATTTCTTTTAAAATATCATTTAAAGCTTCGGCTGTATCTTCTTCAGTAATATTTATCTCTTTAGGCGTTCCTGATCTTAAATCTCTACCTTTAACAGCATAAGTATTGCTATTTGAGGCAACAGCTGTGCCAATTTCTTTTTTTATCTTTTCAGCAGTACTATCTCCAATCATTAGGTTATATTCTTTTCTCATATAATTTACCAAAGCTGTATCCATTGCATCTCCTGCAACTCTTAATGATTTAGAATAAACAAGACCTCCTAATGACATAACTGCTATCTCAGTAGTACCTCCACCAATATCAACAACCATTGATCCAGTTGCTTCTGAAATTGGAAGACCTGCTCCAATAGCTGCTGCAATAGGCTCTTCAATTAATTGAACTCTTCTAGCCCCTGCTGCTAAGGCACTATCTTGAATGGCTTTTCTTTCGACTGGTGTTGATCCTGTTGGAACACAAATTAAAATTCTTGGGTTTGCAAAAGTTTTATTTTTATGAACTTTTTTTATAAAATGTTTAATCATTTCTTCAGTAACTATAAAGTCTGCAATCACTCCGTCCCTTAAAGGTCTAATAGCACTAATATTGCCTGGCGTTCTTCCAAGCATAGTTTTTGCTTCATCACCTACAGCTAATACAGTTTTTTTTCCCATGTTATCAGCTATAGCAACAACAGATGGTTCATTTAAAACTACTCCCTGTCCCTTTAAAACAACAAGTGTGTTAGCGGTTCCAAGATCAATCGCCATATCTTGACTCCAAATACTACTTAAATTCTTAAACCAATTAGCCATCTTATATTCCTTTCATTTTCTGAGTTTCATACTCTATTGGAGCATTTTTTTTTCTTTTAATAATCATTTTATTTAAAGCACTTAAATAAGCATTGGCTGACGCTACTAGTGTGTCAGTATCAGCAGCTTGTCCAACTGTAGTTTTACCCTCTTCTTCAATTCTGACGCTTACTGTAGCTTGCGCATCAGTTCCTTCTGTAACAGCGTGAACTTGATACAATTGCAATTTCACATCATGTGGATATAAAACTTTTATACATTTAAAAATAGCATCTACGGGACCATCACCTGTTTCTGAGGTTGATTTAACTTCATCATAAACATCAAGAGTCATTTCTGCTTTTTGAGGCTCACCTGTTCCTGCAAAAACTTTTAATGACTTTAAGTTAATTACATATTTGTCTAAAATCATACTGTCATCAACTAAAGCTGCAATATCATCGTCATAAACATGTTTTTTCTTATCAGCTAAAACTTTAAATTTACCAAAAGCAGATTGAATCACGTCATCAGTTACATCTGCATAACCAAGATCATTTAATTTTTCTTTAAAAGCATGACGTCCGGAATGTTTTCCCATTACCAATGAAGTTTTTTTAACCCCAACACTTTCTGGTGTCATAATTTCATATGTTTCTCTATTTTTAAGCATTCCATCTTGGTGAATACCTGCTTCATGAGCAAAGGCATTTTTTCCAACAATTGCCTTATTAAATTGAACTGGAAATGTTGCATTAGAAACTACTTTTGAAGCTTTGCTTAATAATTCTGTTTTAATTCCTGTTGTAAAAGGCATTAAGTCATTTCTTGTTCTTATCGCCATTACAATTTCTTCTAATGCAGCATTTCCTGCTCTTTCACCTATCCCATTAATTGTACACTCAACTTGCCTTGCACCAGCTGAAACACCAGCTAAAGAATTTGCTACAGCCAGCCCTAAATCGTTATGACAATGAACAGATAAAATAGCTTTTTCAATGTTTGGAACTTTATTTTTTAATGTAGTTATAATTTTAGTAAATTCTGAAGGGATAGTGTAACCAACAGTATCTGGAATATTTATTGTTGTGGCACCACTACTAATTGCTGTTTCAACTATTTTACACATAAAATCCATGTCAGTTCTTGTTCCATCTTCACATGACCACTCAACATCATCTGTAAGATTTCTTGCATACGTTACACTTTCTTTTATTGCTTCCACAACTTGCTCAGGAGATTTATTTAACTTAAATTTCATATGAAGTGGGCTTGTTGAAATAAAGGTGTGAATTCTAAATCTTGGAGCAGCTTTTAATGCTTCATGACATGCATCTATATCTTTTTTGCTGGCTCTTGATAATCCACATGGAATTGAATTTTTTAAAATTTTACTTATTGCTGTTACAGCCTCAAAATCACCAGGAGATGCTATTGGAAATCCAGCCTCAATTATATCAATTCCTAATTCATCAAAAATTCTTGCAATTTGGATTTTTTCTTCAAGACTCATTGATGCTCCAGGTGATTGCTCACCATCACGCATTGTAGTATCAAATATAAATATTTTATCTTTATCGCTCATAGCTAATGATTATAAAAAAACTATAATACAATCTATAAGAGAGATTGCAAAATAATTTTTAAATTTTTACTATAATTCCTGATCGATTTGAGCTTTTATTAAAAATTAACTCTTATCACTATCTATTAGTTTCTTTTTACCAATCCAGGGCATCATTGCTCTAAGCTCTGCACCAACTTTTTCAATTGGATGATCAGCAAGATCTTTTCTCATCTTTAAGAAATTTTTTTGACCACCTTCGCATTCTTTCATCCAGTCTTTAGTAAATTTACCAGATTGAATATCGGCTAAAACTTCTTTCATTCTTTTTTTACTTTCACTATCTACAACTTTTTTACCAGATACATATTCTCCATATTCTGCTGTATTTGAGATAGAGTAATTCATATTAGCAATTCCACCTTCATAGATTAAATCTACTATCAATTTTACTTCATGCAAACATTCAAAATATGCCATTTCAGGTTCATAACCAGCCTCAGTTAAAGTTTCAAAACCATTTTTAATTAATTCAACCAAACCGCCACAAAGTACAGATTGTTCACCAAATAAATCCGTTTCGCATTCATCTTTAAAGGTTGTTTCTATAATTCCAGATTTTCCACCACCAATAGCTGACGCATAAGACAAGGCAAGATCTCTTGCTTTACCCGTTCCATCTTGATGAACAGCAAATAAACATGGCACTCCACCACCTCTTTCAAATTCACTTCTAACTAAATGTCCAGGACCTTTTGGTGCAACCATAAATACATCTAAATCTTTTCTTGCTTCAATAAGCTTGTAATGAATATTTAACCCATGAGCAAAAGCTATACTTGTTCCTGGTTTAATTCTTTGGTCAATATGATTTTTATAAATTGCTGCTTGTAACTCATCAGGAGTTAGTATCATTGCAACTTCTGCCCATTCTGCAGCATCAGATAAGCCCATTACTTTTAAACCTTTTGATTCTGCTTTTACTTTACTTGCAGATCCATCCCTAAGCGCTACTACAATTTCTTTAGCTCCACTATCTTTTAAATTTAATGCGTGTGCATGCCCTTGACTTCCATAACCAAAAATTGCTATTTTTTTATTTTTGATTAAATCTACCTCTGCATCTTTTTCATAAAACATTTTCATTTTTCTTCTCCTATTAGTAATTAATTTAAAATTTCTGCACCTCTGGTCATTGCTACCGCTCCAGTTCTTGAGGCACTGACAAGACCAAGTGGTTTTAAATTTTTTATCATATTATCTATTTCTCTTCTTAATGCTGTTATCTGAATTACAGCAGATTTATTTGTCTTATCTAATATAACTGGATTATACTTTTTACAAGTATTTAAAGCTTTCTTAATCTTGATAGAATTTGCAACAATTTTCAATAGTGCCATTTCTTTAAATATCACTTTTTTATCTTCTCTTTTAAAATTAGCAACATTGTGAACTGGAACTAATTTTTTTAACTGTAATACAATTTGTTCTATTACTTGAGGAGTCCCAGTT